>Ga0265293_10004777_pt1 | contig 23504 bp, 20 predicted proteins | sample Munlanlewell138R_FD_192505 | JGI IMG/M metagenome (GOLD analysis project Ga0265293, IMG submission 192505) | Leachate microbial communities from a municipal landfill in Southern Ontario, Canada - Leachate well 138R | ecosystem: Engineered > Solid waste > Landfill > Unclassified | place: Canada... | reverse complement strand
TGAATGGCAAAAACAATCGCCATTAGAAAAAATAATAGTTTTTTCATTTGTGTTAATTATTAAATTAGACTTTGTTCTATTACGAACTTTATTTATTTAAAAAATACATTTTCTTCTTAATTAATTGCATAAAAATATTCACTTCTGACATAGGAGTATTTTACACAAAAATAAGCATGCAAATATAATATAAATCCATTAATAAAACAAGAGATTTCTAATGTATAATGTTTTATTTATTTCCACAAATTAACGACTAATCTCATAAATAAAGTTAGAAGTGAATCTTAATATACTGTTTTTTATCAATATAGGTTTTACTTGACTTCCCTTTCAGATTTCATTTATATTAATTATTTTCTTAAGGAGAAAACGGAATATTTATATTTATATAGGGAAGTTGAGGTCAGAATTCGTAAAATTCTAATCAAAAAAGAGTAAAATGGAATCAAATTACAGAAATCTAACTCTTGATTCTAATAAATTGTAATTTGATTCTATTTTTACCTATTCGTCTTCGGCGATTTTATTATAGTTTATGTAGTTTTGCCATTTATCAATTACCTGTTGCATATCGTCTGGGATATTACTTTCGAAATGCATTTTTTCTTTGGTAATTGGATGAATAAATCCTAAGGTTGTGGCATGTAGTGCTTGGCGTGGCAGAAGTTTAAAGCAATTTGTAACAAATTGTTTATACTTTGAATAAGTTGTCCCTTTAATAATTTGGTCTCCACCATAAGTTTCATCATTAAAGAGTGGGTGACCAATGGATTTCATATGAGCACGAATTTGGTGAGTACGTCCTGTTTCGAGTTTACATTCTATTTGAGTAATATATCCAAAACGGAATTTTACCTTCCAATGAGTAATTGCTCTTTTACCATAATCTTCATCAGGAAAAACTGTCATTACCCTCCTATCTTTTAGAGAGCGACCAATATAAGAGTCAATTGTTCCTTCCATTTGGTCAAAATCTCCCCAAGCCAAAGCATTATAAGTTCTTTCTATGCTATGGTCGTAGAATTGTTTTGCTAAAATGGTTTGTGATAATTCGTTCTTAGCTACAATTAAAAGCCCTGTGGTATTCTTATCAATTCTATGAACTAATAAAGGTTGGTATGGAACGCCATCTTTTCCACTCTTTCCTTGAAAATGAAAGGTAAGTGCATTTAATAATGTGCCTGTATAATTTCCATAACCAGGATGGACTACCATTTCACTTGCCTTATTGACAATTATAATATCTTCATCCTCGTAAACAATTTCTAATGGAATATCTTGAGGGATTATCTCAATTTCTCTCTTTGGTGTTTCCAAGAAAATCTGAACTATATCTCCTGGTTTAACCTTATAATTTGGTTTTACTGGTTTATCATTAACCTTAATACAATCTGCCTTTGCTGCTTGTTGGATTTTGTTTCTGCTTGTTGACTCAAGTCTATCCATTAAGAATTTATCAATCCTTAGAAGGCTTTGTCCCTTATCGACAATAATCTTATAATTCTCAAATAACTCTATTTCCTCTTCTTCTGATTGGATTTCTAAATTTTCTTCTATCATTTACCTATTTATAATTATTTTTCTTTGAGCTTTCGTTTGAGTTTTTTTATCAACTATACTTATTATATATACCCCTGGTTCAAATTTTGAAACATCTATCATTGATTGATAATTGCTTGAATAAACCCTTTGACCCATTACATTTATTATACTAATAAGGCTATTAGTATTTGAGGATTTAATATTTATATAATCCTTTGCAGGATTTGGATAAACATCAAGTTCTGTTATATTTTCAATCTCTTTTTCTAATCCTATTACTGATTGATAACCAAAATAAGGTCTAATCATTAAAGATCCTTTGATAAAAGTCTTTTCCCAGAGGTTTGCCCAGTTACCATATATATAATCTGAAGCATCAGTATTGCGGTCAAAGCCAATATTCAAATAATCGTTTCCTTTGGTTTGAAGACTAATAAAGAATTCTTCGGGATTTAAAACAATAGGGTTATCTAATATATATCTTGTAAACTTATTCAAGCCATTGGTTGTAGGAGTAAGAACATCGGAACGATAAAGAGTATCGTAAGGGAGATTATTATTTGAATTCCAAATACAAAGATAGAATGGCTTTTGATTAGCATCTTGATATGTAGAATTAAAATAAATATCTACAGCTGTTAGAGTGTCCGGAGCATTCAGGCTAAAGCCAACAGCAAGATTTGAATTACGAATTGGTTCTATCCCAAATCCATTTTCTGCAGTACCATCATCATAAGCATAATAATCCTCAAAGACTTGATTGAACTTTATTGTATCATTCAAAGGATGATTATCCTGACCTACTCCAAGTTTTAGAGTATGGATAATATCAAAACTATTCCATTGTGTAGTATCGAAGCTAAATTGAAAGTTTACTGGTGGTGAAGCATGATTGGGAGATGACTGATAAGATTTTGTTATTAGATATGGAGTAATATTCTCAAAACCTCCATCATAAGAAGCAACAAGATTATTATTCTTATCATATACAAAGTATTTATAAATAGAAACCAATGTTTCATTAAATAAATTACTTATCTTAATTCTCAAACTATCACCCATCTCCTCTTTTGAGTATTGTCTTGCTGGCATTGCCTGATATTTCTTAAGCATTGACCTTGCACTCTCAACAAAGGTAATATCTCTAAACGTATTATTTATACTGCTACGATTATGGTCTAAATAAATATAATCTATATTCCAATGGTCTGAATTACCTACATAAGCAAAGGAAGGGTTAGCATCTAATGAGGCATAGTTACGAAAACGAAAGCTAAAATCCTTGCTAAGATAATTGGTATCTAAAATTGGAACTGTTACAAAGCGATAGAATATTGAATCATAGATGTAAATACTATCAAGGCTCATCCCCATTGTACTCCATACAGTATTCCACTCTTCATTATAAGAATCATAAAACTGTAGGATTAGTGAATCTTTTAAACTCGGTGTTGCTCCCAAGCTTTCCCATAAAGGGCCATAACCTCCTCCTGGCTGAAAGGTAAAACTAAGGATAATTGAATCGCCAATACTTAGTTTTTTAGCAGAAGGAGAAAAGACTGAATCTAATCTAATTGATTTGCTTGTTAGGGTATCAGCACTAAATCCTGTTGTGTTTGCATGTGAGTAAAGCAAACCTTGACTATCTAAACAATCAAAGGTTGCAACGCCTACACTAATACTATTATAAGAATAATCAGAATTTATAAATACATTAGATTTTTCCCAAAGATTAGAATTTAGAGTTAGACTATAATCAGAAAAATCTTCAAAAAAAGGAAGAACAAGATTAGATGCTGATTTCTTTTCTTTTGTTATTAATGACTTATTGGCAGCTGGAGTCAATAAATACTGAGAATATAAATTCGAGCTAAAGCTGATTAATAGTCCTAAAAACAAAACCCTAAACATTAGTCCTTTCATTATTCTTCTTCTATTATTTCTTCAATTTGATTATCCTGCACCTTGAATGAGTTTAATCTTTGCTTGAAATTGGGTTTAGTATCATTTACAAAGGATAAATTTACTGTTGAACCAATAGTAAGTGATTTAACAGAAGGAGAAAAACTTACTACTCTTGAACGGGAAATATCCTTTTGACCTTCAAAACTCTTCCTCCCAATATTAAGCGATGATTCCCAAAGTTTTTTCTCTGCCTCTTGTTCTGTTAAACCTAATATATCTGGGATTTGAGTTATAGTATTTTCTGGATTCATTTCAATTACTAAATCAATCTCCTCTCCCTTGGATATCTGGGTTCCTTCTCCTATTTGTTTCCCTTTGTAAATCTGCTGAACTACAAGATTAGCAAAAGCTCCCTCACGAAATATTAGTCTTCTAACCCTAAGCCCTTTATTTACTAAAAGATTTACAGCTGCCCTAACACTTTGGTCAGTACAATTAGGCATTGCGATTTTCTCTCCACTATTAGAAGTAAGGATTAGATAAATCTTTCTTCCTTTCTTTGCTTTACTTTCTGGTTTTGGGTCTTGAGTGATAATCTTACCTGGGATTTCAGAAGGAGAGAATATTGAATCTATTACAATAATCTCAAAAGGAGACATTTCGCTTAATGCCTTTGCTTGGACTAATTCCATCCCTTCTATATTTGGAATAATATACTCTTTACCATGTCTTGTATATATATTTAGCAATTGAATAGCTATAAATAATAATACGACAAAAGAAGCTATTATCAGTCCTAAATGTTTAAAAAACACCTTGCTTTTTAAGAATTGTCCTAAACCCATATTCTGTTAATATACTTTATTAATCTCTTCTCCCTAAGTAAATTGATATATAATATAATAAGGTAGCCAATGAAGATAATGCTGCAACAACATAAGTATAAGCAGCCGTTCTCAAAGCATCTTGAGCCTTTGGATGAGATTCTCTTGAGGTAATAGCATTTCTATCCAACCAAACAAGAGCTCTTTGGGAAGCGTTAATCTCAACTGGGAGAGTAATAAAGCTGAAAAGAGTTGTCATTGCGAATAGAATAATCCCGAATAATAAAAGATTTGGAAATGTATTTACAAGAAACATTCCTCCAAGAATTACCCACATTACCCATTGAGAAGCAAATTGAACTACTGGCACTAATTTGGAACGCATCATTAACCATGAATAAGCTGTAGCGTGCTGAACTGCATGACCACATTCATGAGCTGCTACTGCTGCTGCAGCAACACTATTGCCAAAGAATACATCATGGCTAAGATTTACCGTTTTGTTAGTAGGGTTATAGTGATCTGATAGCTGTCCTTGAACACTAACCACCTTAACATCATAAATATCATTATCCCTTAACATCTTCTCTGCAATATCCCTTCCTGTTAAGCCTCCTTGAGTAGGGATTTGCGAATATCTTTTAAATTTAGATTTTAAACTTGCGCTAATTAACCAACTTACAAGTGCAGTCCCAATAAATATCACCCAATAAATGGTGCTAACACCCATAAATCCTGTTGTATTTTCCATATATTATTTTAGTTTTTAATTCTTGATTTCAAACGACAAAATTAATCATTTTCGTACACATAAACGCAAAACATTTGTTTTTGTGTATATTTGCACTCAAAATAATTTACTTATGATTAAATCAATGACTGGGTTTGGCAAAAGCCAAGCAAGCTATAAAAACAAGAATATAACCATAGAAATCAAATCACTAAATTCAAAACAAATCGATTTCGGCATAAGAATTCCTTCTAAATACAGGAGTTTGGATATCGATATTAGAAACCAAATTTCCTCCTATTTGGAAAGAGGTAAGATTGATTGTATAATTTACGAGGAGAATATCAAAAGCAATTTAGCCGTTAACAAAGAGAATTTTATTAGTTATTATAGAGAATTAGAAGAGTTGGCTGATTCTGTAAATGCCAATAAGGACGATTTGTTTCGCTTAGCTCTTCAAAACTCCGAAAACAATTCAACGATTGAGAGCTTGGAAGAGGAGGAGGAAGATTTCTTAAGAGGGCTTTTAGTTCAATGCCTTAACAATATAAATTCATTTAGAGAAACTGAAGGACTTGCTATTGAAAAGGATTTACGTCTAAGAATTAGCAATATTTCAAAGGGGCTAAAGCTTGTTGATAATTTTGAATACAAAAGAATAGATATAATTAAGGAGAAGATAAAACAAAGACTTGAGGATATTAATCTTGGAAACTATGATGAGAACCGTCTTGAACAAGAATTGATTTATTGGTTAGAGAAAATAGATATTACTGAGGAAAAGATTAGACTTGCTCAACATTTAGAATACTTTATTCAAACTCTTGAATTACCAAAATCTCAAGGCAAGAAGCTTGGATTTATTGCTCAGGAAATAGGAAGAGAAATCAATACACTTGGTTCAAAGGCAAATGATATAAATCTACAAAAGATTGTTGTAGATATGAAAGATGAATTAGAGAAGATAAAGGAACAGGTTTTGAATGTATTATAGGATTAAAATCATATTATTATTTATTTCTTTTCTAACCTTGTCGGTTAATCTTTTTTCCCAATCGGATGAAGAGATAAAAGCAAACTTGGCAAGGGAGTTCTTCTATGGGAACCAGATTGAGAAGAGCATTGATATTTACGAGGAATTGATTGATAAGAGGTTTGTAAATGAATATTATAATAATTTGCTTGAGGCCTATTACTCTAATCAAGAATACTCAAAAGCCGAAAAGCTAATAAAGAAAACTATTAAGAAATTCCCTCAAGAATCAACCTTTAGAGCAGACCTTGCATATCATTATCTTAGAGAAGGAGATAAAAGCAAGAGCGAAAAAGAGTTTCAAAACACTATTGAGTCATTGTCTGCAGATAGGCTTTCAATTAATTCTCTTGCTAACTATTTTGCAAGAAAGAATAATAATGAGCTTGTTGTGAAAACCTTTCTTAAGGGGAGGGAATTACTTAGGGATAATAATCTTTATACCTACGAACTTTCTTTCTATTATCAACGTCTTGGGCTTTATGATGAGCTTTGCAATGATTACCTCAACCTTATTGAGAGTAATCCAATGATGATTCATCAAATAAAGATATATCTTAATAATCTCATGCAGCAAGACCCTGAAAGCAAGCTTTTGGAAAAACTCAGGACGCCGCTATTGAAAAGGATACAAAAGAACTCCAATAGCCCAGAGCTTACACATCTTTATTTTTGGCTTCTTTTACAAGAAAAGGATTATAATATGGCTTTTATTCAAGCAAAGAGTATTGATAAAAGATTTGAAAACCTTAGCGGTAAAACTGTTTTCGAATTTGCTAATGTAGCAATTAATAATAATGACTTTAAAAATTCTTCTCAAGCCTTTTCATATATAATAGATAAGGGAGAAGATAACCCTTATTATATCCCTTCCCAAATTGGTTATCTAAATTCTCTCTTTCAAGCTTTAACAGAGAAGAATGTCTATAACGAGAAGGAAATAATAGAGATTAACAGTACCTTTGAGACAAGAATTGGACAATTAGGGGAGAAAGCAAATATATTTGAGATACAATACCAATATGCTTACCTATTGGCTTATTATCTTTCTTCAAGCCAAAAGGCAGTTGATATTTTGGATGATTTAATTAGCTCAAGGAATATTAATAATCTTCAAAAAGCCGAAGCAAAGCTCTTAAGGGCAGATATTTTTCTAATGGAGAATGATATTTGGGAAGCCTCGCTAACCTATTCTCAGGTAGAAAAAGACTTTAAGAACGATGTGATTGGTTCAGAGGCAAAGTTTAAAAATGCAATGCTTTCATATTATAACGGAGACTTTCTTTGGGCAGCCTCACAATTCGATATGCTACGTTCCTCAACCTCCAAGCTTATTGCCAATGATGCTATGAAATACTCCTTATTGATTGGGGACAATATAGATGAAGACAGTAGTTTCTCAGCTCTTGCCTATTATTCCAAAGCTGATTTCTATATATTTCAGAACAAAACCGATATTGCTTTAAAACACCTCGACACCCTTAACCAAAACTATCTCTATCATCCAATTTTCGATGAAGTATTATATAAAAGAGCAGAGATTGCAATAAATAGAAATGAATTTTCCAAAGCCGATTCTCTTCTTAACCTAATCCTACTAAAATACCCAGAAGACTTAGTAGCAGATGATGCCCTAAACCTATTAGCAGAGCTAAGCTATGAGAGATTCAATGACAAGGAAAGAGCCAAAACCTATTACGAAAGAATAATAATAGACTACCCAAGCTCCCTCTACGTAACCAACGCCCGAAAAAGATATAGGGAACTCAACCAAAAGTAAAATGATATTTGATTTAAATCTGACAAAGTCTTGTTTTGAACTTTTTTTGTGGGATTTCAATCTCGATATCATGGCATGATTGTTTTAACATCATGGCATGATGTTCTCCACTTCATGGCATGATGTTCCAAAGATCATGGCATGATGTTGGCAACTTCATGGCATGATGTTGAGTTCATCATATAATGATGCAGGATTTATCATGTGATGATGTTCACATCGAAGTGGCTTTTAATTAGTTAGAAACTTCGTTTTATTGGTTTGTTATTTGATTTTATTAGATAGAAATCAAGGTTTGATTTATATCTTTCTTGCTTTATAACCTAAATTGATTAGAATATCCACGATTTTGTCTCTATGGTCGCCTTGGATTAGGATTTCTCCGTCTTTGGCACTGCCTCCTACTCCGCATTTGGTCTTTAAAAGCTTGCCAAGAGTTTGAAGGTCATCATCCTTGCCGACAAAACCTGTTATTAGTGTTACTTTTTTTCCTGCTCTTTGCTTTTTATCTAATAATACTCTTAGGTTTTGGGCTTTTGCCTCAAGGGTGTCTGCCTCAAAACTCTCTTCAGTATCGTATTGGAAAGATGGATTGGTCGAATATACTACTCCAATACGATTCTTTTCTTTCTTTGCCATAATTTTCGGGTATTAAAACGTTTAAGGACTGAGGATTTACCGAGAAATTCAACTCTCTGTCCATTAATATACTTTCTCCATCAAGATTCAACAAGCATGAGGAATCATTTATTACTCTTACCTTTTTTGCCTTATATCTCTTGACATAAATAGATTTATCTAAACTTCTAAAAAAAAGGAGCTGGGCTGTCCAAGGCAAAAGCATTAATGGCACCTTCTTAACTATGCTGACATCTATCATACCATCGTCCAGCTCTGCCTTAGGTGCAATTACTGCATTATAACCAAACTGATTGGAATTTGCAAAACTTATAAACAAAGCCTCTGTTTCTATTTTTTTATCATCTATTTCTAATACGTATTTCTTTGATTCGTAAAAGGGATAGTTCTGAACAATAAGAGAAAAATACTTATTAAAACCCCTTGTTCGGGTTTGCTTAAACTCTTTTGCAATAAGGGCATCGAAACCTATTCCTGCAATTGATACATATATCTTATTATTCACCCTAATTGTATCGATATTTGCCCTACACCTTTGGTTAAGTATCTCTATTGCATACTCTATATTCAAAGGAATATTAAGATGACGTGCAAGACCATTACCACTCCCGGCAGGGATAATACCTAAAGTAACATTTGTTCCGATTAACCCCCTAACGCAATCGTTAATTGAGCCATCTCCTCCTACAGCAACGACAATATCAACCCCTTGGATTGAAGCTTGGAAGCTAATTAGGGTAGCATGATGAGCATATTCGGTATATTCAATACTATAGTCGAATTTTCTCTTATCAAGCTTTTTTTCAATTGCCTTTTCAACGCTTTTTTGCTTGCCTACTCCAGAGATAGGATTAATAATAAAAAGTATCTTCTCTTTCATCTATGGAATAAATTTGTTTTCAATCATTCGAGTATTATACTCTTGAATAATTGCCTTAGTAATATTAGAATGTTTATTTGCGATATCAGGCTTCTTCCCTGCAATATTTTCCTTTGCATTAATATCCTTAGGCAAATAGAATAATTCTATTTCGCTGCCAATGCGATACCTGCTTAGATAATCTCCTATTCTAAGAATATACTCATCGTTAAGATAAAGCACATAGTGTTTCTCCTTATCAGATAATTGGTTCTGCCCAAAGCTAACAATTGGTTTAGGGTAGTTAATAAGGCTTAGAGCAGTTGGAAGTATATCAATTTGCTGCATATAAGACTTATTATAATAAGGAGTTTTGATTTGTGGATGATAGAATATAATTGGAATACGAAAGCTTCCCAATAGGGTTTTGAACTCTTTCTCTTGGGTTTGAGCCGAATGGTCAGAGGTAATTATAAATAAGGTATTTTTAAACCAAGGTTTCTTTTCTGCCTTTTCGAAGAACTTTCTAAGAGCATAATCGGTATATCCTACTGTTTCATGAACAATCATTTTCCCCTTTGGAAATCTTCCTTTGTGTTGAGTGGGAATAGTATAGGGATGGTGAGAGCTTAGAGTAAATACTCCCGTATTGAAAGGCTCCTTATACTTATCTAATTCATCGACCATATAAGATAAGAAAGGCTCATCGAATATTCCCCAGTTTCCATCATAGTCCTTATCATTCCCATACTCGTTTCTTCCATAATAATCCTGATAACCTATGTTTTTAGTAAAGGCATCAAAACCCATAGAGCCATTATATCCCCCATGAAAAAACGAAGATACATATCCATAAGGCTTTAATAAGTTTGCAAATGAAGATATATTATTAGCATTATACTGTGAAGTGATATAGGTTTCATTCATTAACAAAGGGAGGGAGGAAAGAATGGAAGGAAGAGCATCAATACTTCTTTTTCCATTGGCATAACCATCAAAGACAATTGATTTCCTCGCTAAGGAATCTAAGAAAGGAGTATAAGAAATTGAGTCTTCGTCTTTAAAGAAACTCATATATTCGGAAGAAAAGCTCTCAAGAATAATTACTACTATATTTGTTTTACCTAATTCTAAGGGAGAAAGAAACAAGGTGTCGAAACCGTTATTCTCAGGCTTAACGATTGGAGAGAAATACTTTGACATTTCTTTCTTGTCCTTAAAATATTCCATAGGCTCAATCCCTACCTTTCCAAAGGTGCGGTAAAGAGTAAAAGGAGAGTTAAGCACAAGTGGTGTATTCTGACTTGTTGAATAATTATTTGCTTGAATAAGGCTTAGAGGTCTTAGTTGTAAACCTCCTCTTAGTCCAAGGATAATAAACAAAGCTCCAAAAACAAAGAATATTGAATTTTTTATATACCATTTAGCTCTTCCAAAATTATAAATCCCAGAATACTTTTTATTAATTAGAGTATTTAGGAAAGAAAAAAGAATATTTAAAAGGATAAAAAATACTACAATGTGCCAATAATCTCTAAGAAACTGAGGAATTAATTCATTGAAGTCTCCTCCTACTCCAAGATAATTAAAGAAATCATAGGTAATTCTTTTAAATGTAAAACGATAATATCCAATATCAATTAGATTAATTACAAGTATTATTTCCGTTCCAAGTATATAAAAGAATTCCTGAGTGTTTCGATAATATTTATTCATCCTAAACTGCAATGGAAGTATGCTTAATACAAGGTATGGAAAGAGATAAACAATTACTGAAGCTACCCCAAACTTAAGACTCCCAATAATTATGCTTAAAAGTTCTGAGTATGAATCTATATTAAATAGATACTTATTAAAGAAATAAAACCCGATTTGGGTAATTATTAATAGTGTAAGAGTAAGAAGGAACTTGTATAGTATAGAAATATAATATCTCATTTTATTTCTTCTTTGGTTTATAGCCTGAATCTTTTAATATCTTTTCCATATCAATTGTTTCAAGCAATTCCTTTATCCCTAATTTGTTTTTCTCCATATATCTCTCAACAATCTTATATCCTATATATTCTCCTAACCTTGAAGGCGAATTAGGGATACCTCTTGTTGTTGGACCTTCGGTTATAAATCCCATATACTTTGTTCTGTCTTTTTCAAATAATAACCTGTTTTGAGTAAGATAAGACCAAATATTATATTCATTCTCTTGAGCCCATTTCATTTCCTCCTGGCTATATCTTAAAACATCCTTTAGCTCATAAGAAGGCAATAATTCTTTTACCGCATAAAGATACTTACCCCTTTCAACCATTATTTCCAATAGGCTTGGAGAAGGATTCTCCTCAACCAAAGGAACCTCTATTGTTGCTACCTCTCTGAGATATGTATAGAAAACGTCTGGAGTCAAATAGTTTGAGTCCAAAACATTCTGCATATACTTAGGGAAATAGGAATAGTAATGCTTTTCTCCAAAGCTCTTAATTGAATATAAATCTATTGCTATGCTAATAAAATCTCTTGTAGCAATTATCCTTGAATTATAGGCGTAAGAGAAATCGTCTGGTCCTATTATTAATGTATATAGGTTTGGAATTGGAAGCTCAGGATAATAAGTTTTTAGCCTTGCAAAGCCTTGGGTTATATCATCTCCTACCCAATCCAGATTAGGATATCTTTTCTTAACCTTATTATAAATCGAAATCATTACCGTATCGCTGGCAAATTGATTTATCATTTGAAAGTATTCCTCATCTTCCAAAGTTGTATTGAAAAGAGGTTTATAGAGTGAGAAGTTCTTTTGAAGGTGAGCTTTAAAGTCTTTTTGATTTTGGTCAAATAATATATCTTCAAACCTATTTACTTTGATATTTACTTCCTTACCAGTAGTATTATCAATTAATTTCGCTGAATCCTTTTTCCCACAAGAGAACAAAGTGATAATTCCTAAAACAATAAGAATAACTTTACTTTTCATAATCTATGATTAAAAAACAAGCAAAATTACAGTTTTTTTTGCTTATAATCTAAGACTTTAATTATGCTTAGAAGTTTATTCTAAAAGGATTTATGTAATGATTCTATTTAACTCTTTGGCAATTATCTGTTTAATCTTAAGAAGGGAGTTTTGCTTAGAAATAAGGATTAGAATATCATCCTCATTTTCCTGAGTTTTTATCTCATCTTTGATTTTCTGAATCTTCTTTTCTAATTTATTTATCTTTAAACTTAATAAACATTCCTTTACATATCTATCAATCAGCTCTTGATTATCGGGAGTTGGAACACTTATTCCCCATTTCTCTTGCCATAGGTCGCTTATCTTATAATTATTAATCAATAAAGAAGTGGATATCTTTCTAATATTCTCGTCCTCATGATTTGTAATTAGATTAAGATTAGGAAGTTTGCCTTTGTCAAGTATACTTGATTTATAGATTTCAAGTATTTTATTATAGTCCTTATTATCGAAAACTATTTCATCGTTTACAATATCCCCAATAATATAAGCAGCAACCAAATAAGACTCCTTTTCTCCATCGATTTCTTGGGTTGTATTCCTATCCCCATAATTTAAAAGAAGATTAATTATCCCTCTCTCTTGAGCCTCGTCACTAAACTCTTTCTCTATTACTTGCTTCTCTCTTTTCTCCTCCTCAATTGGGATAATTTCATGACTAATCTCTTCCTCCGTATTTTCACCTTCTTTTTTCTTTAATTTAAAGAAATTATCTCTTAATCGTTTGGTAAGCTCATTGCTAAGGATCTCCTCCTTCATATTTAGTTTAGAGGAGCATTGTTGAATATATGCAGCCCTTTCTATATGATCGGGGATTAGACTAATTGAATTAATTATTTCTTTTATTAGATTTGCTCTTTTAAAAGGGTCATCCTTTGCCTCTTCTAATAGGATATGGGTTTTGAAAAGGATAAAATTCTCTGCCTTTTCGGTAATATATGCTTTAAATTCATGCTGTGGTAGCATTCTACAATAAGAGTCGGGGTCGTGACCATCAGGGAATAGTACAATCTTAACATTTAATCCATTCTCTAAAAACAAATCAATTGCTCTAAATGCAGCCTTAATACCAGCAGAGTCTCCATCATATAATATGGTTACATTCTTAGTATATCTTCTAATTAATCTAATCTGTTCTATGGTTAAAGCAGTTCCAGAGGTTGCTACAACATTCTCAATATTATTTTGAGAAAGCATAATAGCATCCATATTACCTTCTACCAAATAACATAAGTCTTGCTTTGCTATTTCGTTCTTAGCAAGATGAAGACCAAACAGCACCTTGCTTTTAGAATAGATTTCTGTTTCAGGAGAGTTTACATATTTTGCTTTTGTCTTTTCGTTAGAAAGACTTCTTGCAGTAAATCCAAGAGCTCTCCCTCCAATATTATAGATAGGGAATATTACCCTTGCACGGAATCTATCATATTTTACATGATTTTCTTCCTTTGAGATTGTAAGCCCAGAGTCGATCAAATCCTCTTCTGGGTAACCGTTTTTCTTAGCATATTGGGTAAAATCAGAATAGGAATCTTTTGAATACCCAAGCCCCCATTTCTTAATAGTGACCTCAGTTAAATCTCTTTCTTTAAAATAGCTTAACCCAATTTTTATCCCTTCACTATCGTTAAACAATAGATTGGAAAAGTATTTCTGAGCAAATTCAGTAATATTATAAAGGGATTCTTTCTTGTCCTTGGTTTTCTTCTCTTCTTCCGTTAGCTGGGTTTCATGAATTTCTATTCCATATTTATTAGCAAGAAATCTTAGAGCCTCAACGTATGTATAATGTTCATGCTTCATAAGAAATTGAACAGCATTACCAGCCTCTCCACATCCAAAACACTTAAATATTCCCTTTGTAGGGCTAACTGTAAAGGATGGAGTCTTCTCGTTATGGAAAGGACATTGCCCCAAATAGTTTACTCCTCTTTTCTTTAAAGGGACAAAGGCGCCAACAACATCAATTATTTCTGTTGCATCTAATATCTTTTCAACATCTTCTTGCTTAATCATAGAGCAAAATTACATATTTTTATCTATCTTTGCCCCAATATTTCAAATAAAAAGAAGTGAAGAAAATCAGTCTAAGCGTTATTAAGAAGAATTATTCGATACTAATAATTATTCTATTAGGGATTATCTATACCTTGTTTTTATCAAATAATCAAAGCTCCGATTCTTTTTCAAATGCATATCATTCTCTTTGGAGAGATAGGCTTTTCTCTGCCCATCACCTACTTTATAATGCTCTTGGTTATATTATTCTTATGCCTTTTCGTTGGATATTTCAGGATAAGCTTTTAGATTTCAACCCTATTCTAATCCTCCAATTTACTAATATAATTTTCTCTATTTCCTCTTTATTTGTCCTAAGAACTATTATTAAGAGAATTAACAAGAACGAAAACCTTGTTTCTACTTCAATTTTCTTTGTTGGAGCCTCTTTTGGATTTACTCGTTTTGCTGTGGATAATGAATGTTATATAATCCCTATCTTTTTATCATTACTAAGCTTTAATTATATTCAACTCTTCCTTAAAAAGAATAGTTTTAAATCAATAATCCTTGCATCCTTATTTATATCCATTGGATGTTTGTTTCACCAGATAGTTATTTGGGTATTTATCCCAACCCTTATTCTAATCCTATTTAACAAAAAGAAGACATACATAATTATTTTTATTTCCATTAGTTTAATTATACCTATTGTATATTCATTGGTTTATTATTTCGAATCAAATTCATTTTCTCTTTTTGGATTATTTAATTATGTAATTAGCGACTATAGCTCTGGTTTGGCAGAGATGCCTATACTTAAAAATGTATTAATCTTAAGCGGAATTAGTTTTATTAGAACCTTTATTCAGGTTCATGGATATATTTTAGAGATTATTAGTCAATTCCCAATATTCAGTATTAGCGTAATAATTATCTCTCTAAGTCTTGGAGTATTTGGATTAATCCATTTTTCCAAACTTATAAAGCGTAATTTGACAATATTTTATGAGAGAAGATTTGTTAGATATTTATGGATAATACTATTTATCAGTTTTGCTTTTGCATGTTTCTCGAATGGGAATGCAGAGTTTATGGCAATTATTCCTTTTATTATAGTTATTCTTCTTTCCTATTATTATACCAGCTCAGCAAAATATCTTCTTGGAATAGGAGGTGGTATCTTCCTTTGGAATATTTGTTTCGGACTCTACCCTTATGCCTATATGAACCTTAACCCTAACAAGGAAATTGCTGAATTTATTTATAATAATAAGGATGATTCGGTTTTTATTCTAAAAGACAAGAACCACTATGAGAATATTATACTCTATACTTATGGCCCTAAGGCTAAGAACAATTTAGAGATAATAAAAACCAAGGATTTGGATAAGGCAGGATTTGAGAATTTAATTAATAATAATAAGAGAATTTATACTGATTCTTTTGGAGGTGTGGAAGCTATATCGAGAAATAGCATAGCAGATAAAGAAGAGATTTATTCCAAAAAGAGTTTATTTCAAAAAGAAGAGTTTCAAAAAGAGATAGAATTTAATTCGCTTAGCAGTAAAATTGAATTATGGATTTATTCCAAAGACAAAAAATAGTTAGTAATTTTGTCCCTTGAAACTAAGCATAAAAGATTAGAGAAAAAATGAAAGAATACATAATAGCTACTAATAATAAACATAAGGTAGAGGAGATAGAAGTATCACTTAAAGATAAGATTAAGCTTTTAACTTTAAAAGAGATTGGACATAAGGGAGAGATACCTGAGGATTTTGATAATTTAAAGGATAATGCTTGTCAAAAAGCTAGATTTATTTGGGATAAGTATAATAAAAACTGTTTTGCAGACGATACTGGGCTTGAGATAGAAGCTTTGGGCGGAAGACCAGGTGCTTTTTCTGCACGCTATGCTGGAAAAAATTGCAGCTTTGATGATAATATCGATTTGGTATTGGAAGAAATGGAAGGAAAAACTAACCGCAAGGCAAGATTTAGAACAGTAATTTGCTTAATTGAAGATGGAAAAAAATATTTATTTGAAGGAGTATGCGAAGGAGATATAAGCACTGAACGTTATGGTAGAGGTGGATTTGGTTATGACCCAATCTTTATTCCAAAAGGTCACGGAGAAAGCTTTGCTGAAATGAGTATTGAAGATAAAAACATGATAAGCCATAGAGGTCTTGCTGTTGAAAAGCTGGTTAAACACCTTTTAAAATAGTTAGTTATGATTAGAGAAGAAGATATTAGAGAAGAAAAGATAATTGAGATTGCAAAATCCATGATGGTTGCAGCAAGGACAGCCCCCAAAGCAAGGGGAAGAGATAATCTTGTAATTAATCTAATAATTAAAGAGGATATACTCTTGCTTTCAAAGAAGATGGAAGAGATTTATAATGAAAACAATCAGGCTTTCTTTTTAAGAGATTCCCAAAACATACTTAATGCAAAGGCTATTGTGCTAATTGGAACCAAGCTTGAGGTATTGGGTTTGAATTGTGGATTATGTGGCTATCCAACTTGCGAGGAAAAATCAGAGCATAAAACAACTCCTTGCGTTTTCAATGCCAACGACCTTGGAATAGCAATTGGAAGTGCGGTAAGTATTGCTGCTGATAACAGAATAGACAATAGGGTTATGTATTCAGCGGGTTTGGCAGCCAAAGAGCTTGGTTTCTTTGGAGAAGATATTGGTTTTGGGTTTGCGATACCATTAACTTCAAACGGGAAAAACCCATTTTTTGATAGACAATAAAAAAACAATATATAAGATGTTAGAAATAAATAGAATAAGGCAGGATAAGGACAGGGTAATTGAATTATTATTAGTAAAGAATCTTAAAAACGCTAAGGAGAAAATAGAAGAGATTATCTCTAAGGACGAAGAAAAAAGAGGAGTTCAAAAAAAGGTTGAAGAGATTAAGGCGGAGCTAAACCTTAAATCTAAAGAGATTGGTTCTTTAATTAAGGACGGGAAAAAAGATGAAGCTGAGAAAACAAAGGCTCAGGTTGGAGAGCTAAAGAATAATGAAAAAGAACTTGGAGTTGAGCTTATCAAGATGGAAGAAGAGCTAAGAGATTTATTGCTTTCTATTCCTAATCTACCACATTCTTCTGTTCCAAAAGGTAAAAGTGCAGAGGATAACGAAACTGTTTACTCTCAAGGTGAGATTCCAAGTTTAGAAGAAAATGCTCTTGCTCACTGGGATATTTGTAGCAAATATGATATAGTAGATTTTGAGCTTGGTAATAAAATAACTGGTTCTGGTTTCCCTGTCTATAAGGGTAAGGGTGCTAAACTACAAAGAGCTTTGATTAATTTCTTCCTTGACCAAGCAGTTGAAAACGGTTTTAGCGAGGTTCAAGTTCCTCTTATGGTAAATGAGGATTCTGCCTTAGCTACTGGTCAACTTCCAGACAAGGAAGGTCAAATGTACACTATTCCTATTGATGGTTTCTATATGATTCCTACTGCTGAGGTCCCTATTACTAATATCTTCCGCGATGTTATCCTTCAAGAGAAAGATTTCCCTATTAAGAAATGCGGTTACTCTCAATGTTTCCGTCGTGAAGCAGGATCTTATGGAAAAGATGTTAGAGGATTAAATAGACTTCACCAATTCGACAAGGTTGAAATCGTTTGTATTGAACATCCAGAAAAGAGTTATGAGCAATTAGAAAAGATGAAATCTCATGTAGTTGGATTATTAACCAAATTGGAATTACCTTTTAGAATTCTTCGCCTTTGTGGAGGAGATATGAGCTTTACTTCTGCTCTAACATTCGACTTCGAGACCTATTCAGCTGCACAAAGACGCTGGTTAGAGGTTAGTTCAGTATCTAATTTCGAAACTTTCCAATCTAATAGATTAAAACTAAGGTTTAAAAATCAAGATGGAAAGACAGAATTAGCACATACCCTAAACGGTTCAGCACTTGCACTACCAAGAATACTTGCCTGCATTTTAGAAAACAATCAAACTCCAAATGGAATAAGGATTCCAAAAGCCCTTGTTCCTTACACTGGATTTGAATATATCGATTAATTTATGAGAACGCCAATTCTCTTTCTTGGACATGGAAGTCCAATTAATGCAATTGAGGAAAACGATTTTGTAGAAGGATTTCGCAAAATCTCTAAAGAAATTCTAAAACCTAAGGCAATTTTATGTATTTCTGCTCATTGGTTCATCAATAAAACCAAAGTATTATTTATGGAAAAGCCAAGAACTATTCATGACTTCTATGGTTTTCCTCCTGAGCTATATGAGATACAATATCCGGCTCTTGGCAATAAGGCTTTAGCTCAAGAAATTCAAGATTTAGCTTCACCAATAAAAGTTGATTTGGATTTGGAATGGGGTTTAGATCATGGAGCTTGGTCAGTGATAAAACATCTCTATCCTTTGGCAGATATTCCTGTTATTCAGCTAAGCATAGACTACAATAAAGGAGCTGAATTTCATTTTTCCTTAGCTTCAAAACTAAAAAGCCTTAGAGAAAAGGGTGTTTTGATAATTGGAAGTGGTAATATTGTTCATAATCTTCGCCTTGTCGATTATGCTAATTTCGATAAAGACGATTATGGATATGATTGGGCTGTGGAAACAAGAGATTTTATCAATCAAAAACTAATTGAAGGAGATTTTCAAGCTCTTATAGATTACGAAAAATCGGTTCCTCACGCATTAAAAGCAATACCATCACCCGACCATTACCTTCCGCTAATCTATTCACTTGGAGCAAAACACCCAGAGGAAAACATAAGCTTCTTTAATAATAAAATGCAAGGAGGAAGTCTAAGTATGACAAGTTTATTTATAAAATAATCACCTTTTTTTACTCATAATTCAAAAATAATTCGTATCTTCGCAAATGCAAGGAAACAAGTTCTTTATTTCCTTAAAAAATCACCAAATTTGAAAAACTACATTATGGTAGCTACCATAATGGTCGTGTGGTAGGTACCATAACACCCGTGTGGTAGCTACCATAACACTGTTATCATAGCTACCATAGCAACATTGAAATCAAGAAAGAAAACTCTGAAATCAAGAAAGAATTCATTTTTATCAAGAAAGAATTTAACGAAACTTGACTTTATTTAATCCTTTCTTGATATAATCAGATTTAAACCCAAAAACCTCCCCAAAAAGCAATAAAAACAAATTACTCCCTAATATTAAACACTAATTAAAAATAATTCCCTACCTTTGACCTTTGAATACAAGTAAAAAGAATACTTATAATTAAAATTGAATACAAATTAATTTTGTGATAGGTTAATACTTCAACAAAAAAGTTAGTTTATGAATAAATTTAATCTTATATTTTTGTTTTCAATATTAGGAGTTATTACTTTGCATGCTTTAGAAATTACTGATACTATGAAATCCCAAAAAAGGAAATTAGAACTAGTGGCATCTTATCATAAAGATATATACCCTAATATTTATCCCAATATTATATCTACTAATTCAATAATACTGCAACAATTTAATGATATCGATAGTACGATAATTGAATATTGGGACAGCCAAAAGGCACGTACTTATTCAATATGTATATTTAATAATGCAAAGAAAATTTTAATTCGAGAATACTTAAATAAAAAATATTATTTAACTGATTCCATTGATATTGTCAATTTATTTATTACTAATATAAATGATTTTTATATAGATAAAACAAAAGAAATAGTATTGAATAAAAGAAAAACCGATACAATAATTAGTGGTGATTGGTCAAGTATTGATGTAAAATGCTTTAAAAATGGTATTGAAATATCTAATAAATTTACGTGGATAACGGAAGAGGAGGGTCAATATCGTTTTGTTCTTAATCCTGAATTCTTAGAATTTTATGAACTTATTAAGTCAATTTTAAGAGAATAAATAAAAGAAGATGAACATAACTAATTAGATAGTAAAATTCTCAGTTATGTGGGATTTGTCACTATGAAACAATGGAAGATACAAATAAAAGCAAATTAAATAAATTGAAAATATGCCAGGAATAGCAATATGGTTAGGAGGTTTCTTACGATGGTTATGGAAAGGATGTAAAACCAGATTAAGAGATGAAGTGTATATGAACGACATAGGAAACTATATAATTGGTTTAGTTACTACAGGAATAATATTAGGAATAGTAATTTGGGGATTTTTCTAATATTATTTATTGTCAGAGAAAGAAATATATGATATTTTTAGTAATTGATTAATATTATTGTTATGGAAGAGAAAATTCAAAAAGGGGAATACTCAGAATTAAAGAAAGAAATTGGGATTTTACTTCAAAGGGGTAGAGAGCAAGCTGGTCGTGCAATTAATTCTATATTAGTTAATACTTATTGGCAGATTGGTCATCATATTGTGGAATTTGAACAAAAAGGAGAAGCTAAAGCAGAATATGGAAGTAAATTGATTGATCGATTATCTAAAGACCTTACAATTGAATATGGGCAGGGATTTAGCAGGTCTAATATCAAGCAGATAAGAAAGTTCTATTTAACATTCCCAAAAAGCCAGACAGTGTCTGACCAATTTGAAATAAGTGATACACTGTCTCACAAATTGAGCTGGAGTCATTATGTAGAAATACTAAAATCAGATAATAAATTGGAAATAGGTTTTTATATCAAGGAATGTGAAAAAGAGAATTGGAGTGTTAGGGAATTGAAACGTCAAATGAAGAGTATGCTTTTTCATCGTATTGCTTTAAGTAAGGATAAAAAAGGCCTTATGGAATTAGCCAAACAAGGGAACGAAATACAAAATGCAACTGATATAATAAAAGACCCTTACGTTTTTGAGTTTCTAAATATTCCTCAACAAAATCAATACTTAGAGGGAGAACTTGAAGAAAAACTTATTCAAAATTTAGAGCATTTTCTTTTAGAATTAGGTAAGGGTTTTGCATTTATTGGGCGTCAATATAAAATAACTCTTTCTAATCGACATTTCTTTGTAGATTTAGTTTTCTATCATCGAATCCTTAAATGTTTTGTTTTAATAGATTTAAAAAGAGGAGAAATAGAGCATAATGATATTGGGCAGATGAATTTATATCTCAACTACTTTAATAAAGAGGAAAACGTTGAAGGAGACAACCCTCCAATTGGGATCGTATTAGGTGCTTATAAAGACCAAATATTAGTTGAATACGCAATGGAGAATATAACAAACCAGCTTTTTGTAAGTAAATATCAATTATATCTTCCAGACAGGGAAGAACTTCAAAAGGAATTAGAAAGTCTATTGAATGAAGATTAATAAATAACCTTTCAACATAAAATCCTTTCTTGGTATATATTCAATTATAACTACCTAATTAAAAATTATTCCCTACCTTTGACCTTTGAATTAGAAATGGAAATGGGAAAAATAATGAATAAGTATCGGATAACAAATCCTAATAATAAGGAAGTGAAGGATAAGATATTCCGCACAAGGAGAATATGTGGAAAGATTCTTTTAACTTTGTTATTTGCATTGATTTGTGCTTTTGAAGCAATAGCAACTCCTCAAATTTCTGATAAACTTATCTACAATGGAGATACGCTTAATGTGTATTTTGATTTACCAGATGAATTTTATAAAATTGATACAATAATAGATGATACACCTATCTATAAACATAGGATATTAAATGATAATCTCTTTGCAAAGAAAAAACCTTGTGCAACAACTGCTTGTTGGAGAGGTTATAAATCTATTTGGGAAATTATAGATAATCAAATATATTTAATTGGTATTTATAGCTGCTGTTATGATGATGATTCTGTTAAAGCAGATTTGAATTATTTGTTCAATGATAAATGCATTGATGGAAAAGTAAAAGCCACATGGATTAATGGGAATTTTATATGCAGGAAAGGGAAAAGGTTAATATATGACCATGATATGTATTTAGGTGGAATTTATGAGTACGATGTAGAAATGAAACTTGAAACAGGTAAATTAATAGATACAAAGCTTTATGATAATACCAAATCAAAACAAACGGATTATCCAAGCAAGTCAATAAAAATGCTAAATCATATTTATAGTAATATAAATTGGGATATTCTACCACAAGCAGATACAACAATTAAAATCTTTCTTGAATTTTCAGGTAATGAACATGGAATTGTTGATAAAGTAAACATTCTGAAAGGTTATAATGAAACATATAATCAAGAGGCGATAAGAGTTATAAAAACAATACCTGAATGGGATATATATTATATTAAAGGCAAGTTTGAGAGGAAAGTGTGGACGATGCCAATAATTTTCAGTGAAGAAAATAGGAATAAATACAAAAAGTAAATTATCAAAAACACATTCCTATTCCTGTATGATTGCATATCTATATGGAAGAGAAATATTAACTGGCAAAATAAGATAAATATGTAAATAAAAATATTGAAAGTGCAGGTATAACCAATCTATTTAATAATAAGAAATTATCGGAAAAGCAAAGAATAGAAACGTTAAATAAATGGTGGGTTGGTTTTCAAAAAAGTGAAAATAAATAATATGATTATGAAAAAAAGTATTTGGATTAAATTTATTTTAATAGGTTTATTATTCAACTCTTGTACAACAAAGGGTAAGATGATATTAAATGAAAAGGAAAAAACAATTACTTTGGAATATGGTGAGTTTTATATGGGTCGTGTATTATTTGATATATCTGGCATGGAACGCGTTTATACTTTGCAATATCAAAAACCCATAAAAGAGATTAAACTAAAAGACAGATTAATATTATGGGATGAAGAGAAAAATAAAACTATTCATTATGATATTCAACCTAATACAAAATATAGGATTTTTCATAATCGGGGAGATCAATCTTCGGATTTTCTATACTTTATTACAGATAGTTTAAATAATATTAGAGAGATTACGGAAGAGGAATGGGATTACGGCAGTATGCCCGAGAAGGATAAGTAAGTGAAAAATCTCTATGGCGTATAACATTATGAAAATATGTTCCTAAATATAAAACTGAATGTTTATCCAATGGAACATATGTAAAGTCAAGACGGGAGGATTTTTGGTTCAAATTCTCCTATCCGGTCTCTGGGAACGGTAATTATACTCTCTCCATGTTCTGTTTGGATTTTCTTCTTATAACTCCCATTGCGGGAGTTGCCACTATTCTTGCCTGAAGGTTCATGTTT
>Ga0265293_10004776_pt1 | contig 23507 bp, 24 predicted proteins | sample Munlanlewell138R_FD_192505 | JGI IMG/M metagenome (GOLD analysis project Ga0265293, IMG submission 192505) | Leachate microbial communities from a municipal landfill in Southern Ontario, Canada - Leachate well 138R | ecosystem: Engineered > Solid waste > Landfill > Unclassified | place: Canada... | reverse complement strand
CTACTAGTTTAACTCTTGGCTCAAGGATATCACCCTCGATTTTTTCAACGATAACAGCCAGATCAATGTCAGAGTCAGAATCAGCTGTTCCCTTAGCATAGGAACCGAAAAGGTAGACCTTTTTGACAGGCAAAACCTGAGTAGCTAAATCAGCGTATTTTTCTGCTATAGAGATAATTGCGTTTTGATCCATGCTATCAGCTCCTCTGTTTCCGTAATCAATATTGAACATGTTCATGGGTAAGGAGTTTTAACCACTTTTCTTTTTCACGTGGATATCGAGCCTCGATGTTTTATGGCGATAGTGTGTTTATCAGGTTTTGAACAAGCCAGTTGCCATGGCTAAGCGGTTTAGGTTATGTGTACGAGGAACGTCTTTGGTTTGGGTGGCGTAATGAGCTTTGAGCATTTCTTCAACGGCTTGGTGACACACGAAGCCCACATATAGGTATAGTTTGGATTTTTAGCATGGCGTTTGCGGTAATAATATCTTGCTCTGCAATCTCAATCCAGTAGGCTACTTATCTATGGCGATCGCCTCCGATAGGCGTTCTTACTTAGACTATACCACAACGGCAACCTCAAGCAAACACAGGGGAAGTTAGGCCATTTCGGCAGATGCGCATAGAGGGGAATAATTGAGGCACAGCCCCCATTTTTACCGAGGGCTGTATTTTCTAGAATTTTACAAGATAGTGTCGATTCGCCCGCTGGCAAAGTTCTGTGGCAGCCTTTGAGGTAAAGGTGAGGGCCATAATGGACTCCGGTGGAACTTGGAGCGTTTTACCAAGTGATGAATTCGCTCCACGAGCAGAGCGGTTTTACCTCCCCCGGGATTAGCTAGGACGACAACATCTTGGGACTTGATTTCTACGGCTTGACGCTGTTTGGGTGTTAATTGGAACCTTCTAGTCAAGTTCATCATCCTTTCAAGGCAGAAGCACTCCCTACAAGGAGGAGGCGCTTCTTGGAAAAATCAATCACTCTGATTGTTCCTGTTAATAGCGGTAGAAAATTTGACCATGCTGGTTTTTCTTGGTATAATAGCACCAAAATGCCGACCAAATACGATGTTTGTCGGCGGTTTGGTGGTGATCGGCGTGTGCAAGGAAAGATTGGAAGAAGCGTTTGCCCGAAAGGATGGTATTCTGAAAACCTCTGAACTTCGTGAACTCAGGATTGATTCCCGAGGTATCAGGCGTCTTGTGGAAAGCGGTGTAATGGAGAAGATTAAGACGGGTTACTATCGCTCCCTAGCAGTAGATCCAAGCGAAGCTTCCATGATAGCTCGTCTTTTCCCCGAAGCGATACTTTGGGGTGACACCGCTCTTTTTTATCATGGCTATAGCGATCGGACACCAATGGAGTGGGAACTTATGGTAAGTAAAAATGTTTCGTCGTCGCGCTTTAAAATTGACTATCCCTATGTTAAGCCGTTTTTTGTTAGACCAAAGGAAGTGTCTTTTGGTGTAACGACTATGGGTATCGATGGGGTTAGAATGAGGATTCTCGATCGGGACCGATTGATCTGTGAATGTTTGAAGTACGAGGCAGATATGGATAGAGAGACATTTAACAAGGCAATTCAGGCTTATCTAGCAGATCCTAAGAAGAATATCCGTCATCTCACGGACTATGCCGAACGAAGAGGAGTAACAAAGCGAGTCAAGGATGTGTTAGGGGTGTGGCTATGAGCGACATTGGTGCTTCCGTTCCGTAAGGAGCTACGCAAAACAGAAAGTTCTTGCGGGCAATCACGTTCAGTCTGATTGAATCGGCGAAGGAAAACGGCCTGAAACCATATGAGTATCTAAAGTATTTGCTGGAGGAGCTACCGAATGCAAGCACGCAAGACCTCGACAAGTTCATGCCTTGGTCAGAACACATCCCGGAGCATTGTCGAACCCCCAAACGCCGATAGAGTCAAACCTAAGCCTTCACCCAAACGGTGGAGGTTTTTGTTTCAGCCGAGGGATTAAGAGTTTAAAATCAGATCAGCCCGCCTTCGGTTGTCAAGGTGTATGCGTGTTGACGCTTACATTGAAAGCAATGGTGCCGAAGGTGGGATTTGCGCAGGACACTTTTGATTAGTGTAAGTAATTGCGAGAATCACTTGGTACGTCTATGAATTATTTGCACGAGTGGTTTAGGTTGGTTGATCTCCTTCGTGATCAATTAGGTAGAGGCATCAGCGCGGTAGCGCACTTGACATTGCAGGTAATTCCCGTGCCACGTGGAATTGTGTATTCACTAGGTGTGATGCCAGATGGATGGAGAAATTCTAACCTCAGGTTACGAATTGAAACGAGGTAGTCTTTGTGAATGGTATAAAGAATACTAGGGATGATACTCCTAGTGTTGAGGAAGCTAAGGCGTTTTTGACCGAGGCTGAGAAATTGAATCCGGGTCGCTGGGTATCTCATTCGCTTCATGTGGGTAAAGCAGCGCAGTTGATTGCACAGAGGTGCCCGCACTTGGATCCAGAGATCGCGTTGGTACTAGGGACCTTACACGATATTGGGAGACGATTTGGGGTTACCAGTATGCGACACAGTATTGACGGCTACAATTATCTAATGCGTCAAGGATACAGTCTGCCTGCCAGAATCTGCATTACACACTCTTTTCCGTATAAAGAAGTCAATGCTGTATTCGGCCACTGGGATGTGTCTCCTGAAGAATTGGACTTCATACAGAATTTCCTGAGCAGTGCCGAGTTTGATGATTATGATCGCCTCATTCAATTGTGTGATGCATTAGCCTTACCGGAAGGGTTTTGTCTTCTCGAACGAAGGATGATTGATGTAGCTCTGCGACACGGTGTAAATAACTACACCATTGCAAAGTGGAAAGCTACGTTCACAATCAAAAAACATTTTGAAGAATGTATAGGTGGCTCACTGTATCGTGTATTACCAGGTGTTATTGAGAACACGTTCACCTCTTGAGGTAGGTCAAGAAGGCAATATTGAGCAAGATAGTCCGTGTTCTTAGTTCTTGGGGGGGTACATATGGATTCTGAAGAATTGGCCAAGTATTGGATGGAAACCGCCGAGAAGGATTATATTACCATGCGCAATCTCTACGAAACCGGAGATTACCATTGGGCACTGTTTATGGGACATCTTGTTTTGGAGAAGCTGTTGAAGGCGTGCTATGTTAAGATGATGGAAGAGCATGCACCCAGGGTTCACGATCTCTTACGATTAGCCAATCTTTGTAAGTTGGAGTTTGACGATGAAATGGCTGATTATCTAGACATGATAACCACATTCAATATAAATGCACGGTATCCAGATCTCAAACAAGCCTTCTACAAGAAGTGTACTCAAGAATTTGCGGATCAAAATATCACGAAAATTGAGGAAGTGAGAGCATGGCTGAACGATGTTCTGCAGATGATGCCAGAAAAATAACTAGTCAATACGCTGCTCTTCTTCGTAACCATATCAAACTAGAGAAGGTGATCCTATATGGCTCCTTCGCAAAAGGCAAGTCACACATAGATAGCGATATTGATGTTGCAGTTGTGTCTCCGGACTTCACCGGGGATCGCTTAGAGGATCAGTTGAAGTTAATGAGGTTTCGGAGACAGATTGATTTGCGTATTGAACCAATTCCTTTTTTACCTCAGGATTTTGTCCCCACTGATCCTCTTGCCAAGGAGATCATGGACACTGGTTATGTTATTCTGGATAATGCGCTATAACGAAGCGGCGGCCTAAGCAATGTAACTTGGAGGTCCACTTTCCTCACGTTTGCGAAGAGTACTGTTAAACAAAAAAACCCCATCATGGGGTTTTCATACTTATATGGTGCCGAAGGTGGGATTATAGGGGGCGCTTTCCACTTAGTACTGCCAAGTGTCAGCATGTCCATCTAGCTGGCACTTTTCATTTTTAGGATGTTGCCCAGTCCATCCATTTATGTCTCTTTGTAGGAAGTTCATTAGCAAATGATTAGCAAAATTTCTGTAGCTGAAATCAGTCCCAAAACAGTCTTTAAATGCGAAGCTGATCGCTTGGGGCTAAAAACAGAATAGGACGTGGTTGATCTAGCCAAGAGAACAAGGCGCGAGACTTATGAGCCCAATCGAGCAGCAAGACCATGAGCGTAGTAAGAGAGGCACTTTAGGGAAGATCTATAACCTTTAAGCTCATTCTTTGTTGCTAGTACGCAATCTAGTAGCCAGATCCTCTAAAGTATGTAACCGCTCTGCTCCTCGCGGCAACTCTTTCCGCAGTGAGAGTAGATTTTTCTGCTGACGCCCCAACTCTAGTAGCTTGCCATTTAGTCGGTTACTGTCACCCCAGGGGCAACCGCTGTCGAGAATAAAGCGATATTGTTTAGCTAAAGTCGTAGCTGCAGCTATGTCAGCCGCGGCGATTGTGGCAAAAGCCGGTACACTGACCACAGGTGCGCCCATGTTAACGCTGGTAAAATAATCTAAACTATCGGCGTGGAGCACACCGCTCGCGAAACCAATACCTAGACGGGCACAAGCCCGATAGTAGGGAGTGGCGATTGCCCCGCCACCGATAATAAACACATCCCGAGTCTTGGTGGCCGGAAACTCTATACCACAGGTAAGTGGATCGAAGCCAGCACCACTAATACCGTAAAGAACATCAAAAGCCTCAGATTTAACCACAGTGTCATTAGCACCGGAGGCAATTATCTGCCCGTCCTTCACCAGCACCAATTGGTCGCAGGCCTTGAGAGCCAGATCCGGTTCATGCAAAGTAAGTAGGACGGTTATCCCCTGTTCTAGGGCCAAACGTTGCAACAGAGCCAAAATCTCTATTTTGTGTCGCAGATCCAAGTGCATTGTCGGCTCATCTAGCACCAATAATTTTGGTTCCTGCGCCAGAGCCCGGGCGATGAGTATTCTCTGTTTTTCACCATCGCTCATTTGGTTAAATAGCCGCTCCGCCAGGTGCTCTGCCTGGCAGAGCTCGATACAGGTCTGTACAGTGGTCGCGTCACTGGGGGTGAGTACACCAAAAAAACCCGTATGGGGATACCTCCCCAGGGCCACTACTTCTCTTCCTGTCATATTCTCTAGATCTAGACGCTGAGTGAGAACGACTGCCAATTGCTGTGACAGAACACCTGCCGGTATGCTCCGTAAGTCTTGGCCGGATAATAGTAGCTGCCCAGCCAGCGGATGCAGCAAGCGGGCTACCGTGAGCAGTAGTGTGGTTTTGCCACTGCCGTTGGGACCTAAGATGCAGGTCATTTTGCCCTCTAAAAAATCAAGATCGATGCCACTGACCACAGATTTTTTTTCATAGCCAATTGTGATATCGCGAAGAGTTACATGAGGACTCATGCAATCGGCCTCCTCTTGAGTAGCATGCTCATAACTATAGGCACACCTATAAAAGATGTGACCGTCCCTAAGGCCAATTCCGAAGGAGCAATTATGGTACGGGCTATCAGGTCGCAACCGGTGCACATTACCGCTCCTAAAAGAGCACTGGTAGGTAGCAGTACCCGGTTATCAGATGTGCGTGTCAATAGTCGCGCCAAATGTGGAACTGACATGCCGATAAAACCGACTAGGCCAGCAAAAGCGGTCACCACCGCCGTAAGAACTCCGGAAAACAGCACCACTACCAGGCGTAGGGCATTAATATTGACACCCATAGTTTTAGCATAGGATTCACCTAGGAGCATCAGGTTCAATGGTTTCGAAAGCAAAAAAGCAAGACCTATGAAAATCAGAGACACAATGAGCAGCACGGTAGCCTGGTTCCAACCGAGGGAGCTGAAACTACCCATGGTCCATTTAGTGAAATTAGCTAACTCTATATCATCGGAAAATACGATCATAACACCAACTAGGGCGTTACAAAGATATCCGAGCATGATACCGATCAATAAAAGGACAGTAATACTCTTGACGCGTGCAGCAAAGGACAGCATTAAAATTAGGCTGGCAGTTGAACCCAAAGCAGCCGCTGTGAATAACAGCCAGGGACTACTACTATGAAAGCCGAAAGTAGCCCCACCTAGAATCACCAAGCCAACGAAAAGGCGCGCTCCAGACGAAATACCTAAAACATAGGGGTCAGCAATCGGGTTGTGGAATAAAACCTGTAAAAGGAGACCTGCCACGGCTAAAGCAGCCCCGCCACAGCTGGCGGCCACAACGCGAGGAAAACGCATGCGCCACAGAATGCGGTAATTAATCGCTGTTGGATCTGCCTGCTTGGAAAAGAACAACGTATGCAGCACCTCTCCAAACTCAATTTTCACTGATCCAATGCTCGCGGCGAGAACTAGCACTAAAAGCAATGTCACCAACAGAGGCAGAATGAGCAAATGGCGCAGGGGTTTTCTGAAAAATCCCTGCGCCTCGTGTTTCTTAAGCATAAAGAACCTACTCCAAGAAAAACTTTTCGAACTTGGTCACTGACAAATCCGAAAAGATTTCTGGTTGTAGCAAAGCCGCTAAGCTTTCGATGATCGGAGCCACATCGGCAGTAGCTTGGAACCAGTCGCTGGCAACCACATAGCAGGCACCTTGCTGGAACGCTGGTGCTTCAGAAAAATCGATAGCACTATTATTGAAATAAGTCAGGTCGGTGGCAGTGGGATAGCTGGCCAAGCTACGGCCAAAAATAATAACATCGGCTCCCAGTATCAGGCTTAGGAAATCCTCGTCCTGTACTTTTACTGCTGTAGACACATTGCTTGCAGATAGCCCTGTGGGGACCAATAAGTCACCGCCGGCTGCCTCTACCAGTGTGCTGATGTAATCTAGCTCTGTATAAACGTTCCAGTTAACCCCAGAAGAGCTGTAGTAGAACCAGAGTACTTGCGGACGTTCGGCAATATCAGCTGTCTGATTCGTAACAGCTATCACCCTTTGCTTATTTTCAGCTACTAGCTGCTCAGCTTCCTCTTCTTTATCAAAGAATGCTCCTAAGAACTTCAACCACTCCGCCCGCCCCAAGTAATGATCTTCCTTGGAATCATCAAACTGAATACACGTGAGACCTGCTGTTTTAAGTAATTCAGCCCGCTCCACATCACGGGCAGCGGAACCATGCAAGACCAGATCTGGATCAAGAGCCATGATAGCTTCGTTGTCATCTGCTACATTGACTATCTTCCCGTTCTCAACAGCCTCCTTAATCTCTGGAATGTACCATCTATCAGCTGCAGTTGCTACACCCTTTAGTTTCTCAACAATATTGAGTTTAGCGAAATGACCGGCCTGGGTGGTAGATAGCGCGACAACGCGTTCTATCGGGCCGGCAATCTCCACGTCATAGCTAACCCCTTCTGGCGCAGTTCCCCCCTCTGGCAGCAGCACGCGCTGCCCGGCACCGTCAATAAGAATTTTAGCGCCATCAGCAAAATACTCAATATTAAACCCAATAGCGTACTCTGGCTGGGTGACAGTCTGCATCGCCAATATTGGAGCGTTGCAAGTAGCCACGGTAAAAGCAAGAACTAGTAAAGCAGCAAGCAAACGTGAAATTTCCTTCGTTTTCATCTGGTTACCTCCTAGTATTTAAGTACAAACAAAAAACAGGCCTACTATCACGGGAAGAGATAGGAGGCCTGACCTAGCATCGCGCCAACGCATAGGTAACCCAGACTGAGCCCTTACTCATCCCCGTGAGTAGTCGGTCAAACTGCAAAAGGTAAGTCTCCTGGCTTAGGCATCAGCGCGGCAACCGTCTTCCCGGGGGGGACCCAGTGACATTTTGGTTGCTACTCCGCCTTTACAGTTGCGGGACAGCGTGGGATTTACACCCAACTTCCTTATTAAGCACATTCTAGATTGTGCACCTTAAACAGTGAATTTAATCACCACCATCATACCAGAGATAAATGCGGCAGGCAACCCTAGTTTTCCTCTTCCGAAGTTTTGATCCCAAAGAACTGAGTGGGCATGGTAGTCAAATGGCAGACGGACTAGCTGAGAAAGTGGATTGTTTTGACAACCCCATAATACTATGATATTCTCTACTCGTAACAAGTACATAAGGCTCCAATTATGGTTTGAATATTTCCTTAATATTTTGAGGAAAGTTCATCAGGGAAAACGGTGAAAGTCCGTTGCTATAGGCGTAGCTGTAACCAGCATATTGTGGGTATCTCTCCACTGCCATTAGGTGGGAAGGGGAATGCATTTACCACGCTGGAAGCCAGAATACCTGTCATAATTGCGTACCTTGTAACCTCCGTCCTTAGAGGGTGCATGGAATTAGCATTTTTGTCGTGGCATGGAAATGGTACTGGCCATCTGACGTTATTCCAAAGACTGTCTCAAAGGGGAGGCAGTCTTTTTTTGTATTTAGGGAAGGTGAGCTTGTGCGTGAGGGTTTTTCGACTGGAACTTGTGCTGCAGCAGTAGCAACTGCAGGGGTTCAGATGCTTATAACGGGTCAACCTCTTGCTGCAGTTTCTGTTTTTTTACCTCAGGGTCAAGAGGCTGTTTTCACCCTAGAACAGGCTGATTTCATCCCCGAAGGTGTTCGTTGTTGTGTACTGAAAGACGGGGGCGACGATCCCGATGTGACCCACGAGACGCCCATCTGTGCGTTGGTGCGTTGGGCAGAAGGCCCAGAAAGGGTAAGAATAAGAGGTGGTCAGGGTGTGGGCCGTGTGACGAAGGCGGGTTTAAAAGTCCCGGTGGGTGAGGCAGCAATTAACCCAGTACCGCGCCAGATGATTAGGGAGAACGTTCAGCGGATTCTGCCTGCAGGAAAATCAGTGGAGATAACCATTTCGGCGCCATACGGTGAAGAGTTAGCTAAAAAGACACTGAATCCCAAATTAGGCATTGTCGGTGGGATTTCTATATTAGGCACGACTGGGCGAGTGCGTCCTATGTCTAACGAAGCCTTTAAGGAGTCGCTGATACCACAACTATCAGTGGCTAGGGCCGCGGGGTTTAAAAGCATATGCTTGGTACCCGGTGGCTCAGGAGAAAGGGCTGTGCGAAAACTATTTAATGTACCTGAAGATGCTATATGTCAGATGAGTAATTGGCTTGGCTTTATGTTGAGCCAAGCTGTTGATCTTGGATTTGAAGCAGTGATCGTAGCTGGCCACATTGGCAAGATTATCAAAGTGGCGGGTGGGATCTTCGATACCCATAGTAAAGTAGCAGATGCGAGATTGGAGATAATGGCAGCGTATGCTGGCGCAGTAGGGGCAACACCAGAGGTGATTAGGGAGATACTGTCGCAGGGAACCACGGAAGCAGCTTTGGAGATCGTAAAACAGAATGGACTAGAGGCGCTTTATGCACCCTTGGCTCAGCAAGCGGCAAAACGGGCTGAGGGGTATGTGCAAGGTGCTTTGAAGGTTGGTATTGTCTTTTTTGACCTTTCTGGGAATTTAATTGCATTAGACCAAAATGCTAACGAGATTGGAAGGTGGAGTGGCTGGTGGGGAAGTTGATTGTGGCTGGAATTGGCCCAGGTGCAGCTAATTATGTCATACCAGAGGTCGATCATTGGGTTCAACAAGCGAGACTCCTGGTAGGTGGGCGCCGCGCCTTAGAGTTGTTTAGGGATTTTAAAGGAAGAATATTGCAGGTCACCAAGGACTATCAGGATCTTTTTCCCGAAATTGCAATGCATCTTAGTAAAGGTCAGACTGTGGTTGTCTTAGTCTCTGGTGATCCTGGGATATTTAGTTTAATGAGTAACATAAAAAACGAGTTTCCTAATGCCATTCTGGTTGTTCCCGGAATTAGCTCGATACAGATGGCAGCTGCTCGGTTACAAACCACTTGGGATGATGCAACAATTCTTAGTATTCATCACAAACTTCCGGAGAATTTGCTTTTGGAACTAAACTCTAAAGAAAAAATATTTATACTCACAGGCCCTATCTATGACCCAGTTTACTTACTAGATTGTCTCGTTAAGCAAGGAATTTTAGATTGTCGAATAGCCATTTGCGCTGATCTTTCTAGTCCTGACGAAGAAGTGATCTCCATCGATCTAAGTAATCTTTCAATTCAAGAAATAGAAACACTAAAACTTGCTTTAACCCGCTTTAAAAAGCGTTCTGTTGTATTTTATTTTGAAAGATCGGTTGGGCATCATCCAGAGCTTGTATATTCTGGTTTGGGAGATCAACAGTTTCAGCGTGGTACGGTACCTATGACTAAAGAAGAAATTCGGGCTATTTCCCTGAGTAAGCTTCGCATTCAACCCGATAGTATTGTTTACGATGTGGGATCTGGTACTGGTAGTATTGCTGTACAGGCGGCCATGTTTGCCTACCGGGGCGTGGTTTACGCCATGGATCATAAACCCGAAGCAATAAAACTAACTCGTTCCAACGCTCTCCAGTTTGGATTGAAAAATGTGGTTTCCATCGAAGGGAAGGCTCCGGGTTGTTTTCCGATCCAAAAAGCCGACGCCATTTTTCTGGGTGGGACAGGTGGATACCTGCAATCGCTTTTTAAAGCCGCTTTGGAACAATTAAATCCTCAAGGGAGAATTGTACTAAACGCTGTAAGTATTGATACTGTAACGCAGATGTGGGATTTGATTGGTCAGCACCCTGAACTAGAAATAGAGGTTATTCAGGCGCAAATTGCTACTGCGGAGCCTCTAGGCCAGACTAGAATATGGAAGGGACGCAACCCCGTCACTATTTTTACCTTAGAGAGGAAGTAGCCCATGATCTACCTAATTGGAGCTGGCCCTGGTGATCCAGGACTAATTACGGTTAAAGCTGCAAACATTTTAGCACATACACCCATTGCCATTTATGCTGGATCCTTAGTAAATCCGGATATACTCGATTACTTGCCTAAAGAGGCCGAGATTTATAATAGTGCCACCATGACTTTGGAAGAAGTAATTGCGGTGTTTCAAAGAGCCCATGAAAAAGGCTTAGATGTAGCGCGTATACATACCGGTGATCCCAGCATTTATGGGGCAATTCAAGAGCAAATCGATTGGCTGGATGAGCACGAAATCCCCTATACCATCATCCCTGGGGTAAGCAGTTTTTTGGCAGCTGCAGCCGCCCTCAAGCAGGAGTTTACCCTGCCTGGGGTGAGCCAAACAGTTATATTGACGCGGATGGAAGGACGGACTGCTGTTCCTGAACTAGAATCCCTAGAACGCCTAGCTCAACATCAATCGACCATGGTGATTTTTTTAAGTGTACAGATGATGGAAGATGTAGTCTCTAGGTTGCTGAAGGGATATAGCCCCGCTACTCCTGTTGCGGTGGTGTATAAAGCCTCATGGCCAGAAGAATTGATTTTGCGTGGCACACTTGAGACCATTACAGAGCAAGTGAAAGACGCCCAGATTACGAAAACTGCCTTGATTATTGTAGGCGATGTTCTAGAAAGCGAATACGAGCTCTCCAAGCTATATGCAGCAGATTATTCTCACGCCTATCGGCAGGCAAAGCCATGAAAATTGCAATCTATGTCCTATCTTGGCGCGGCGTCAAACTGGCGATTCAACTGCAGAAGCTAGCCTGGCCAGGTGTAGAACTAGAGATTTTTGCCCATGAGAAATGGTTTGTGGCCGATGTAGAGGCGAATTGGCATCAACTTTCCTTTGGGGACTGCTTGGCCGAAAATTTCAGCAAGTTTGATGCCCACATCTGTATTATGGCTCTAGGAATTGTAGTGCGTCACTTAGCACCTCTTTTAGTTCACAAGACGGTGGATCCAGCGGTTATTGTTATGGATGAATTGGGGAAGTTTGCCATAAGCGCAGTAGCAGGCCATCTTGGAGGAGCCAATGTATTAACGGAAAAGATCGCCCAGATACTTGAAGCACAGGCTGTTATCACAACAGCATCTGATGGTTTAGGTCGCCTTGTACCAGATAGTTATAGCCAGATGCGAGGTTGGCAGCTCGAATATCCTGCAGGCTTAATCCCCGTTAACTCGGCCATCGTCAATGATCAAGACTGTTATCTTTACATAGAACCAGATCTAACGAGCGCAGTTATTCCATGGGGGCAAAGCTATCAGCTGGATTATGCTGGTAAAACCTTGAATTTTCGTGCGGTATGGCCTTTGGAGCAGTGGCCTGGGCTTGAACCGGCTATTTTGATGACCCATCGATTGCTAGCTGGCGATCTAACACAGAGCGTTCTGATTCGTCCCCGCAATCTTGTGGTGGGGGTAGGTTGTAAACGAGGAACCTCGGCTAAGGATATTCTTACCGCCATTTATCGTGTATTTCAGGAATTTGACCTGAGTGTATCTTCCCTTTTTTGCTTAGGTTCCATTGATTTAAAAGCAGATGAAATCGGCTTGCTCCAGGCAGCGGAAGAACTCCAGACCGAGATCAAGTTTGTCGATCGTCAGGCAATTGCCAGTAGTGATCTTGTCTATACACATTCGGATTTCGTAAAAAAAACAGTGGGAGTTGGTGGAGTATGCGAACCAGTAGCAATGATTCTTGCCAAACGAAAGAAACTAATCGTGCCGCGTCAAGCCCGGGGGGGGATCACTATTGCGGTGGCCCAGATGTTCATCGATTTAACCGGGGAAAACTCTACTTTGTCGGTTTAGGCCCAGGCATAAGGGATAAATGACTGTGGAAGCACTTCTCCCCGTGATCTGGCTAATTGGTGGAACGTCCGAGGCACCCATGCTTGCCCGTAAACTCATTGAGCTAAATTACAGGCTTGTGGTAACAACAACAACTTCGGAGGGAGCAAATCTTTTGAGATCTCACGATGTAAAAGTGCAGATTGGTGCGTTAAATAGGGATGGTATGGAAGATTTAATTACAGAAGAAGGAATTCAACTGGTCGTTGATGCGAGTCATCCCTATGCTACTTTGGTTTCTGAGAACGCCATGGCTGTTTGTGCTCGCCTTGACCTTCCCTATATACGGTTCGAACGTCCTGAGCTAGATTTGCCTACAGATCCCTTGATTCGGCAAGTAAGCACTATGGAGGCCGCAGCTAACCTGGCCTTTGAGCTTGGCTCAACGGTATTCACCACTATAGGAGTGAAGGATTTAGCTGTTTTTGTGCAAAAACGAGACATACTGCGCAATGGTGGACAGGAAAATATAAGATTGATTGCTAAAGTACTTCCGGCATTGTCTTCGATCCAGACTTGCCAAGACTTGGGTTTGGAATTGAAGGATGTGTTTGCAATGTATGGGACGGTTTCTACCAGCTTTTATCAGGAGATCATCCGCGAATACAAGATCGATGTAATGATCTCCAAAGAAAGTGGTGAAACTGGAGGGGTTCTTGAGAAAATAGAAGCTTGCTTAGCTTTAGAAAAACCCCTCATTATTGTCTCGCGTCCAAAACTCCAGTATTTAGAGCTTGTTTCCAGTCTTGTAGACTTGGAGGACAAGCTTGAGAAGGTTGGTGCCAAATGTCAAAAGTGAAAATTGAACGTCCAAAGATTATGGACCCTAGGGAAATTGAAGCAACCAGCATGGCCATTATAGAACCCTATTTAAAGGAGTTTCAATTTCGGTCTGGTGAAAAGGAAATCTATAAAAGAGTGATTCATACTACAGGAGAACCTTCAATCGCATCTCAAATTAAAATTAGTCCTAATTTTGTTAGTGTGACAACCGCTGCTCTCCGAAGAAAATGTACAATAATAACCGATGCCGAAATGGTCAAGGCGGGAATTAACAAACGCAATCTCACGATTTGTGGTAATGATGTAGTGTGCGCGATTCATGATCCTGAAGTGATAAAATTAGCACAAAAGGTAGGAACCACAAGGGCGGTGGCTGCTGTTAGTTATTTGGCCCCGGAAATCGAGCAAAGTATCTTTGCCGTAGGCAATGCACCCACGGCCTTGTATGAAGTGTTACGTCTCATTGTTGAGGGTGATTTGCGCCCGGCGGCTATTATTGGCGTCCCTGTGGGATTTGTAGGTGCTGCCGAATCGAAGGAGTTGCTAATTTCCCTGGCTCCTCAACTTGCGGAAATGGGGATTGCCTGGATTGCATTGCAAGGCACAAGGGGAGGAAGTGCCATCGCCGCCACTATCATTAATGCTCTTCTTATTCAAGTCACTAGGGAGGAACAGAATGTCTGAGCTAGGATTGGTTCAAGTCTATACTGGAAACGGTAAGGGAAAAACCACAGCTGCTTTGGGTCTTAGTTTGCGGGCCGTGGGTAATGGTTGCCGGGTGCTTGTAATCCAGTTTCTCAAAGGCAGAAATAAGACAGGAGAGCTTGTCGCGATAGAGGTCTATGGAGAACTTTTCAAAATTGAACAATATGGTAGTGGCAGATTTTTGGGTCAGCGTAGACCTACGGATGAAGAGAGAGAATTGGCTGCGATGGCTTTGCAGCGGGCCAAAGTGGCTATGCAGGATAAAGCTTGTGACCTTCTTGTTTTGGATGAGGTTAGTCATGGTATTAATAAAGGGCTTGTTGATCTGGCTGCTGTCCAAGAGTTGATCGTAAATAGACCCCCAGGTTTAGAGATCGTTTTAACTGGACGCAATATGCCTCCGGAGTTAGTGGAGTTAGCGGACTTAGTCAGTGAAATACAAGAGATCAAACATCCTCATGAAAAGGGAGTTAAAGCTCGGAAAGGAATCGAATTCTGATGTACCAAAACGGCTTTGTAATTGCTGCACCCAAAAGCGGCGAAGGTAAAACTACCATTGCTTGCGGTATCATGGCCGCTCTGGTTCGACGCGGAATGTCAGTGCAACCTTACAAAGTAGGACCTGATTATGTTGATCCTGCTTTTCATCGCTTGATCTGTAAGCGTCCATCGATCAATCTAGACCTCTGGATGGTACCCGAAGAGCTGGTGCGCTGGTCTTTTGCTAAGCGGGCGAGCTCTGCACAGGTTGCTGTGGTCGAAGGGGTGATGGGTCTCTTTGATGGTAGCCAAGAGGCGAAGCGAAGCGGGTCCACAGCAGATCTGGCTCGCGCCTTGGATCTTGGCGTTATTTTAGTTTTAGATGTTTCGAAAATGGCAGATAGTGCTGGAGCCCTGGTTTCTGGGTTTGCGAATTACCATCCAGAGGTAAAAATTGCCGCTGTGGTTGCCAACAAAGTGGGTAGCCCTAACCATTACGAGCTAGTCAAAGACGCAATTGAAGGTTCTACTGGGATTCCGGTCATTGGCGGAATTGGTCGAGATGAACACCTAGCTATTCCTGAACGAAAGTTGGGATTAAGCTCGCCTGAACAGTTTACTCATTTTTCATCCTGGCTAGATCGGATAGCAGATCTCATGGAAAAGAGCATAGATTTGGATTACCTTCTGGCTTTGACGCCACAGTTACATTTACCCCAAGTTAATGATCTAAAAAATGTCTTAAATCTTGCCCCCCAGGTACATACACGAATCGCGGTGGCAAGAGATGCTGTATTCAACTCTTATTATCAAGATAACCTAGACTTGCTAAGTGCCCTTGGTGGTGAAGTGGTTGAGTTTAGTCCCCTCCGTGATCAAACTCTGCCAGCAAATATAGACGGGATTTATTTGAGTGGGCGTTTCTCACGAGATGCAGCAGAAGTGCTTAGTTCAAATCAAGGGATGCACAGAGCTCTACAGGCAGCATGCCAAGTAGGAACTCCTATTTTAGCTGAGGGCGGTGGCCTTGCATATCTAACAGAGGGCTATTTAGAGGAGGATTCTTTTTATCCCTTTGCTCAACTAATACCAGGTAAAGTGCGTCTAACACAACGTTTGGCGGCCATGGGATATCGGCAAGCCTTTTTACATAAAGATACGATTTTGGGATTAGCAGGTACAGAGCTAAGGGGGCATGAGTTTCATTACACCTCCCTATCTGAAGATATTTGGAATGGGGTCTTTGAAACCTTCTCATCAAAGGGAGAAGCTCTGGGTTTAACTGGATTTATGACCAAAAATCTAGTCGCGTCCCACCTACATTGGCACTTTTTTTCTAACCCACAGGCTCTGGCTTCTTTTCTCCAAAAAGCTCAATATTACAATAAGAGGAGTATAGGACATGAAACTTTTGAAAGAAACAATCGCCGCTATACCTAGTCTCGATGAGTATGCTATGCAACAAACACAACTTCGTCTAGATGGACTTACCAAGCCTCCCGGGAGTCTTGGTAAACTCGAAGAGATCGCAGTGCAGCTCGCAGGCATCACCGGACAAGCCTTTCCCAAGGTTGATGTGGCTCGCGTTGTATTATTTGCCGCTGACCACGGAGTTGTGGATGAGGGCGTGAGTGCCTTTCCTCAAGATGTAACAGCAGCAATGGTTCTCAACTTTCTTAAGGGAGGAGCAGCAGTCAATGTATTTGCTCGTCAGGCTGAATCCCAGATTCAGTTAGTCGATATCGGGATGAAAGAAACCATTAACCACCCTGATCTAGTTCACAAAAAGGTAAAGGCTGGTACTGATAATTTTTGTTTAGGGCCAGCCATGACATCTGAAGAGGCCATTCAGGCACTTGAAATTGGCATTTCCATGGCTCATCTGGCACAAAACCAAGGAGTGCAGCTTTTGGCAACCGGGGAGATGGGAATTGGCAATACCACAGCCAGTAGCGCCTTGACCGCGGTTTTAGCTCAACTACCTGTGGAGGATGTGGTGGGTGCTGGAACAGGTCTTGACACCCAAGGGGTTGAACGAAAGATTGATGCAATTAAAAGGGGGATTTTTCTCAACCAGCCTGATAGGAACGATCCCTTAGGAACGTTAGCGAAGGTGGGGGGACTAGAAATTGCTGGCTTAGCAGGATTAATTCTAGGTTCTGCATCATTGCGATTACCAATTGTTATAGACGGATTTATTTCTAGTGCTGCAGCTTTGGTTGCCTACAAATTAGCTCCTGCTAGCAAAAATTTTATGCTGGCTTCTCATTCCTCGGCAGAACCAGGGCATCAACAGGTACTTTGTGCTATGGATCTAGAGCCCATGATCTGGCTTAATATGCGTGTAGGTGAAGGTACTGGTGCAGTTTTGATGATGCATTTAGTAAAAGCGTCGATCCTCGTTCTAAAGGAGATGGCAACATTTTCTGAAGCAAAAGTTCCAGGGCAACTCAAAATGGAGGTAGATCATGTCTAGGGGTATAATTGCAGTCTTTGGGGGTGCTCGCAGTGGAAAAAGCAGTTTTGCTCAGGAACTAGCTGAACAACTAGGAAAACCCACAATTTATATTGCTACGGCCCAAAACAAGGATAAAGAGATGGCAGAAAGGATCGCCAAACATCAAGCCACACGTCCAGAGGCTTGGGAAACGGTGGAAGCGACCCATAATCTAGCTGAAACCATCGGCGTCTGTGCCGAGCAGGCTGAAGTAATTTTAGTTGATTGTGTGTCGGTCTATTTAAGCAATCTTCTCCTAAGAAACCTTGGTGACTTAGGCACGGATGAAGACCCGCAGTTACCGCCCAACCTGGAATCGGAGATTTTAGCTGAAATGATCGAGGTAATCGAAGTGGCTCAGGATACTAAAGCTACAGTGATTTTCGTCTCCAATGAGGTGGGATTAGGTATCGTTCCACTATATCAATTGGCACGCCTTTATCGGGATGTGGCTGGTCGTACCAATCAGCTCTTAGCTAAGGCGGCGAAGAAAGCATTCTATGTATTGGCCGGGATTTCTCTTGATTTGAAATCGCTGGCAGTTTCAATCGAGGATGTTTGTGAGGAATGGGAACATGGCAGCTAAAACCATTATGATTCAAGGAACCACATCCAATGCGGGAAAAAGTGTGCTGGCGTCTGCTCTTTGCCGGCTTTTTGCTGAGAGTGGTTTACGGGTTGCTCCCTTTAAAGCTTGGAATATGTCTGCAAATTCGTATACAACCAAAACAGGCTTACAAATTGGGGTGGCCCAGGGTATCCAGGCAGAAATCTTAGGTTTGGAAGCAACGGGAATGATGAATCCCATCTTCTTAAAACCATCTGGCAATGGAAAGACGGGAATCTATGTCCGGGGAGAGCTTATGATAGAGGCAAATCAGGGTGGTTTCAAAGACTTTGCTTGGCCGATCATTCAAGAGTCCCTGCAAGAGCTTCAAGAAATGTTTGATGTGCTTGTGCTTGAAGGGGCTGGCAGTCCAGTGGAACTGAATATGAAGTCAAAAGAAGTTGCTAATATGCGGGTGGCTAGGTACGCGAATGCACCAGTACTTTTAGTGGCAGATGTACACCGCGGTGGATCCTTAGCTGGCGTGGTCGGCACTATTGATTTATTGGAGCCTGAAGAAAAGGGACTTGTCATCGGTAGTGTTCTCAATAAATTTAGAGGTGACTTAGAGATTCTCAAACCTGGCTGTGCGATCATTAAGGAGTATACGGGTTTACCAGTGGTAGGCGTGATTCCTCATTGTCAATCCCATGGTCTGGCAGAAGAAGATGGAGCAGAGGGACGCCTGGGGGATGAACGTTTTTCTGAGCAAGACTTTTCTGGATTTGTTGCTACGGTTCGAGAGAATCTTGACCTTGAATACATTTATACCAAGATGGGGCTGGTGGAGTAATGGGACATGCTATCATGCTGCAAGGCACAGGCTCTTCCGTGGGTAAAAGCACGATTGTAGCCGCTTTGTGCCGAATTTTCTCTCAAGAGGGGTATCGGGTTGCTCCTTTTAAGTCGCAGAATATGGGTACGGATACAGTGCGCCTTAGGCAAAACCAAGAAATCAGCGGAGTGCAATATCGCCAAGCATTGGCTGCGCAGGTAGAGCCTGTTGTGGAAATGAACCCTATTTTATTGAAACCCGTTAGTGATCTTGATTCTGAAGTGATTGTCAATGGACAGTCTGTGGGAGTTATGTCCGCGCAAGAGTATATTGCTTATAAACCCAGGCTCCTTGCAGGTATTCAAGACGCGCTGGACTTCTTGAAAGCAAACCACGATCTTGTGATCATAGAAGGGGCCGGAAGTCCCGCAGAAGTCAATTTACGTGACCATGATATAGCTAATATGGTGGTGGCCGAGATGGCAGCGGCCCCAGTTTTTCTTGTCGCGGATATTCACTGGGGTGGTGTTTTCGCCTATATTCATGGCACAATGAAACTACTACTTCCCAAAGAGCGTGCTAGGATTCAAGGACTGATTATCAATAAATTTAGCGGCGATGCTACTCGCTTTGCCGAAGGATCCGATATATTAACAGAGTTGACAGGAGTTCCAGTTCTTGGTGTGATTCCCTTACTAAAAGCTTTTTCTTTTGAAGAAAACACTGACTGGGATCGTTTAGCTGATCATATACGCGATCAGCTTGACCTGGAGCCCTTTTCTAAGAATTTGAGTTTAGGGGGACTAAGCTGATATGTTTTTGGCACCCTTAGCTCTTTTCGTGGACTGCCTTGTGGGTGACCCCCAGTGGATCACTCATCCTGTCATTTTGCAAGGTCGGCTCATTACTTACCTGGAAAATAAATTATATCGTCCTACCTACTCTCCTTTGTGCTTGAAGATCCTAGGCGCAGTTGTGGTCTTCTTGACGGTTGGTGGGGTTTGGATAACCACATGGCTAGCTGTGTCACTTACACGCAGGATTCATCCTCTTTTTGGTGCTCTAGTTGCAATATGGTTGGCTTCTACCACCATCGCCCAAAAAGGGTTGGCTATGGCTGCTTTACCAATTGCCAAGGCCCTTGATGAAAAGGACATACCCCTTGCTCAGACACTAACTGGCCAGATTGTGGGGCGAGATACCAGGCAACTAAATGGTCATGAGTTAGCGCGGGCTACTATTGAAACGGTGGCAGAGAATACTGTCGATGCCATCACCGCACCGCTTTTTTACGCATTGCTTGGCGGGGCACCTTTAGCTATGGCCTATCGAGCTGCCAACACCCTGGACTCTATGCTCGGATATAAAAATGAACGCTATTTGGATTTTGGCTTCGCAGCCGCACGCTTCGATGATATTGTGAACTACATTCCAGCACGTTTGAGTGGTTTGCTCCTGCCTTTAGCTGCTAGGTTTTGTGGTCTCAATACCAAAGGCTCTTGGGAAATCATGAAACGGGATGCAAAAAAACACCCTAGTCCCAATAGTGGGATCCTCGAAGCGGGTTTTGCTGGAGCTATGGATATTACTTTAGGTGGTAAAAATGTTTATGGTGAAGTGGTATCCCTGCGAGCACTGCTCGGTGATAAACAGGTTTCTTTACTACCAGAACATATTCTTACTGCTGTCCAACTTATGAAGGTGCTTGCTGGACTTTTTGTGGTGCTAGTTATAATTCTTGCGCTAATGAGGTGGATCTAAATGCGCAACTTTATTATTGCTTGTCAGTTTTTAACTAGGATCACCATTAACCCCAACCTAGAGATTAGGGAAGATGAAATGGCTAAAAGTGCAAAGGCCTATCCTTTAGTAGGATTTGGTATTGGTCTGCTTTTGCTCTTACTATTTATGGGACTAAACGAAGTTTTAGGTTTTCCCATTGTTACTAGTGCGATTTTCCTTGTGCTGGCCGAAGTGCTACTCACCGGTGGTCTCCATCTTGATGGCTTGATGGATTGTGCCGATGGTTTGTTTAGTTATAGACCGAAAGATCGGATCTTAGCCATTATGAAGGATAGCCACGTGGGGGCAAATGCGGTGTTGGCCTTAGTGAGTTTAGTCTTGGTTAAGATAGCGCTTTTAATCACCATTTTATCGGAACATCCTTGGATTCTAATTCTCATGCCTCTTGTTTCGCGCTGGGTTTTAGTGGACTTGGCGTTTCGCTATCCCTATGCTGGTAAAGCGGGCTCTTTAGGAGGCTCTATTATTGAGCAAATTGGGCTCTTAGAGTTCTGGGTTGCATCTATAAGCACTCTTCTAGCTACGGCTTTCACTATGGCTTTAGGAGTTGTGTTCTTTAGGCAAACTTGGCTTCTGGTGAGCATATTTGCCATTGTCACTTGGGTGTTTACTGCCCTAGTAGCACGCTTGGTAGCAAACAACGCAGTCAAGAAAATTGATGGAATCACTGGGGATATTCTAGGGGCCGCGTTAGAAATTTCTGAGGTTATGGTTTTATTTGTTGGAACTATTTTCACTCGAATCCTTGGTTAGGGAGGAAAACGTAATGAAAAAAATAATTCCACCGGTCTTTCACGGTGGCAATTTAGAGTCTGCTTCAGAGCAATACGGGTTCGACCCTGCAGAGATGGTTGATTTTAGTGCTAATATTAATTGGTTTGGGGCCCCACCGCAAATGTCCGAAGCCATTGAACGGGGATTGTCTTTGATGAAGCACTACCCTGACCCAGCGTCACGCAAGTTGCTCCAAGCCATTGCCTCCGCGGTTCATTTGCCTGCGGACAGTCTTTTGGTTGGTAATGGATCGATTGAGTTAATGTATGCTTTTATGAGGGCGATGGGAAAGAAGCGAGCTCTGGTTATTGAACCAACATTTAGCGAGTACGCTAGGGCTGTGCAAATGGTTGGTGGGAGTATCATTGCCCATCCTATTTATGGCATAAATGATTGGCAAATAGATTTAAAACAGCTGGCTAAAGATCTGGTAGACGTAGATTTGGTCTTCATTTGTAATCCTAACAACCCAACGGGACAACTTATCCCCAGAGACGATGTAGCGGACTTTATCTTTGAAGCCGAAAAACGGGGTGTGGTGGTGGCCTTGGATGAGGCGTTCAGCGATTTTGTGGAAGATTTTTCTGAAAGAACCTATAGTGTACTTGATCTTGTCACAACGTGCAAAAATTTGGTTGTCTTCCGCTCGTTCACGAAGTTTTTTGCCATTCCTGGGCTACGGCTGGGTTTTTGTGCAGCCCATCCTGGGTTGATTCAGAAAATAGCTGCCCAGCAAGAGCCTTGGACAGTGAATTGCATTGCCCAAAGTGTAGGAGAACTCATCGTTTCTAAGGAGCTTACGGGCTGGCGGGCTCAAGCACGAACAGAGCTGCAGAGAGTGCGCAGAGAGTTTTCGCTGACACTTCAGGAGAAGCTTGCTTTAAAGAATTGGGGTGCGGTGAATTTTCTGCTTTTGGACTTAGGTGCTCAAAGTCGTAGTGCCGAGATAACACAAGTCTTAGGAAGCCGTGGCATCCTCGTGCGCGACTGCCAACCCTTTGGGGAGCGCTTCAGTCGTTATATTCGGGTTGCCGTTCGCTCGCCGAAAGCGAACTCTCGTTTGCTGCAGGAACTAGCAGTAATTTTAGAAAGAGGTTAGAGGTGATGTTCAGACTTTTTCTTGTACGTCATGGTGAGACAGATTGGAATGTCGCTAAACGATATCTAGGACAAAGGAATCTATCCCTTAACGTTACGGGGCTAAAGCAAGTGGAGCACTTGGCACAAGAACTAAGGGAGGTCAACTTTCTTCGCTGCTATACAAGTGACTTAATTAGGGCTAGGCAGACAGCTTCAACAATCTTGCAGGATCACAGTACAGATATCATCATAGAACCTGCCCTGAGAGAAGCCTCCTTCGGAAACTGGGAGGGCTTGACCTACGCTGAAGTCTGCAACAAGTATCCCCTAGAGGTCACCTCTTGGATAGATTCAGAAGGTCTGATAGCACCAGGGGGCGGTGAATCTCTAGAGGATCTAAAGGAGCGTCTTACAAACTGGTTGGAGGATCTCTACGCTGAAGATTCAGAAGGAAATATCCTCGTTGTTACGCATGGCGGACCCCTGCGCTTGCTGCTCTGTCTTATGATGGGCCTTCCAATTACAAAACACTGGAAGTTTAGCGTAGAACCTAGCAGTATGGCTATTTTAGAGGTCTATGATGGTGAGGCGATTTTGCAGATCCGCTAAGCTATTTCCATTGCTCTAGCTTAGCGCGCATCCAAGCGTAGACATCCATTGAATACACCACATCGAGATTTTTTGCAGTTAGTACTTCGATGATTTGCCCTAAAGCCTGAATCTTTCCCTTGTCAAGCAACAATGCTTGTTTGCCATACGCCTTAGCAAGGCTTAAGTCGTGCACCACCGATATGACTGCCCGTCCAGGCACTTTTAGCCATTCCTGTATCAGAGCGAAGATTTGCTTCTGATATAGGAGATCCAAGTGATTAGTTGGTTCATCTAGTAAGAGTAGTCTTGGGTTTTGTGCGAATAATTGGGCTAGAAACACGCGCTGCAACTCACCGCCTGATAGCGTCAAGACCGATTGATTAAGCAGTGGACCTAGCCCTGTCATTTCGATCGCCTCTGCAATGTACCGTTCATCCTCTTCACTCTGACGAGAGAATATGCCAGGCGCGTAGGCATAACGCCCTAGTCGGATAACCTCCTGCACAGTAAAAGAATAGTTGATAAAATTGCTTTGCGCCAGAACGCCAATGATTTTTGCCCGCTCATGCGACTTGTATTTTGCGATGTTGGTATTGTCAAACTCCACTTTTCCGCTATATGGAACTGCCTGCGATATAGCTTTGAGAATGGTGCTTTTACCAGCACCGTTGGGCCCCGCAATCATCAGCCATTGTCCTTCGGTGGCAGAAAAACTCACATCGTCGACAATTATGAGATTCCCATATTGCACCGTGAGGTTCTTTACTTCAAGCATGGGTTTTCCTCCTTGAAGTATAAAATATATAGACAAACAATAACGCACCAATGAAGGACGTGACTACAC
>Ga0265293_10004775_pt1 | contig 23508 bp, 11 predicted proteins | sample Munlanlewell138R_FD_192505 | JGI IMG/M metagenome (GOLD analysis project Ga0265293, IMG submission 192505) | Leachate microbial communities from a municipal landfill in Southern Ontario, Canada - Leachate well 138R | ecosystem: Engineered > Solid waste > Landfill > Unclassified | place: Canada... | reverse complement strand
CCAACATTAGCTTCCCCTTCAATATTGCCAGTCGCATAGCAGTCTTCAACGCTCATAAAGGTATTTGATGCTATATCAGTAAAGTTACCCACTAAGCCACCAAGTCGATGATTAGCTTTAATATGAGTTGCTGCGAAACACTCTTTCAAACTAAAACTATAAATACCTGTACCAATTAGGCCGCCAACATTGTTCACTGTACCTATATTGTGAGTTCGATATATTGAGCCCTGTGAAGAACATTCTTTTGCTCCCCCTTTATAGCCTAAGCCCACAAGGCCACCGATATTAGAGGAATCACCAAATATACCTATCCCAATATGTGTTGAGGAATCTTCGATATTATCAGCAATGCCGCGATTATCCTTTCCATAACCTATCAATCCACCTATATTTTCTGAAGCCTCGCCAATTATTCCACCCTCTACAGAACAAGAGGTCATTTTCGAACCAAACTGATAACCGATTAAGCCACCTATGTTCTCAGAATTATCTACCTCTATAGACAAGTCTGTAATTACGCTGTTATCAATATCTGCATTGTTCACATACCCTATAGCACCACCGACGTTGTTAGCTGAGGTAGCCTCTATAGATGCATTGTTTACGCTTATATCAGCCAACGTAACCCCTAAGTATGTTGATGACGGTAGATTTCGTGATCTCGTCTGATAATAGCCTATAACACCACCGACATTTTCTTGGCCTTCTATTTCAATACTGCTTGCAGCTATACTATGATCGAGAGTACCGTTTCCTATTATATAATTATTGTAAGCGTAGCCGATTGCTCCACCAACATTCTTAGCTCCCTTCAGAGTAACACCATCAACTACGATATCGTTCAATCTGATATAAACAGGATTATAGTTATAATTTGGATTACTTACGTCTATAGAGCAGTAACCGATGACACCGCCTATGTTTTCATTGTTCAAATAGCTTCCTGTAACCGAGGTATTCTCGACAGTAACTCCTTTTATCGCAGAGTTATCAGCAAAGACGTTCTTTCTTTCAACTTTTCCATACAAACCTCCAATATTCTTCTTTCCAGATACTCTTGAATTACTCACAGAAACATTTTTAGTATAGGTGTCTATCAGCTGACCCGCTAAGCTACCAACGTTTTCTGTTCCGTGAACACTAAAGTTATCCAGAGATATATCAATAAATTTAGCATTCTTTACGACACCAAAGAGACCTATTTCCGTTGAACCTGAAACCCCTTGTAGGTTACTAATAACATAACCATTTCCATTGAAACTTCCTGTAAATGCTTCATATACGTTACCAATTGGAAGCCAACCATCTGAGATAAAAAATGGAAATATTGAAAAGTCGATATCATCTGTCTGAACAAAATGTTTATCCATTATAAAAGAGTTTCTCATTAAGAATAAATGATGCCAGGTAAACACTTCGTAAGGAGATAATTCAGTCCCTTCCCCTTCAAAATAATCATCCAATATATCTTTTTTTATAAGTGTTGAGATTACTGGATAACCTTCATTCATTGGGAAAATATGTCCCGGCAAGTTTGGTAGGACTTCATCTGGAAGCCAAGTACTGAAAAATCTCCACTGGTTGTAAGTGTTCATTCCGTATGGATAATTAGTCATTTCAGCGGTAGTCTTTCCTTCACCTCCTGCCGATCTCCACCAATTAGAGCTTTCAATATCCCAGTAGCTATTAGAAACAACACTACCCAGCTCACTACAGCCTACTAATCCGCCAGACTCAAGATATGGTAATATGGTGATGATCTCACCTGTCGAATAACTTTCGACTATGGTGCTACCCGTCAGTTTACCAATTAATCCCCCCAATTTGTCCCAAGCTTCGACTGGGCCTCTTGAATAAGTGTTAATTGTAAAACTATTCTCCATATGCCCTACAAGGCCACCAACTTCCTCCTCGCCTTGAACTTCATTTTTAGAGTAACAAAGCCTGATGTCAGAAAACAGTTGATAGCCCAAAATACCGCCAACAGAATAGTTGCCCTCAACCGTAAGCTCTTCGGCAAACGAGTTTACTAAACAAGACATAGGATAGTTAGGGTAATACTTACTATTTATTCCGTCCAAGCTCATCTGTAGCTGATCCACCATCTTATCAAAGTAGTCATGAACATCAAATCTGCCTGAAGGTTCTTTTGACGTACCGCCAGACAGTCTTTTATTAACATAGTAAGGAAATGGCGTTGCCAAACTGCCAATAATACCGCCCACTATATTGTCCCCTTTAATAGAACCAGATATAACTGAACAATTAAATACAAAAGTGTTGATAGCTATACCAGAAAGGGCGCCAACGCAACTTGCAGAATCAGCATCAATACTGACCTGACTTAGCCTTATATTATTTAATTTCGCGTCCATAGTGTAACCAAATAACCCAACATAATCGTTGTTAGGATTATTTATAGTCAAGTTTTCTATAGTAAAATTACTGCCATCATATATGCCATAAAACGGCTGATCACCATAAGGTGTCGGCAGAACACCTATAGGTACCCAATTATAGCCCGCAAGATCGATGTCGTCTATTTGTAGAAAATAAGAGCCCATGTAATTTCGCACATTGTTGAGGTGAGCTGCAGTTTCAACTAAGTATGGATCTTCCTCTACTCCAGTACCACCTGCAAATTGGGCATTAAGCAAAGCTGTAAACAAAACCATCGCGCAGAGCACTATACCAAATAAAAACTTATTCCTTTTCATTTTTCCCTCCATATTTTTTTTATTTTCTTGTTTATGGGTCAACCTCCAACTTAAGTTGGAGGTTGAGAAGCAATGAACCGATTTTCAGCTCCATAGTCTTTTCCTGTTGAGCTAAACAGGGATTCGATATATGTGTTATTTTTTTTAGATATAGCTGTAACGATAGATAGATAGATAGATACTATCTATTTTAGGCTCTATTGAGCTAAAAATAAAACCAGTTTTAAGAGACCAGAACACTTTATTTTACCCCCTATCTGAGGCAACAATACCAACCCATCTTATTGAGTCAAGCTTTATTTTGATTTTATCAAACTATTCTTACTCGTTCAGTATTAACTAATAGAACAAGATACGTTATGAAGGTAGATAGGAAGGCTTTTTTATAGCATAATACATACTTGGCGATTTACCCTTAAAAGAAAAGACCTCACACAGACCTCGGAGTGAAGCAGGTAGGCAGAGCAGAGTTGTGAGGTTGTGAAGTTAGAAAAGGTACCTCTTGCTGATTGTATAGATTAAATGAGAAAGACCTTCTGGTAGGGATTACTCCTTACCTTCTCCTTAGTAATAGGTTGCTACGCAAGAAGTTACATTAAATCTGTTGAAATCTGGTGGAAAACTCAAGAAAAGGGTTTTTCTACACCCTTTTACTGATATTTCTTGCTAAGAAAAATGATCGTTTCAAAATGGAATATCTTCGATTAACTTAAGGGAGGGTGGATGGGTGGAGTGATCTTAATTTTAGCGTGTGTTGCGACCATCTTAGCAGCTTTACAACCGGTAAAGATTTCTAAGCTAACTTTGGATATGGCGACTGCACCTATCGTTATCATCTTTATCTTGCTCGCTACAAAAACAATAGACTTCAATACCCTTATAAGCGGAATAAAGGGGACTCCAACCATCAAGCCGTGGGAGATTCTAATTATCTTCTTTTCGACGGCTTACGTTAGCATAAGTACCGATATAACAGGGATATTCGACTACTTAGCGTATAAATTGGTACACTTGGCAAAAGGGGATGGACTTAAGCTCTTTCTCTTCTTCTACTTCTTCTCTTGTTTCCTGACAGCTTTCACCTCAAACGATATAGTCATCCTCACGTTAACTCCAATAATTTTATACTTAGGGAGACATAGCAGTGTAAATGTGCTGCCGCTTTTATTCGCCGAGTTCTTTGGAGCTAACACGTTCAGTATGCTCCTTTATATCGGTAACCCGACAAACATCATCGTCGCCAACAGCCTTAACCTCAATTTTTGGGAATACACTAAAGTAATGTGGCTGCCAACAGTAGTTGCCGCTTTGAGTAATGTGTTACTACTTTACGCCCTTTTCAGAAAACAAATCAGATGTAATTACGCCCTTAAAGAAGAGTCAAACTTTGAGGTTAGAAACTGGCTAAACGCATTTATTTGTAGTGGGCTACTCTTCGCTATGATCTTGTTTTTACTCTTCTCACAAAGAATAGGTGTTCCGCTCTGGAAGGTAACTCTATGGACGGCAATTCTCTCGTTTATAAACAATTCAGCGTTCGGTATTTACTATCTATTAAAGGGTCGAAAGTTAACTAAGATACAGTTAGAGGTTGGCAAAATCGTCTACGGTCTGAAAACGGATCGAATTCAGATGTGGGTGGCTTTCAGGCGAGTACCTTGGAAGATACTCCCTTTTATTGCCACGGTATTTATAATAGTCCAAGCTTTTCACGATTTGGGGTATATCGACAAAATAGCTGCCTATTACTCACAGGTTGCTCACACAGAGGCTAAGGGGATCTTTTTTAGTGGGGTGGGTAGCATAATTCTGGCTAACATTATAAACAATCAGCCGATGTCGATCTTTCTCTCAAGAGTGTTTACTAACACTCAGATAGCTTTGAATGAGAGTGTAGTTCAGGCGAGTGCTTATGCCACAATTATTTCGAGCAATTTGGGGGCTAATATCACGTTAATAGGGGCGTTGGCTGGCTTAATGTGGAAGAGGATTCTTGATGTTAAAAAAGTTAAGATTACCTATGCAAGCTTCTTCAGAATAGGGATAATAGTGACCCCTATAACCGCTTTGCTAACGTTTATCACCCTCTATTTTATTCTCAACTGAGCTCCAAAACAAGCCCTAAATAAAAAAGGCCTGCTCCAGATAAACTCATAACAGGCCTCAAGTTAGTCAGTCTATATCGTTACTTTAAGAGTAGCATTTTTTTAGTTTGTGTCTTCTCTTGTGTAGTCAGTTTGTAGAAGTATATTCCGCTACCGACGTCTTTGTTGTTATCGGTTTTACCGTTCCAGCTAATCGTATGCTTGCCCGACTCCAATGTATCGTTGAGAATGGTTCTAATCTTCTGTCCGGCAATATTATAGACAGCTATCTCCACTTTTTCCTCATTTTTCAGTGAAAACTGAACGGTAGTTGATGGGTTAAAGGGGTTTGGATAGTTTCCGATCAGCTCTGTAATAAACGGCGAGTCAGGTATCTCTACGGCTGAATCTTCTTCTATAGAAAACTCTTGTTCAACTGAGAACGGAGAGCCGCTAAATGCACTATCTATAGCTTGTACGCGCCAATAGTAGGTACCGGGCGGCAGGTTCTCAATTGTGTATTCGAGTCTGCTACCGTTGTTGCCCTGTTTAATCACTCTTCTGTACCCGGTTTCTAAGTCTGACAGTGAGGAAAGGATATCCTCTAATCCGCTTTCAGTACCGATACTGATGTTGTATGTCAGAGCGTCGGCCGGAGTCTCTTCGTCTTCTGCAATGTCCCAGCTCAAGGTGGTGGCTGAATCGTTAGAAACGGTGGTCAGATTTTCTGGTGCTGAAGGTGGTGTGTTAGGTTGGAACTCATTCTTTCCTAACTCATTACGGTAAACTGTTAGAACCATTCCTTCTAAAGCGCTACCAGAAATAACTATGTCGAGGTCACCGTCATTATCAAAGTCTCCCCAGTCTGCTGAACTTAAGCTTAAGGTCGGAAGCCCCGAGTTAACTAATGTGAAATTACCCTCTACATTACGGTAGATAGCTGTGCGGGTGAAGCCGCTGAGCAAGAGATCGGGATAGCCGTTGCTGTCTAAATCTCCCCATTTTACATTACCCACTGCATAGCCAGGGATGTCTACACCTAAGTCGGTGAATGTTCCATCGCCATTATTACAGTAGATATATGTTGCAAGACCGCCACTTGTGGTACCGGACAGGGCAAGATCTAAAAAGCCATCTTTATCGAAGTCAGCCACATCTATACAGCTTCCTTGAAGCGGTGTAAAATAGGTGTCGAGTTTGGTAAAGCTACCCTCACCTTTATCGTTTAGGTATATTTCTGACACGCTACCATTTTTTGAAGAGCCGGTGATAGCGATGTCTAACCAACCGTCGTTATCAAAGTCGCCCCAAACAGCACCACCCATAGTAATTCCGGGTAAGTTTTCAGTATCTAATTTTTTGTAGGTATAATCGCCATTATTTTTGTAGATGGCTACAGATTTGCCTTCTTTGGATTCACCAGTGATCAGGATGTCGAGCCAGCCGTCATTATTGAAGTCTCCAAAGTCTACTGATCCGTTGTAGACACCTTCAAGGTTGTTTTCAAGTTCGGTAAAGGTGTCGTCTCCATTGTTTAAGAAGATGTAGGCGCAAGGTGCATTAGCCTGATCTCTACCGGTCAGTACAATATCGAGGTATCCGTCGTTATTGAGGTCTCCTAAAGCGGCGGCGACAAATCTGAGTTTTGGAAATACAAGCGGTAAAGCTTCAAAATCGCCATCACCTTTATTTTGGTAGATAGTAGTAATGTTGTTACCTGAGGTAAATAAGTCTAAATAGCCATCGTTATCGAAATCACCCCATAACGTGCTTGCATAGGCAACGCCGGTGAACTCCGCTTCGATAGGTGAGAAGTGGGTAGTTATGAATTTTCTTTGAGATGACCATTCACTCCAATCGTCACCGTCAAACGTTCTAACACGCCAGTAGTACTCGGTCTCCAAGTTAAGTAAAGTATCGGCATCGTAGTCAGTAGCTTCGATCTCATTATCGACAAATACGATCTCTTCGAAATCTTCATCGAGCGCTATTTGTAACTCATATTTTTCGGCTACGTTAACACGCTTCCAAGAAAACGATGGGGTTACTAAAACGTCTATATCATCCTCGATTGGCTGATATAAAAGAGGGGGCTCTAAAACACCGATCATTGTCACTGAAAAGGTAATGTAATCATCTTCAGGGTGACCTATGTCGTATATGTATAGTCCGCCGTTCGAGTCGTCAGAGAGAAAACTTTTCGGATTTGTATTGGTATCGTTGATAGCCGTTCTATTAACGTGGGCACCGTAGTGGGCTGCATTGATGCTTCCGTTCCCTGAATTACCACCGTTAGGTCGATACAGGTAGACTTCGTCTGGAGGTCCGTCTGAGTTTCCGTAAAGACGTTCGTTTATTCTGTAGATGAGGAGTCCAGTTCCGGGCAGACTCGATTCGTATCGAGCGCTTTTGTTTCTATATTCTAAAACAAATATCTCGCTATCAGAGAAGGCAGAGCGAATCATATAAGCGTTATTTTCAGGCTGATGTAACGGTGCTAAGGAATATGTGCCGGAAGTAGTGATCTCAGGGATCTCTTCAACCCAAGTTTTGTTAGCATAACGATACTTCATCCAAGCACCCATATGCCCAAACCCTCTCTCCATTATATCCCATTCGCCAACAGGGCTTCCATTCTGATTGTATCTATATAAGTCTGGTGCACCTAAGGAGTGAAACATTTCGTGACATAAGGTTTTAACATCTGTCTGAGAGGTTGGTTGGAACGTGTAATCCCATACTCTTTTTCCTTTTAGTATAACAGGGAATGAGTTGAGCACCCAACGGTGAGCCCATAAGAGCTCTGCCCATCCTTCACTTCCACCATATATAATGAAGCTCATTGTGTCGACATATCCATCTCCATCTAAGTCGATCACAAAATCATCAGGTATTTGGTCTTCTATATATTCAACAGCTCTTTTTAGGAGGCTATGTTCCCTCTCTTTACGTTCAGCTTCACCATTATAACCGTTTGGGTTACTCGATGAATAAATTCTAAAATAGCTCCGAGGCTTGGTGTCTTGATAAGAAATATTGCTATCCATATTATCGTGGACGGGGAAGAAATGGCTTACTATGTCTAACTTTTCATAAGATACATTCTGATAGTAGTCCCTTAGAGAAGTGCTCCCTAAAGCGTTCAGCCTACTATCATACCCAGAGCGTGCTGATGAGAATTCAGGGTCGTCGGCAAAGCGGATAAAAACGACGAGGTTGAGCATAGTACCGGAATGAGGGGCTCTGACTTCGCTACGTTCTATCTGCTCTAAAAAGAAATCTCTACGTCTCTTATACTCTTTTTCAGAGATTTTTGCCCATTTTTTCAGACCGACCGTCTCAGGGTTAACTAAGCCTACTCGGTGTTCAGATGCTACTACACCGTCACCCTTTTCAACACCGTAATAGTAGTAGGCATCGTCGCCCATTATTATGCTGTAACCATCTTTATCGTGGTACCAGTTGAAGAACTCATCCCCTGAGGCAAAACAGTTTATGACGGTGCCGTCGGGGTTGGTTATTTCAGCATCGAGAAACTCGAAATAGGCAGCTGAAAGCGGTATAGTGACTGCTATTGATATAAGAGTAAAGAGTAGTAGCAGTCTCAAACTACTATTTATCCTCTTAATTGAGTAGGTCATATTAGCTCCTTGTTAAATCGTTAATCTATCTCATAGATTTTATTTTTTACTCTAATAATGTTAATGCAATTTCTGTGCCAAAAAAGAAGTTTTTGGGTAGTTAATCTTCAAAACAGTAAAAAAGGGCGCCTAATTAAGCACCCTTTAATTTATTTAAGATTAGATTAGTTCTAATACTTTACGAGCATTGTCGAGAAACTCTTGTAGCTGCTTACCGCTCAAATTCTTTTGCTCTAATAACGATAGACTATGAAGATGTTTGGTAAGCAGGCTAACCTCTTTGTCTTTACCGGTAGCGTTAAGTTTGATAAGTTTTTTGACAATCTTGTTATCTGCGTTAACAACGAAGTCGTGATGCGCGAGAAGATCGTCTTGCTGATTAGCGTATATACTGTTCATCTCTTGCATTCTTCTCATAAACTCGTTGAAGATGACAAGCCCGGGGATCTCTTTGTCTTTGAGTCTTTTAACATCCACCTTGACGTTTGTGTTATCTAACCCCTTTTCAAAGATTTCTTTCAAAATATCGAGCTCCGATTTGTTATCGGCATCAAGTATCTCTGTATGCTCTTTGTTCACAAGCTCATCGCTAAGTTCTGAGTCGACCCTGGAGAAGGTAGTCTTGTCATCGACCATCTCTATTTTTTGGAAGAGATGGTTGTCAATTAGCGTATCGGCGTAAATGACCTCTTTGCCGAGCTCTTTCATCATTTTCAGATAGCTCGATTGAGAGTCTTCACCACTGGCGTAAAGTACCTTCAGGACGTCTTTGTCATCTTTATTTCGCTCACGATACTCGCCTAAAGTGACGAATTCATTATCGCTATTTTTGAAGAGGATAATGTCTTTGACCGCTTCATAAAAACTCTCTTCTGAGATGGCGCCAAACTTAAGAAATTGATGTATGTCTTCCCAGTATTGCTCATATTTTTTGCGATCCTCTTTGAAGAGATCGTTAAGGTAATCGGCTACCTTCTTGATGATATATTTAGAGATTTTCTTAACATTCTGATCTTGTTGTAAGAAGCTTCTGGAAACGTTTAACGGTATGTCTGGAATATCAATCCCGCCACGTAGTAAAAGTAAGAACTCTGGAATGAACTCCTGTAAGTTGTCCGCTACATAAACGTTATTGCAGTAGAGCTTTACTACACCTCGTTGAAGATCTAATTGATTACGTACTTTCGGGAAGTAAAGAATACCCTTGAGATTGAAAGGGTAGTCTACGTTGAGGTGGATCCAGAATAATGGGTCGCTGAAGTCGTGGAAGATATCTTTGTAAAACTGTTTGTATTCTTCATCTTTTAGCTCTGTCGGCTTACTGTTCCAAAGAGCTCTTTTCTGATTTATTACCTTTTTATCCATTACGATCGGAAATGGGGTAAAGTTCGAGTATTTCTCTATAAGCTCACGCATCTTGGTGAAATCAAGGTATTCATCAGAGTCTTTGTTTAGATGTAAAGTAATAGTAGTTCCGACCTTTTTTCTTTTACCGGCATCGATGGTGTAGCTGGTGGAGCCGTCACACTCCCAAAAAGCTGGTTCTGCGCCCTCTTGCCAAGATAAGCTGTCGATAGTAACCCTTTCGGCAACCATAAAGGCTGAGTAAAAGCCTAAACCAAAATGACCGATAATACTCGATTGCTTGTCTTTATACTTCTCGACGAACTCTTCAGCTCCAGAAAAAGCTATCTGATTGATGTATTTTTCTATCTCCTCTGCAGTCATCCCTATTCCATAGTCGATAAATTCAAGCGTACGCTTCTTCTTGTTGATTTTGATTTCTATTTTAAGGTCGTCTTCATTAACGGATGCATCGACTACTTTACGCTTCTGCATAGCGTCGATAGCGTTTGAAATGAGCTCACGAGAGAATATGTCGTGTTCCGAGTAGAGCCACTTCTTAATTATTGGAAATATATTTTCAGTATGAATACTGAGCTGTCCTTCAGTTTTTTTCTTATCTGACATCATTTTCCTCCTTATTTCAGTATAATTCTAATCATAGGAACATTATTTGGAGCAAAGTGTTTTTGTCAACCGAGATTTTAGCAGTCACTCTAATGGAGTGCTATATGAGAGGCGCGTATAGAATATACTTAAAAGCTATACCGATATCTTGAAACCGCTATAATCAACCTATATGTATAGAAATACGCACACTGAAGAGCTGAATATATCAGTCAGCATCGATTGTTACGTCCCCGCTACAGATAAAGTCTTTGTCGAATGTATGGTCACCCTCAACTTTTAACGAGCGGCAGTTTACCAGTGATGGGGCTCCAAACGGAAATCTCTTCTTTATTTGATCGATTGTTTTATAATATTTGTCATCCAGCTCTACATAAGGTGGGGCAGGGCAGCTGGGGTGAAGAGTGATTCGGTAATTTTCATCGATGACATAAGCGTCAGACCAGATAGTTAACAGGTCACTTGTCTTTTTAACCGGGGCAAAGCGCTCTCTTGGCACGACTAATGCTTTTGAGTTTGGAAACTTACTAATTGCCGCCCCCATAGCGGTTTCAATCTGATACACTTCAGTTCCATCGACTACTTTCGGGTTGAGTATCAACGGGAGTAAAAATAGATTGTTTTCAGTCTCCATCAGCTCTTTGACCGCTTTCAAATTAACCCAAATATTGTTTGTATTGAAGTAGCGGTAAAGCTCGATGTTTTGAAACTCATCAACCTCGTTTTCAGGGCATTGTGCGACTTCACGTAGAAGTAGTTGTCCGGCTTTGTCTTGTGCCAGGTGTCCGCCTTTTTTATCGATTTCCAGTCGATTGCAAACTTCCATCAGAAATGGAGTATTACTTTCGATAAGATAGTTTAGAATACGAGGATCGACAGTAGCTCCGAGGTTATCTGAATTAGCTATAAAGGCGTATTCGATGCCAGAATCGATAAGTTTGTCTAAGATACCGAAAACAGTTAGCGCAATGTAGATATCGCCATGTCCGGGCGGGTTCCACTCTTGAGTAGGGTCAGATTCATATTCAAAAGGTTGAAGGTTATCTCTTCTCACTTTCGGGAACTTGTTTTGGATAAAGCTGAGTGGTAAGCCTGCTATTTCGAGGGTTGGATATTTTTTTAAATAGCCGAGCGTATCGGTGTCAGTATTGAAACTGTTCATCAAGATGAGGGGTACATTCTGTCCTGTTGTTTCTCTTAAACGTAGGGTTTGTAGGGCAATAAGGTCGAGAAAGTTAAGTTCATTTTTGACAGGGAGGAGCGACTTTGCTTTTGTCAGCCCCATTGTAGTACCGAGTCCACCATTAAGCTTAATCACAGATAGTTTTGAGAGGTTTGTTACCTCTTTATTAGTTAAAGTGTTGAAAGAAATAACGTTCTCTTTTGCCGGTGGTACGATCTCGCTTTTAGTTAACAGCCCTCTATCACCAGCCTGCACTTTTTCATAATAGCGGAGGAATGTTTCGATTACGAGTGGCGAAAGCTTTTCATCCGCCATTTTGTTATAATATTTCTTGAAAGTTGATCCCATAGTAAACACCCTCCTTAGTATCGTTAATTAATATTTATTATGTTTTCTACTCCGCTCTTCTTCACGTTGTAGGTCACGTTTTTGGATATCATCACGTTTATCGTAGAGTTTTTTACCTTTTGCCAGTGCGAGGCTTACTTTACAGAGCCCATCTTCATTGATGTATATATCACGGGGGATTAGTGTGTACCCCTGCTCCTCTGTTTTTCTACTTAGTTTACGTATTTCACGTCTATTAAGGAGCAATTTTCTTCTTCGTTCTGGCGGGTGGTTGAAGATGTTTCCCTTTTCATAAGGGCTAATATGTAGGTTATAAAGCCATATCTCATCTTTCTCAATACGTGCAAAACTATCTTTGAAGCTGAGGCTACCCTTACGGATAGACTTAATTTCGGTACCTAAAAGAACTATTCCAGCCTCTAATACCTCTTCAAAAAAGTAGTCACGTCTTGCAGTTCGGTTTGTAAACGTTTTCATATACCCCTATCAAAATTTATTTTAGTTAGCTAACCAAATAGCAGAGAGGGTAGATAAAGTCAACTGATTATCAGAAACTTGGAGCTTTCTTCAGAGATTCGTTAAAAACATTTGACGAGATTGTAGCTCAATAAAATAGTAGAGGGAGTAGAGAATATTTTAGAGAAAGTCTGATTAAACTTAAGAGGTGTGTCCTATGCGCTATGTAATTTTTGACGATCAAAAGGAGAGTCACTTTTATCCTTTGACCCTTAATCGTTCGACAGGAGATTTAAGGGTTGGTGTTTTGAAGCTGAGACAACGCTTGTCAGCTTATTTTGAGGAAGACAAATATGGGCTTATAGTTCATCAAAGAATAGCTGCCCTGCAGAAAGAAAGATACCCCAAGCGAGAAGTGAATAGCTTCCGCAAAGGGGATTATTTATTGTTGAACAGTAGACTGGTAATAGACGATCTACTGGTATCAGTCATTCGACAGTTACCCTTCGCCACAGCGTTAGTTTGTGAGGGTAACGTATTGGCTGCACGTCTTGAGTTAGATGGGGGGGAGATTAGCTCTGAAATGCTACCTGCGATTTTCCAAAATATGAGAAAGATAGAGCATACCCCTGCAAAGTGTTGGGAATATACTTGGGAGCTGATAGAGAGTAATGCAGAGTATATCAAACGCGATTTTGATGACTTTTTTTACGATCAGGATAATTACTACGAAACTGAGCCTGGTGTAACTATTCTAAACCCCTATTCTGTGTGGCTTGGAGAAGGGACTGAACTTAAACCTGGGGTAGTGATCGACGCCACTGAAGGTCCTGTAATTATTGATGAAGATGTGACGGTGATGGCGAATACCGTTATCTCAGGACCAGCTTATATTGGGAAAAATAGTGTCATTAAAGCAGGTGCTACAATATACGGTGGAACTTCCATCGGAAAGATCTGCAAAATAGGTGGAGAGTTGGAAGGAACCATTATCCAAGGGTATACGAATAAACAACACGCCGGTTTTTTAGGACACGCATATCTCGGAGAGTGGGTCAATATCGGTGCAGGTACCAATAATAGCGACCTGAAAAACAACTATAAAACGGTGAAATGTTTCTTCTACCCACAAAAAGAAATACTGGACAGCGGAAGGCAGTTTTTAGGGACTATAATCGGTGACCATACAAAAATCGGTATTAACTGTTCGATAAATACAGGGACAGTTATCGGAATTGGTTGTAATCTTTATGGTTCGACGCTGATCAAAGGGCATATCCCTTCATTTAGCTGGGGTGAAAGTGATAACTTAACGATTTATCACGTGGACTCTTTTGACGAGACAGCCAAATTGGTGAAGAGTAGACGCAAGTTAGATATGTCTGACATCGAAAGGGAGCTTTTAATGCCTAACATAGAGGATTAGCGCCGATTTATACAGTATAGTAATAACAATAAAGAGGAATAGATGGAGAATTATATTGAGGTGGAGTTTCGGTCTGGAAGGACTGGCTACTACTTGAATGATGAAAACTTTGAGCTATCGCCTGATATGTATGTAATTGTTGAGGTTGATAGAGGTTACGATATCGCCTTGGTTGTGCATAGTTCTGCTTGGGATGAGGATTTTCATTTTGCGAACGATGTTAATAAGGCGTATAAAATAATTAAGATAGCTGGTGAAGAAGAGCTTAGACAGCTCGAAGTTGTGGAGGATAAGGAGATAGTGGCTGCTGAAAAGTTTTCCTCACTACTCCCTAAATACCCCTTTGAAATGAAGTTGATTGAAACTATATATCAGTTTGATGGTAATAAACTCACCTTCTTCTTTACCGCCGATACAAGAATTGACTTTAGAGAGTTTGTCCGAGAACTGGCGATGATCTTCAAAACAAGAATCGAATTGCACCAATCAACCGGGCGAGATGAAGCAAAAAGAATAAATGGGATAGGTGTGTGCGGATACCCCTATTGCTGTTCCTCTTTCCTGAAACGATTTAACCAAGTCACAATCAAAATGGTGAAAGAGCAAAACCTGTCTGGTAACCTCTCAAAAATATCAGGACCGTGTAGTAGACTCCTCTGTTGCCTAAATTTTGAAGAAGATTTCTATGCAGAACGTGCAAAAGAGTTCCCGGAATTAGGGGATTGCGTGGAATTCAATAAAGAACGCTTCTTTGTGTATAAAAATGACTACCAAGGGCGAGTGGTACACCTGACAAATAGCGATCAAGTGATGGAAGCAGTACCATTAGATGAGTATAAAAAGCTTCCACGTGTTAAAGATCGACCAGAACAGAATAAAAATAGAGATAGATCGTCTAAAGGTAACTACAGAAGTGGTCGAAAATGAAAGGTGCGTCTGAGAGACTGTCTCCATTTGAACTGAGTGCTGAAGAATGGAGTGATGTTTTACTTAACGAGCTCCAATTAGAGCCGAAAAAGATTAAGTATCGGGTTGAACAAATCTGTGACTGGTTATATAAGAAACAGGTTAGCGACTTCGAATCGATGTCCAACTTACCACAAGATCTCAGGGATAGATTAAAAGAAAAATATTCATCAGAGCTACCTAAAATAGTGCGAAAAAGCGTATCGGTAGACGGCACAAAAAAATACCTTTTAGAACTGACAGACAGCTCTTACATTGAAATGGTTACCATACCGGAGAAGAAAAAGCTTACTCTATGTGTCTCGTCACAGGTGGGGTGCGCCAGAGGTTGTGCTTTTTGTGCCACGGCGAAGAACGGGCTCAAGCGTAATTTGACCAGTTCAGAGATAATAGAGCAGGTAGTTTTGGCTATCAGAGAAAATCCCGATAGGACTTTAACCAATATCGTTTTTATGGGAATGGGGGAGCCGTTAGACAATGTTGTAAACGTTATCAAAGCGGTAAGAATACTACAAGATGACCGTTGCCTGTCGTTTAGTCCACGCAGAATTACTGTTTCTACCTGTGGCGTTATACCGGGGATAAGAAAGCTGATGGAGAGCGGTCTAAAAGTTAAGCTTGCAGTGTCGCTGAATGCGGCAATTCAGCGTAAAAGAGAAATACTGATGCCGGTGACCAAACAATACCCCCTGTCCGACCTAATAGAAGAGCTTAAATACTTCAGAGCAAACACTCCGTTCAGGATAACCTTCGAGTATGTGATGATTAAAGATTTTAATATCGGAAGAGAGGATGTGAAAGCTATCATTAAACTTCTTGGCCAAATATCTTGCAAACTTAACCTAATTAGTTGGAACGAAACGGATGGCTCTAACTTTAAAAGACCCTCTGAACAAGAGGTTGACCAGTTTATAAAACAGCTCCATCAGTTCTCTTTCGCAGTAACCTATCGAAAAAGTCGTGGAATGGATATAGAAGCTGCTTGTGGTCAGCTTTCTGCAAGGTATAAACAAAGTAGTGGAAGATAATTAGGCTATGTTGAACGTCGTCGAGATAACTAAACAATACTTTGATATAGAGCCTTCTAAGCTGGCAGAGTGCGGAGGAGCACACTACTATTGCCTCAACTGCCGAAAATGTCGTAAGGATGACGAAAGCCTTATATACGATCCCGCTAAGCCTATTGCCGACTACATTGACCACACCAACCTGAAAGCCGATGCGGTTGAAGCAAGTATTAGTAAACTCTGTGAAGAGGGATTGAAGTATAAATTCAAGAGCGTTTGCGTTAGCCCGGTTTGGGTAGAGTATTGTCATCATAAGCTTCGAAATAGCTCGACCCTTGTCTGTGCTGTCGTCGGTTTCCCTTTAGGGGCTAATCTTGCGGAGAGTAAAGTCGAAGAGGCTTCACGAGTTATTGAGAAAGGTGCTAAAGAGGTCGATATGGTGATCAATATTTCTCATCTGAAAGATAAAAAAATAGACCTTCTAATAGAGGAGATAGGTGAGATAAGCCGTCTCTGTCATAGTAAAGATGTCGTTCTGAAAGTCATCTTAGAAAACTGTCTGCTGAGCAAAGAAGAAATAATTCTTGCCAGTTTGGTAGTCAAGAAAGCAGGTGGAGATTACGTTAAAACTTCAACCGGCTTTTCAACTGGTGGCGCTACTTTGGAAGATGTGGCGCTGATGAGGGAAGTTGTAGGTGATAAAATGGGGGTTAAAGCTGCCGGTGGGATCGCCTCCTTAAAAATGGCAAAACAGATGCTCTCTACAGGTGCAAGCAGAATAGGCACGAGTAGGGGAGCTCAAATAATAAACGAGAGTGTTTAAATTATAGATAAAGAGAGTGTGTAATGAAAATCAGAATCGCTGGATATAATATCGACGAACGTTTGATAAAGGAGATTAAAGAGCAAGAAAAAGCCTCTCCTGAAACTATTTCAGCCGCTTATGCAAGAATTAGTCGAAGCAGTAAGTCAGTGACCGAGTTGCGTGATGAGGCAATTGGCGAGGTGCAAAAAGCAAGGAGATCTAACAAGAATATTATCTTTGATATGGGACACTCCTCCATCGCAGAACACGCAGTCTTTAATATCGATATAATAGGTGTTTCACGCTATATAACCGAGACGATACAGAAGAGTCGACTCGCCTCTTTTACGGAAAAATCACAGAGATATGTTACTCTGAAAGATGATTATGTCATACCTGCTGAAATAGAAGGTAGCCCTGAACTTAAAAAAGAGTTCGTTGAGACTTGTAAAACACTCTTCGCCCTCTACAAAGACCTTACGGATAAAATTTTAGAACACTACAAAAAAGAAGGGCTGGACTGCTCCGAAAGACAAGTTAAAGAGATGGCCAAAGAAGACGCAAGATACGCCCTACCCTTAGCAACTAAGACACAGATGGGGATGACTATCAATGCCCGTAGTATTGAACAGCTTTTGAGAAGATTGAACGGCGTTGAGCTTTTAGAGGCAAAAGAAATATCTGATGTAATACACAGAGAGGTCAAAGCTATTTCACCCTCTTTGATCCGCTATGTCGACTCAGACTCATTCTATGATAACCAAGCGAAATTACGTGCTAAACTCTTCGATTCCAGCGAAACTAATAGTCAGCTGACAACTGGCGATAAGTTTAAAACTGATGTTAAAATACTCACAGCGGATGCAGAAGAACGTATCCTGGCGGCAATTGTGTTTAATAGATACCCTCAGGATTTCGAAAAGCTTGTCGAAAAACTGAAGAGCGTAAGTGCCGAAGATAAGGCTAAACTGTTTGAAGAGCTATTCTCCGAGATGAAAGCTTATCATCAGACCCCAAGAGAGTTTGAAATGGTCGATTTGCTTGTCCAATGTCGAGTTTCTGCCAGCTGCTTTGCGCAGTTAAAAAGACATCGAATGATGACTATTATTCGATCTGAGTATGCCACGGAACAGGGATTCTTTATACCACGTATAATTGAACAAATAGGGGAAGCTGATAGATTTAGCACTACTTTGGAAAACTTGAGCGAAATGTACGATAGATTAGAGATAGTTAAAAAAGGGCTGGGAACTTATGCGCTGACTAATGCACACGCAGTAAATGTGCTATTTAAAACTAACTTAAGAGAGCTCTATCACTTCTCAAGACTACGCTCCGACGCCCACGCCCAGTGGGAAATAAGAGAGCTGTCGCAGCATATCGACATTGAAGTGAAAAAGCTCCTACCAAACGCTGCACGACACCTTATGGGAAAAGATGCTTTTCAGTCGAAACGGTGCTAAATAGAGATACTTTTAGTTATCGTTTTGACTGAGGAGTAAACATTTAGTGTTTTGAAAGGATGGTGGTTTGCTTGCCCTTTACATACAAGTATATCAAGAGTCCCCTTGTTTATAGCTGGCGAATAGAAAAAGATATTTTGTGCCCTTCTTTTACCAAAAACTGGTGAAATTACGTAAAGTGTTGCACAGCATAGCTAACCAAAGAGAAAGCAAGGAGTAATTCCGTAGGCGGACCAGAGCCGGCTACGGTAATGCTCCTTATGTCTTCACTACCTGTAGGTCTTTTTTTTGAGGTGTTAGTTGGCTTACAATTTCTATGTGCAACCTTTATTCACTAAATACTCTCGCCAATATAATCCTTAATTATATCTTTTAATCCTTTTAATCTGCGTAATCTCCGAGATCAGCGTGAGACCCTTTTTCACTTCACAACCCTGAATTGCCTCCTTGCTTTCCTTCAACTGCCCCTCCAGTTTAGTTGTTTTGTGAGCTTTAACCCTTTGGTTTAAAAGCAGCATGCATAAAGCACCGCCAACCTCATTTTCACTTCACAACTTCGCAACTCCACAACTTCGCAACTCTGAATTGCCTTCTTGCTTCACTCCAAATATCTGCGTGAGGTTTTTTAATTGATTTTTTGATGATTGCGGGCAGAGCAAGCCGCAGCCCCTACGAAATTCGTCTAATAAATGTGTGGGATTATGCTAATGCTGTGTGCAATAAACAAGCAAGATATTGATTTTATTTTCAAAACAATTGGTAAGTGTAACCGTTCAACAATAGATTACCAACCAGTTTAATCCGTTAGTAAATATGTTTAGCATCCGGTAACTGTATAAATCCCAATGATTTGTTAATTTATCTTGTAGGGGCTACATTTTATGTCGCCCGCCCCCCTTTTTCACTTCACAACTTCACAACTCCACAACCCTGAGAATACTTCTTGCTTTTCCTCAGGCAACCTCACAACTCTGCTCTGCCTCCTTGCTTCTCTCCAAATATCGCTATTGTGTTTCAGGTATGCTTTAATATCAAGCAATGTTATTATCCACCTTTGTAACGTATAGTGTTCTATTAGTTAATACTGAACGAGTAAAAATAGTTTGATAAAATCAAAATAAAGCTTGACTCAATAAGATGGGTTGGTATTGTTGCCTCAGATAGGGGGTGAAATAAAGTGTTCTGGTCTCTTAAAACTGATTTTATTTTTAGCTCAATAGAGCCTAAAATAGATAGTATCTATCTATATCTAAAAAATAACGCATATATTGAACCCATACTTAGAGCAACCTTGCACAACCGAATGTAGTTCGCCAAAAATGTTCAATCGGCTATTTGATGCTACAACGTGGACTGTTAAGTCAGTGTAGAGATAAAAATGAAAAATATAAGTCGCTTTTGTAAAATAATAGTGCTCGCCATAATTATCAATTGGACGATCTGTGGTCAGCTATTTGCCCAGTTTTCGGATGGCAAAGGTTCTCAGACTAACCCTTATCTCATCTCAACTGCTGAGGACTTAGATTTAGTGCGAAGCCATTCCTCAAAACACTTCCGATTGATCAACGACATAGACCTGTCTGATTTAGAATGGCAGTCTATAGGTAATCAGACCAACCCATTTACCGGCTCGTTTGATGGTCGAGGGTTTAGTATAACAAATCTACAGGTTGAAAACAGGGGAAGTTATACTGGTCTTTTTGGTTTTGTTAAGGGTGGTAGGATAAAAGGTGTGCTTTTAACGAATGTCTATCTAACCGGTTCTGATTACACAGCTGCACTTGCTGGTAGAGTTGAGAAAAGTAGAATCACAAACTGTGGAGCAGAGGGTAAAGTTTTTGGCAAGTTCAACACAGGTGGTTTAATCGGCTATAGCAACTCCTCTAAGGTGGAAAGGTGCTATGCCTCAGTAAATGTTTATTCTAACGAGTCTAATATCGGTGGCCTTATCGGTAATTGTGATATGGCCAATCAAGTAGTTAACTGCTATGCAACAGGCAATGTTGAAGGGGGTAATAATGTTGGTGGTTTAGTAGGTTATGTAGGTGATAGAAGCGAAGTCTCGAATTCTTATTCTATAGGTAGAGTAAGTGAGAACTACAAACCAAATAGTTTAATTGGTTCTATTCTTAAAGCGATTATTAGTAAACGCCGTTCTACAGAGAAGGTCAATGAAAACCAATACGTTGGCGGATTGATAGGCAAACAAGGTCTTTATTGTAACATAACAGCATCTTTCTGGAATACTGAGACATCAGGACAAACCCTATCGGCTGGTGGAGTTGGTATCACAACAGGTGAATTCTTACAAGAGTCAACTTACTACAATACTAACTGGGATTTCGCCGACACTTGGAAACTGATTAACTTTAACCCTTATATCAGAGACACTTATCCGTTCCTCGCTTGGCAAGAGACCCCTATTGAAGAGAACGTAATAACAGATGGTCATTTAAAGATCCTAGAAAATAGATTTAACCATTGGGAATGTTTTCCTCGCTTAGAGGTTCAAGATGATATACCGTATACTCTGGATTTACTTGACTCTGCCACTAATGGTAGAGTTGATATGGTTACAAAGAGGACAGGCGATATGTTTCATTCAATGATTTCTGATGGAATTGGTTGGTATGGTAATTTATATGGACTTCGTAGCGACGTTGGATATAGGGTTCATACTGTTACTAATGATACTACCTATCTATACGTCAAAGGTGATGAGATACCACAAGATACGGAGTTGACCATTACTGCTGGCTATGAAAACTGGCTGCCCTATTTTGTTCACAAGTCACAGAGCGTATATGATGCTTTTGGAGACTCAATGGATGATCTTCTATATATCAAAGGTGAAGGGTGGTCAATGACTCGTGTTGAACACCCCAATCAAATGACAGCTAACTGGATTATAGCCAATGATGATAATCTGCCTTTTATAAAGATGCATTATGGCAAGATGTATGCAGTAAAGCTGTTACCAAGTATAACCGAAGATATAGAGGGTTTTCAATGGAACATACCTCCAACAGAGGAAGGTACGAGTAAAGGAGGAGTGGTAAATAAGTTTTACTTGTCGCCACAGACTGAGTATTTCACCTTTGTCGACGAGCCTGACTACGAAAGTTATTTTATTGAAGCGATGCCTAATGATAGCGATATCTTAGAGGTTGGAGTTTTTGCTAATGGAGAGTGTATAGGTGCCAGTCTGTTTCAAGGTGGTTATCCTTTAGAAATCTTAGCCTATCCTAATGAGTCTCATCTTGGTAAACCGATCAGCTTCGTTATACATCGTAGCTCAAAGGGTGCTGATCAGCAAATTAGCTCGGTAATGGCTAAAGCTCCAGACCAGAAGAATTATGCTACTGAGGTATTAAGGGTAGGACAGCGAATGTTTACTATTGTTAACTTGATCGGTTCTATCGACAGATCTGAAACGATAGTAGAACCTGAGCTTCGTCTATCTCAAAACTATCCTAACCCTATAGTATTAGATCAAACATCACGCTCAATGACTCTGACTCAGATAGATTTTTCCTTACCAGAGACCTCAGAGGTCACCTTGATTATTTTCAATATCAAAGGACAATTGGTAAAGAATCTTGTTTCAGGTGAGCTTGCTGCAGGTAATCACACTATTAGCTGGGATGGCAGAAATGATCGTGAGCTACCAGTAGGCTCCGGAATCTATTTCTACCAATTAGATAGCGGAAAGAAAACAATCAACCGTAAAATGTTGATAATCAAGTAGTCGTATAATTAAGAGGGGGTGCGATTTACCCCCCCCTCTTTACAGCATAGGTGACGGCTTGGAACTAAACGGGAGAGGTAGAACCTGCTCCCCTACAATTAATGCGGGGCGAGCAAGCCCGCCCCCTACAATTCGGTGGGATGTTGATGATTTATCGGGTCGAGCAAGCCGCGACCCCTACGAAATCGTTCGGATTGAACAAAATATTATTCGGTCTTGTAGGGGACGGGCTTGCTCGTCCCGCCTCTAAGCGAGTTTCGAGCCGATCCAAACGGTTATATGATACTATCACGCAGAGATAACGAAGAGGAATATTAGGAGATAAAAAATGAAAAAAATGTTTGTTTTAGTGCTGTTACTGATTACGGTTGGTCTTATATCGGCAGCAGTATGGGAGATTAAGCTGGATGGAACGGGTGACTTTCGAACTATAGGTGAGGGGATGTCTATAGCTCGTAGTGGAGACACTATTGTTGTCTATCCAGGGATATACTATGAGACAATAAATTTTAAAGGGAAGAATATTGTTTTAACAAGCTTATACGATGAAAAGAAAGATAATCGAGAGGTGATAGCCCAGACTGTTATAGACGGTCTCCGTAAAGGTAGCGTAATCACTTTTTCAAATAGAGAGACAAGAGAGGCAGTTCTTAATGGATTTACTGTAAGAAACGGTTCTGGAAGCTATCTTTTCCCAGCCGAATTTACATGGGGCGGTGGAATACAAATAGTTGAATCCTCGCCGATTATCAGCAATTGTCATGTTACACAGAATACAGCTTATAGTGGAAGTGGAATTTCTTCGACAGGAGGGGCGAACCCCCTTTTAAGGGGCAACCTGGTTAACTACAACAACTCAATATTGCGCGGAGCGATTAGTATTGGAAAGGAGTCTAAAATCGAGTTTTGTACGGAATCGCTAAACGATGTATATTACAATTATGGTGCCTCTGGGACAGATTTATTTTTAGGTTCAAAGTTGCAATCAAGCGTGGTAATAGGGATTGGAACAGTATTAGAGCCGGATAGTTACACTGTTCGAATAATGCATAACTGTAATACGACTGTAACAATAAATGAGGCAAAGATTGATCCTGTTGCAGCAGATCTATACGTAAGTCCTGACGGTGACGACAATAACAGTGGTTTGTCACCGGAAGATCCATTGCAAACAATAGCAATGGCGTTGTTGAGAATAAAGCCTGACGAGAATGAACGTAGAAAGGTTTACTTAGGGAAGGGTCTCTATTCACGTTCACAAAACAACCAAATGTTTCCCATACAGCCACGACCTTACATTGATATTATTGGAAGTGATAAAGAGGAGGTAATATTGGACTTAGAGGGCTTAACCCCAGGGGTTGTTAGTTTCACTTCTTACGATCTACGTGATATACAGGATGAAGAAGACTATAAATACATTGGAAATTTTGCGGTAAAGAATCTTACTTTAAAAAATGGGGGCAATGGCACCAATAATGCCTTGCAAACTGGCATTTGGCTCTATTTTAATAAATCAGTTGTGTTTGAGAATATCAATATTTACGATTGTGCGGGAGAGCATGCACATGTTTTTGAAGGTAACCATTCTTATGATATAGCATTGAAAAATATCAAGATGGAAAACAATAGAGGCGATAGTGGAATTTCTATTGGCGGATCAATAGGTAGATTTGCTCCAAGTCTTTAT
>Ga0265293_10004774_pt1 | contig 23510 bp, 9 predicted proteins | sample Munlanlewell138R_FD_192505 | JGI IMG/M metagenome (GOLD analysis project Ga0265293, IMG submission 192505) | Leachate microbial communities from a municipal landfill in Southern Ontario, Canada - Leachate well 138R | ecosystem: Engineered > Solid waste > Landfill > Unclassified | place: Canada... | reverse complement strand
TAATGTTTGTTCCAAATCAAATGGAAATTTATGATAAACCGCTTTAGATGTCTCCCCAGAAATAATTTGATCTTCAACTTGATTTAACGCTATTTCAGAAATTTCACCTAACATTGAAATACCATCTAACATGTTATCTATTTCCCTCGTAAATTCAGAAGTTTCAGCAAACTTAATAAATTGATTGATTAAATCTTGTTTAATGTCATCAGCTAAATCGTTTGGGTGTAGTGACATTGTACTAGTGTATTCTTCTGAACCGTCAACAACCAATTTCCATTCATTACCCATTGTCGAATAACCTTTAGTGTTTGGTGACATGTTCGCTATTGGTCCATAATTAATGTGTCGATCTAATATTTTATCGGATTCTATAAAGTTAGATTTTGATGCTTCAAAATACACATTAAATGGAAACCCATTATTTGGATCTTGAATATTACCTATAATACCGTCACCTAAATTCGTTGTTGTTATATTATCTAAAATAAACTCTCTAACAGTACTGCCATTATCTAATTTACTATTATTATATGATGTCCATAAATACGCACCTAATGTTATTATATCTAAATTATTAACACGATATAATGTATTAATTGGTGATGTAAACACAATATTTCGATGTAAGGATGAAAATGAATTTGAGCCCCACATAGTAGATAAAACTAAATATGTTTTCATCGCTTTTACTTCACCACTGGTTAATTGTGAATTATTAACTAACTGATCCCACAATTCTGTTTGGTGGATATATAATTTACTCCAGTGTTTATTAATTGTTATTGGTCCACTATAATATGATTCCGGTTCTGATAATAATACTTTTGTACCACTATTTGTTGGATTTTCATTTGGGTACGGTATTGATACATTACTTGTATTATCGTATGGCGTTTGACCCGAATAAATTGGTGATGATGTTATATAATAACCAGCCATATTACCATAAGTATATGTTTCAAACACACCAATTTTATTTAATTTATTATTATAAAATTTAGATTGTGGGTATGAATCAACAAAAAAATTATTATTTGGCCCACCGGGTCTTGTTATTGGATCATCAATTGTTAAGACTGTACTATATTGTTCAATATTGGATAAAAAATATGTTGAATTTTTAACCTGTTGATTTGAGTTATAGAATGTTTCTTCACTTAAATTATCATCTTCAGAACTAAAAGTTATTTGAAATAACTTTAGTACTCGCATTGCCGCTTCTTTCCAAATCAAATAACTTAATTTTTTCATATAAGATGTCTGATATTTTTTAACTGGCAATAAACCTGTACCAACTAATTGATTTTTTAACCAATTAGAATCAATGTCAGTTGGTACTTCAATTAACGCAAGATTTTTTGTTGATGGTTTAGTTTCTCTTAATTTACTATAAGATAGAAATGAAACTCCCTCTTTTAAAAATGGCGATTTACCGTCATATAAATCTTTAATCGTATACGTACCGCCACTAGATGTTAAACCTAAAACGCCGTCAAATCCATCACTAACGTTAGCAAAATCATTTAAATATAATGATGTATTTGGTAAAGTTGGTGTATTAGTATAATCTGGTTGACCAACCAATAAATAACGAATTAATGAAGGTCCCGTTTTACCTTCAATATAATGTGGTATTAAAAATGGTGCTCTATTACCATTATTATTAATTTTCAGATCAAGATTATGACCATAAAAAATTAAATTTTGAAAACCAGCATTAAGTTGATTTTTTGAATCTAACGTTTTATTAAGATATGCATCTGTTTGATCTGGAATAATGTCTTGTGTATTTTGTAAATCAGTATCAACCTTCCACCAAGAACCGAATTTAATTTCCTCTTTAAATATATTATTAATTTCTGTAGTATTTACCGCTTTATTATACGCTGGAGTTGAAACTTGTTTAACTATAAAGTTATTACTGTCACCAAAACTAGAAATGGCTCTTTTAGTTGGATCCCATAAAAAGGATTTAAAAATATCACTTACATAATTACCAAAAAATGTTGAATAATCCCGATTAACGTTAAAAACTTCAATAACATGATCATAACCGGAATAATAAGTACAATTATCAGAAAAATTAACATATTGTAACATATTTTTTCTCCCGGGGTCTGATTCTTGTGTCGTAATAAATAAATAGTTATTTAAATTAAACGGTAAATAATCATCGCCAAGGCTAAAACCTTGAGTATGTCTACTATATGTGTTAATGTCTTTACTTGTTCTATAATTTAAAAATAATCGTGAGTTATCTGCTCTAGAAAAACCATTCTTGTTAAATTCAGTATAAAGAAAAGTTTTCTTTGGGTAACCTAAATTTGTTAAAATGTTATTATTTGTTAAATTTAATGAATCTAATGTTCTAAATGATGAGTTAGATAAAATTTTATCGTATTTTTTTATCTTTTTAACGTCACTAAGATTGTAAACATAATTTCTAACAATATTTGGATTCGGTATTGTAGACCTTTCAATTGTCATCGGTAATGTTTGTGTACTAGGGTTAAACGTTGAATAATTTAAAATAACATCCTGACCTGAAGTTAATCCTAATTCAGTTCTTAAATATTGATCTTTATATTCCACATCATATTTTAAACCTGTAACAATTGTTTCATCATTAAAATAAATTGTAACTAATCTTGTAAATGGGTAACCAACTTTATCTCTAAAAGTTAATTCGTTAAAATTATCTTCAATAATTTTTCTTAAATTAGAACCAACAGTTCTAGGTATTAAATATGTATTTCTACCTTCAATTACACTTGTGCCTGTTTCATTATTACCTAAATAAAAAACGGCACCCATTGGAATTTCTTGTTTTATCTCATTATCATAATATTTCCTATCGACAGATTGGAACGCATCAAAACCATCTTGACCATGAAACAATTTTTTAGTCATAAATGATTTAACTTCATTTACCGCCGTATCAACATCTTTAAAACATTCATTGCATAAATTAATTAAATCACAACCATCAAGTGTGTTTATTAAATTATTTGCTTCAATATCACCATAATAATTGCTTAACTGTGTTTGATATTTATATAAAGTTCTATCCGTATTACCCCCAATATTTTCCGAACCTAAATTATTAAAATAAAAAACATTTAGAAACGCTCTTGATGCGATAATTTCAAATAATCTACGTTTTTTTACTGCTAATTTTTCATCATCTTCTCTATCATTAACTGTTGAGTTATCTTGATTTACCGTTCTTGTTTTATCATATGAAATATAATTAGCAAATAGTGGGCTGCTATATGGTGAATATGTTGGTTTTGATGAATCGGCCTTATCTTTAGTTGTAGTAAATGGCCCATCTTCAAATATATTTAATGGTGTCCAGTTTACTGGATTTTCTTTATAATTATATTCTAATCTTTGAGAACATTCGTCTGTTTCCGATTTTGAGCTGATAGAATTAATATAATCTAAAGTAAATTGAACTTCTGGAAAAGAATGAAAAGCTTCATTTAGCTCGGTTGGAAAAACCTCAATCTTAGATCCAGTTGTATTCTTTCGATATGTTTTAGGCCATGGATATAATTTAACATCAGTTAAAACACCTTTTGTATTATTTTCCGTTTGCTTGTTTGATGCGTCTTTAAAATATGTTCTATATATTGAATCTGTCTTATGTTTTTCATGATATTTTTCGGCTTCTTTAGATCGTCTTAACATTAAATTTAAAAAAGCTTCAATATTAATTGATAATAATGACATTAAACGTTGTAATGATGGTCGATATGTTGCGACAAATGGATAATAAGACTCAAAATTATCATTTTTATCTATAAACCAAGTACATAAAACAACTCCATATTTATTTAATTCTTCTATTCGTGTTGATACTAAATCATTAAGTACTGAAATAAGATTTAACAAAACTTCTTTATTTATATGATTTTGATATGGAATATTTATTACTGATGAATTATTATTATATGTACCAAAATTTATACCATCATTTGATAATGGGTTTAATAGTGTTGCCGTAGTATTTGTAAGTAATTTTGATCTTAAATCTATATCTGAAATTAATGCATTTATAACCTTATTATATCTAATATTATAATAATATCCCTTCGGATTTGCTCGATTATTTTTTGACTCAAAACTAGTATCTGCCATTAATCTGTTAACCGCATTTAACCATTGTTGTTCTAACTGTATTGTTGAATCTATATAGTTTGACGAACTAGTTAACGTAAAACGACTTATATCTGACTCACCATATTCATTTCTTTGATAATCTAAAAATGATGGAACTTTTAAATTACTACCTTTTTCAACTTGAATTTGTTGGCCGTCATCACCTAAACCAACCATATTATATGTTGTATATTCAATTTTAATTGTATTATTACTATATGGGTTTTCACCGGGTTCATAATGTGTTTGTTCCTTTCCCGGTAACGTTACCGCAATTCTAAAATCATCTTCAGCAAATAAAAAATCAACAAATGCGGATAAAAATGATTTAATAATTTCTTCATCTGATAATTCATCATATCGATCTAATATTGTATTAAACTCTGTCAATTTATCCCTAACACCACTATAAACTGTCATCATATTTTGTACCGATTGAGTATAACTATCAAAATATTTTTTTAATGGGTTTGTTACTTTATTTTCTTTAATTGCTTTTAAATATTGCGTAATACATAATGCATCTGGTGGCGGTAATTCTTTAAGAATTATTGCTTCATCTGGATTTTCGGGGTCTAAACATCTAATTAATTTATTATAAACGTTAAGTATTTCATCATACCCCCCTTTAACGCAACATAAACGTTCTAATGTTTTAACATTAATATCATTAAATACAGAAAACGGATAACCAATAAATTGTGTTTCAATGTCAAAATTACCTGTTGTGTTATTATATTTAATATTAAATTTGGTCATAACTAGTGGAAAACTAATCATCTTACCAAAAAAACCTTTAACCTTTAAACAAAACATTGGCCATGGTAATAAGAAAAACCAATCATATGGTGATGTTCCAATATTTTCTTCGTTTTTATTTTGATCTTTAAATGCTGATAACCCAGAACCTCTTACATCAATAAACGTAATATCTACTGTTGGTCTAAAATGATCTTCAAAACGAATATTAATAGTTGAAATACCAAAAGCGGACGATTGACCAACAATTGCTTGATCTGAATTAGCATCTTCTAACGTTTTAGCACCAAATAATTCAGTATATTCTGTTGTTTGAATTTCATATGGAATAACTGATGATACATCTGACTTATTAATTTTTTTATTATAAAACGGTATTTCACCGAGTAAAATACCTTCACTATTTGAAATTTGACCGTTACTTTGAATTTCTTCAATTGTATCATAAATTACACTTCTATTTCTAGGTTTAACATATAATTGTACAAACATAACCCAATCTTCTGGTACATTCTCAAACCCTTGTGTTGTTAAACCATTTTCATCAACAAATGTTTTACCGCCTTGATTATAAATTGTCGGATCTATTAAACTATTTAATAAATTATTATTTTTTTTAGCCATACTATTAAATTAATTATACACCATATAATGTGTTAAATGTATTTATTTTGTCTTTATATTCTTGTAATGTGATATCCAAAGGATATGGTATCCTTATTTGCACATTATCGGGTATTGAGAATTCTAAAGAACTAAAAATTGGATTTGCCAACAATATTAACCAGTCATATAATGGATTATCATAATATTTTTGCGATAATATATCTAATCGTGTTTTATTTTTAATATATACATCATAAATATCTGTATTTTTTATTGATAACGATATAAACGGTAAAGTTCGATATTCGCCATTTATTATAAAATTACCATACCGATTAAAATATTGTTGTTTCATAATATTTAAATTAACTTATTTTTATTTTTTTTCAAGATTTAATTCTGACAATTTGGACAATCATATGTCATATCTCTTGAATCCTTAACAATTAAATTCCCCGAAACGGAATTTTTAGCTAACACCTTACTTTTACCTATTGCATCTACAAATTTAATTTGTTCACCTTTATTATCCTTACAATTACCTAAAATAGTTGTATTCGAATTATAATCAATACATAAATTATAAATAAAATAACCATTATTCTTTGGGATCCCTCGTTTATAATTTAAATATTCTGACTTTAACATACAATATCTCGGATGAGATGTTCCCAACCCGTCATCTGGAACTTCACCTGACTGATTCATTGTTATTAAATAATAACCAATTGGGCAAAATGGAAATGATCTATTTCGTTTTAAATTATTATTATTATCTTCTAATTTTTTACGTTTTCGTTCTTCTTTTTTTTCTTTTTTATCTTTATTAGTTTGTGTATTATTTTGTGTTTCACTCTCACTTTCAGAATCCGTATTAGCATCTGGAGATACTATTGTTTCTGTTGCTGGGTCTACAGCCGTTAATGTTTCAGAAGTTTCGGTAACAATGTCATCATCAATTGTACCATATCTCTCAAAAGCTTTTAATGCTTTATCATTATAAAATTCAACATTAGCAAAATAATTATTAGATACTGCATTTTGTAATTCTGTTACTGGGCCACTTAAAGATGATCCACCTAAATATTTAAAATTAATTGTTACATCACATATCATTGGTTGAACACCAATACCTTCTGGATTTATATCCCAAACCAACGGTTCATAACTAAAATCCACAGTTTCAATAGCAATTCTTGTATAATAAAAATCACCAAGTCTTAAAACAGAAATTGGTGGACGACCAAAAGCTAAATTAGAATTAGAAGATAAAATATTACCATTATCATCTTGTATATTATTAATTGATGGTCCTTGTCTTGTACATTGTTTTAAAAAATTCAATCTATTATTAAAACCAACAGGTGTTATGCTATGAAATGCCGGGTCAAAATATTGAATATGTTCTTCAAATTTATCAAATAAAAATGAATCGTCTTGTTCTAATTTTTTAAAATAATAAAACTCATTTAACTCATTTACTGGTTTTTTTGTTTCTTGTAGCCCCCAATTATTATATTCAATTATTTCTGTTTGTGATTCCGTTGTCGGTACTGATTCATTAACTGGGTTATTAATTACACTATCCGGCTCAAAAACCAATAATAGTTTATTATAACCTTCAGATGTAATTGTACCATCACTTTGAATCTCTGTTGTTGTATTAGCAACCCTTTGCAAATACTCTATTGGTCTAAGGTAAGTATCTGTTGATATTTTAATACCTAAAACTTTATCTATGTTTGCGTTTATTGCCTCTGTATTATTACCGCCTAACTTATTAATTAATATACTATTTTTACCATACAATAAAAAACTTAAAAAATCGTAATCATATTGATCACCTGAACTTATTGTTGTTTTAATAAGATCTACAACTGGTTGACTATAATAATTAACACTTGTTGAACCTGAAGATTTAGAACCAATATAATAACGTGGTATTACTGATGCTGTTGTTCCTGTTAAATCTTGTGTATCAACAACCGGACAAGACGCTGGGTCTTCAGCTAATTTAATTAACCATTGTCGTATTTGACCAATTTCTTCATATTCTATTGGTGTTGATGAAGGAATCATGTCCACCGATGGTATAATATTATCTTTAGTTATTGTTCTTAAAAATATATCACTTAATTCGGACTCTGATCCGTTAGAACCTAACACTTGATATATTTTAAATGATCTATCTGTTAAATAATCAGTAACTTTTTTATCGAGAGATATTGATTCGCCGACTGATGAATATTCACCGTGATCAATTGTTGCTGTAATACCACTTAATATCGTTCTATAACTATCTTGATTTACTGGTAACGAAGATTTATCGGTTGTTTGATTTGGTAACGTTGACCACTTATTTTTACCAGATAACCACAAAACGTTTGTTTGATTTAATAAATTATTTGGCGGTGTAAAATAAGTAGCATTTTGACCACCGGGTTTAATTATTATCGAAGTACCAATAAAATTTTCATATCCAGTTTTTGTTAAATCATAAAAATCTTTTCTAAAATCTTCCGGAATGTCATTATTTGTTAAACTAACATTTTTATTATATGGTTGAAAACCATAACTATTAGCCGCTTCACTAGATATTGTGAATATTACAACATTTTTATAAGTTTCAGACCCAGCAAAATTACCTATATCACCTAAAATACAACCTTCTTGTTGACCTTCTGGTTGATTATTATTGTTCTCGCTATAATACGGTCTATGTATTCTAGTTGTTATATTAGTTAAATCATTTTGTTCTTTATCTTGGAACCATGGCGCTGAAAACCAAGATAAATATCGGCCATCATCAAGAGCATTACCATTGGTATATGGTCCGGAATCAACAAACACAAAAACTTGTTTATCAAAATCATCTTTTGACATAACACCAGATTTTGGGTTTTTTTCAACAGTTATTATATTTTCTAAGCTTAATGCTGCCTTTTTAGCGGCTTCTACATATTGACCACCGCTACTTGTTGAATCAATATAAACAAAAATCCGTGTTCCTTTATTTATATTTAACACACCTCTATCTGGTTCTGGTGGTATTATAATTTTTTTTGTCGATTCATCAACAATATTTGGTGGGTCGGATGGAATTTCAACTCGATTTGTTACTGTTGGATCATAAAAACCGGGGAAATCCGTTATCATTTTAAATGATAACACACCACTTCGTTCCGTACTATTATAAGTATAAACTGGCTCATTTCGACCTATTAGTGTTTCAGAACCCCATGAAACCGATGAAGTATCTGTGACACGAATATCATAAGGTGGAAACCACATAATTCTACCGCCATTAGGTCCTTTTTCCCACCAAGGTAGAAATTGAGAATAACCCTTCCAAGCTAAATTTTCAAGTGAAAACATATATCGATGGATTGTTGTTAATTCCAAATAATCTTTACCTGTTGGTGATCCATTTTCAATAATTTCTTTAGCTATTTCAGCATCTTCATATTTATCGGCTATCCATAATGGTGAAATCTTAACAAAACCATTATCATCTAAAACACTTAAACTACTTTGATTTATGTATTGATCTTTACGATTTAATCCGGCATGAATTTTTTCATAATTTGGATAAACGTTATAACCAACCTTATAGTCTAACCCTAAATTTAACCCTCTATTATTAAATTTTTCTGTTAATGAATTTGGGTTATCTTCAAACTCTCCGGATAATAATGGTCCATGTTTAACTAGATCATCAACCGTAGCGTATGCATTAATTTCTTCATCTTCATTTACATGAGAACCGTCCTTATTATCAGTATTTATATCTTCCGGGGCTAAACCTTTTGTTCTATCTTTTAAATACCGACTAACATCACAACAAGATTTATCAATTTGATGGTCATAATAATCAAAAACCTCACCGCCATTTTCACGATCTATTGTTGAATAACCATAAGAAAAATCTTTATCAAGATAACTAAATGTCGAAGTACCCGGATTAGTGTCAACATAAAATCTTTGTTTTACTGATAATAATGTATTACTTTCATCGCCATAACCATTAAATGTTCCATTATCAAACCAAGGATAAAGACCATAATCTATTTTATCTAAATTATTTTGTTCCCCTCTTTTATTATCTCGTTTTTTTTCTAATCGATTAGCTTGTTTAATTAACGATCTTTGTTGTCTTTCTAATTTTATTCTAATATGTGTTTTAGTTGCTTTACTAATTTCAACATCTAAATTTTGAATTTCCAAATTTTTGGCTGCAATTTCAGCATTAATATCATTAATTTCTTCTTCTAATTTTTCACTTTTTTTCTTTTTTCGTGTTTGGGACTTAGTGTAAATATCACCAATAGCTTCAAATAAATTTGCATTTTTAATTTGATAATTTGGTGCATAATCATTATAATCTAATTGTTTTAATAATAACGATTTTTGACCGCCACTTGTATGATCTAATAATACTAATGATGGATCACCACCTCTAGTATCGCCACCACCACATACTACTCTTTTAACAAAACCACGATAACCTGTTGTTTTATTTCTTTTTAGTTTATTTGACGTTAAATCTTCAATTGTATCTGGATCATCAACACCACTAGTTTTTGGTATATAACTAGTCCAATTAATTTTTTGTTTTATTGGGTTATCTGTTTTAGGGTTAATTCCGGCTAATGATGTTGCAAAATTTGCAACTTGACCAATTGCCGTTTTTGGCTTTGTTATTTCATAATCTCTAAATAAATCAGAAAAAGTATTTTTTAAATCGTTACCGGCCTGTGATGCTGTATCTTCATTATTAAATAATGAACCAACAAACGTTGATGACGCTTGACCAAGACCTTGAGCAAAATTTTCGGCTTTACCTAATGTTTCTTTTCTTATGTTTTGTTTTAATTTAAATGTAAATTCTGATGCTAATTTTTGTCTACTTAAATTACCTAATGGTGTATCTTTACGTTCATCACCAAATTGTGTTAAAATTGCATCAATTGGTAATGGTGATGTACCTATGATATTACCAACAAGAGCATTAATGTCTGTTAAAATACCATAATTATTTGTTTCTAATGGTTCACCGGTTTTATAAACATATACATTTTCTTGTGGTTTAACTAATGGTTCTAATGGATTAATAATTGAAAAATCAAATTTATCGGCACCGTCTGTAGCATAAGTAAATGGGTCCATTGGTTCTGAAATATATGGATTATCACAACCATTTGGTAATTCTCTACCCCTAACTAAATTTGACCAAGCACTTGTAATACCATTAATTGCTGTTTCACCATTAAAAACACCTCTATTATTTGATCCATATAAATTGAAGTTATAACAATATTCCGCAATAAAACCTCTTGGTGAAAAAACTGAAGAACCTTCAATTAAACCACCACCAACCTTATTAACATCAACATCAGTAACAAAAACATCAATATCACTACGACCATCATTAACACCTAATTGTGGATATGAATTTATTGACGTTGAACCTACTTCAATAAAAGTATCACCATTAAATGAATGTAATACGTTTATATTTTTATAATATTTAACACCAATAACTGGAGCAGCACTACCTGTATCAACTCTACCATATCTATTTCTCTTCATTAAATATGTTAGTGCTGCTGGTAAATTTGTTTCATAATATTGATCACCACTACCGGGATTACCATTAGTGTTTGACCAATCTTCAATATTGTCTTCTGTTGAATTGATGTTACCAATAGTACCTAAGATATTTGTATTTTCAGCAATTTCATTATAATCAAAATAATTAGTATCTGGACTACCAATAACATCACCAGTGATCATATCTAACCAATTCGTTATTGACCCATAACGATTAAATGTTGTTACAATATCATTTAAATAAACAAATCGATCATATTCTGTATTATCTAATACACTTAAAAAATAATTAATTGTATATAACTCACTTAAAAATGGTAATGTTAGATTTGTATTAGAAATTTCTTGGATACCTGTAACGTTCTCAGCCATAGAATGTACCCAAGAATCTGTTTCACTATAGAAATAACCTATTTGACCCGGAGCATATGTATTACGATTTAATTCAAATTCCCAACGATTATTCCAAGTATTTAAAACATATGACGCTTCATCTGGATCGTAATATTCTTCAACATTACCAGCACCGATTATTGATATCGCTGTATCATCAATATTAACTAATCGATATTCTGTAAATGTTTGTCCAAAATAAACTTCATTATAATTATATAAATTTCGATTGTAAGCTAAATCAAGTTTTTGTTGCGATGTACCTTCGGTCCAGTCGAAAACATCCCCCGGATTAGTTAATGATAATGAATCTGTAACATTATATTCCGTTATTGATAATCCACCATTAAACCATTCACTTTCTAACGCAGCATTAATAACATCACTAGGAACATTAGATAAATTTTTACTTAATAAATAATCTCTAAGTGTTTGAGCATTACCAAGTAAAACAATATTCGAAGGCGATGAAGGTCCTATTTCTAATATATTTATTGACATAATTGTTTTTTCTTTCTTAATAAATATGTTCTTTTAATATTTCATATATTTTTTCACCATTTAAAACTTCAGTTTTAACGCCATTTACATAATTATCAACCCTACCTGAAACAATTACCTTAGTTTCTGACTTAGAATTAACTAAATATGATCCCGGGCCAGTTATATTTGTTTTTCGTTTACTGATACTTTGTTTTAAATTATTTGTTTGTTTATTTAATTTACTTAAAGTTATCGGCTTTACTTTAACTTCTGATAATACCCCACCCATTGAATTATTTGCTGAACTCGTATCATCACCCCCAACATCTTGTGAGTGTTTTTTTCCTTTTTTACCAACAATTTTATCGTATGTTTTAAGAAAATTAGATGTTCCTTGAGTAAATGACACTAACATTTCGGCTAAAAGGTTATTAGTATTATCTATTGTACCCTTTATTGTTGGTAATAATAGAAAAGCTTCAGATGGAGATAACTTAGTATAATCAGTTAAAATTTCAAACCCCCTAAAATACTCATTTTCAAATGTTGCTAAACCAACATCCGTAATAAAAGTCCCTGCCTTTTCAAAATATTCTTTTAATTCTGATGCACTCAACCCTTGATATACTTCTTCTAAAATTTCAGATGTCATCATCATACTCCCAACTAACGCTTCATTCGTTTCTATTTGATCTTTAACACTAATTTGGCCTTGAGCCGCTGCTGTTGTAAAATTATCAATATCTGTTGTGGGTGGTAAATAACCTAAAATAGTATTTAAATCTGCCGCCGTTAAATTTTTAATTTCTTTACCAATAACCGAAAAATTACCAATTGCTTCTTGGGCTAAAATAGCAATAATTTGATCTTGTTGTTTATCACTAAAATTAATGAATGCTTGATATACACCATAATTTGTACTAATTAATTTCTCAACCTCTTTTTCTTTAGCTGCTTTTGCAAAAAATAATCTAAGATCTTCCATTGATTTAAATACGTCTTTAAGCCCATCAATCTCTAATAGACCCCTAGATAGTATTTGTCCTTGTTGTGTAAATTGTCCGGTTTTAATGTCAAAATAACTCTCAACTTTTTCCCGTAATGGTTCTGTAATTAATTCATTAAATCTTTCAGCATTAATAAATGAAGCCCCTAATAATTCAAAAGGATCTAAATCTAAAAAAACAGTATCTAATGCCGATAATTGTGCGGCCAAATCAATTGCTGCTTCCGGTTCTTGTACTCGATCCATTAAATTAAACATACCTTCAATATCAACTTTTATTCTTTTTGCATAAGCTTGCATTTCACTTAAATCTTCTACACCACCCCTAAATCTAAAAATTCTAGATGCTTTATATAATTTATCAATATCATTAAAAATATCATTTGTTTGAATCCCGGATCTAGTTGCATTCTCAATTGTATTTACAAAATATTTTTCTACATCAGAAACAGAAAGACCCATTTCAATAAATCTATTAGTTATTTCTCCCATTTTACTAGATGATAAATCAGTAATTGTTTGTAATTTACCAATAGTAATATAATCATCGAAATTAAAAGCAACGGTTGTTTTTGATAATTCACTATATGCTTTCTGAAATTCTGCAATATTTTCAGGTGAATATGCTAAACCTATTTGTTGAATTAAAACACCACTAGACCTTAAAATATTATCTGATATTTGTTTTGCTTGATTTGGTGTGCCGAAAGCACGAGTCCCAATTAAACCAATTTCTTGTATTGTTGATTTAATCGCTTCATCATAGTTGCCAACATATTCTTCTAATTTATCACCAAATTGATTTATTAAATTAATAAGTTTACTGACAATCTCAAGTGATTCTTCACTGATCTTAACTAACGCTTGACCACCCAATTCAATACCTTTCCCGACTATCGGAATAATACCCATCAATTCAAAAACACCATTTGCTACTTGTGGTCCAAGAGTCCTAGCCGCTAAAGCCACCGAATATTTTAAATCTGGTTCGGCTCTATCAATATATTGTGGTAAATGAGATAAACCATATTGTTTTCTAAATTTATCATATTCTTTTAATTTATTTCTAATATTTTTAACTTCTAATTTATTAATTTGTGACATATTTTTAATTAATAAATTTGCTTCAAGATTTTGTTTTTTTAAATTACTTAATTCTGTTTTTTTATTAAATGCAAATTGAGTAATTCCTTTCAACTTAGTATTTAAACCCGCATTTAATTCATTATTAATTAATAATAATTCTTTAAATTCATTTTTTAATTCTTTTGAATTATTAATTTGATTAAAAATTTTTTGATTTGCTTCAGATAATTTATTATTAGTTATATTTATATTTTTATCTGTTTGTTCTAATAACTTTTCTTGTTTTATTAATAATAAATTAGTATCATCAATTATTTTACTTATTTCTGAATTTTTTGCGGAATTCAATAAATACTCAAAATTATTAGTAATTTCTATTGTTATTTGTTTTAATATTTCTAATTTTGTACTCATTAATATGCTCCCTCAAATGCTTCGCCACTTTCTTCACTAGCAACCATTTGTGCTATTATTCTAGGATTAATCTTATTCTTATCATTTAAGCCTTTATGGATAATTCGCCCATTAATTTTTAAATTTATTATTTTATTTTCACCATTACTAATATTAAAATCAGGGCCAAATGCTTTTCCGCCACCTATTTTATTAAGTTTACTTAATAAAGGTAGAAACATTTTTGTTGACTTTTTATTAATAATTGCTTCACCACCTTCAACCTCAACATTATTAAACATACCAGAACCACGGACACCACCATTACTATGTGATGGACCCATTACCATACCACCTGATGCACTTAATAGACCACCACGTTCATGTGTAGGTCCATATGCACGAGATTGTGCCATTCCGCTCAAGATAGAATTAAATACACCTTTCACTACGTTCCCAAACCCACCTTCATTTATTTGGGATCTCCCTAAATCTCTTAAAGCGTCTGACCCTTCCTGAATATTCTTTTGTGATTGAGCGATATTATTTTCAGCGAATTTATCAATAAACACTAACATACCTTCAATACCATTTATTATACCTTTAACACCACTAGCCAATTCATCACCATCAAAAATACCAGCACCAAATAATAATCTCATTAATAATGCTTCATCTGTTGATAATCCCATATAATCAGTCATTACTTCAACCTGTCTAAAAAATTCATTTTTAAACGATTCAATACCAACATTATAAATTGTTTCTCCGGCAATTTTTAACAATGGTGCTAAATTTCTAAGTTGAAGATTAATTGTATCAAAAGCTTCTGCTGTTTGTGATTCTAATTTAACTAATTGTTTATTTAAATTAACCTGATCTTCAACACTAACAGTAGCAGCCGCTGTAGCTGAATTTATTCCATTAAATGCTTCTGATTCCGAAAAAAATTGTGCTTGTAAATCAATTAAATCATTTGCATAATCTAAACCGGTTAAATTTAATTCTTCAACAGACCCTTGCGCTATTTGTGCCACAATTTGATTCTGTTTTTCTAATGATAAACTTTGAAATTGTTGTGCTGTTTCAAATCGCCCATTTAATATTTTTTGTCGAATAGCGTCTTCTTTTCCAAATTTAACAATAATATTTTCAATATCTTCTCCAAGATCAAACCCGTCAATATTTTTAAATGCACGTAATAGTTGAATTCCCGCCGTTGAAAATTCAAAGCCTCGACCCTTTTCATATTTACCAAACCGACCAACATCCTGTCTAAACGCCTCAACTAATGTTTTAATAAATGCTTCAGAATCACCACCCATAGCCATACCAAATAAATCCGCACCAGTTAAATTTGCGAAAGACCCACCTAACACTTGTAATTGTGACGCTAAATCTATTGCACCTTCAATAGACAATGCTTTATCCATTACATTATAAGCATTTTCAATATCAAATCTAGAATTTGCTGCATAAACTTGCATTTTTTGCATGTCTTTAACACCACCTTTAAACCGATATATTGATGCTAATCTAAGATATTTGCCACTATCTTTAATTAATTTTCCGGCATTAATACCAAACTTTAATGAATTTTCAGTTAATTGATCTGTATAATCACTAATATCTTTAGCGCCAAAACCTAATTCCATAAAAGCTGATTGCATTTCTGCCACATCATTATCTGCTAAATTAAATGTTGTTTGAATATGTGCCAAAGTTCTTAAATCTTTTTTACCTAATAAAACATTTGTTTTTGAAATTTCAGTAAATTGTTTTTGTAATTTAGTAATAGCTTCAATATTAAAAAAGATTCCTTCATTTGCAAGTTCCCTATTTAATTCCTCAACATTTTTTTGAAAATATGACGCTTTCATTATTGGTGTTCCATCATCTGTAAACATTTCACCCCAATCTCGTTTCTGTAATATCCCGGCTATTTGTAATGATGATCTTATTGCTTCATCAGCTTCACCAGCATATTCTTCTAATTTATCACCAAATTGATTTATCGTGTCAACCAAATTAACCAACACATCTAAACCTTTACCGCCTAATGTTTTAGCTGCGCCCTTTAAAGCAATAAATGCAGCAATACTTTGGTTATTACCTTCGATTTTACGAGATGTTGTTGGATAATTATAATCAGAATATTGCGGTAGCACATCATTTAATGATCCACTTGGTCCATATTTTTTAATTGCTTTAATTCTAGCTATTCTATTTGGTTCATCTTTTGTGTTAAATAACCCAATAGGTACACCCATTTCTGGATGTGATGCTAAATATGGTTTACCACCACTAAGTTTTTCTAAAGTAATTTGTGCACTTAAAATTGATTGGGGGTTTGCAAATTGTGGTATTAAAAAATTATTGTTATTATTTGTTTTATTCGTTTTAGTTTTAACATTAATTTTTTTTCGTAAATTATTAACTTTTTTAAATGTATCTAATCTATTTTTTTGTATTTTTTTCTCTTTATCAAATAATTTATTTGTTTCAATTAATGCTTGTTTATTTAATTTAACAATTAAATCATTTTCTGCACGAACTGACTTAGTTTTATTTAAAATAGAATCCCAAGTAAAATTAAAGTCATTAGAAAAAGATAACAAATCACCATAAATATTTAAATTTTCATTTAATCTTTTTGTCGTTTCCTTATTAACATTTTTATTTTTAATTGTAGTATTTAATTGTTTAATTTCAGCATTGGAAATTTTTTCAATTAAACTATTCTGTTGTTCTAATTTTGAATTAATTGAAGAGATTAGAATATCTAAATCACTAAGTTTAACAACAGACAAGTCTTGTTGAAATTTATTAGTAATTTCATCAACAATTTTTTTTAATTCTTTAATGTTCTCACTTTCTCTGTCTGCCATATATTTGTTTTAAAAATAAATATCCGAAGCTATTTTTTTCTAGCTTCGGATTGTTGATTAATTTCTTCTATATATTTATTTAAAAAAAATCTTCTTTCATATACTGGCATTTTTAATGCATCTTCTCTAGTAAAATTTGTATGTTTAACTAAATAATATATTTCATCTAGGATAATGGTTCTATAATCAGAGTGTAGGCCAAAAAAAGTTTCGATTAAATGGTAATTCCGTTTCAATTACTTCGCCTGAAGGTGCTATTATTTTTAATTTCAAGTCGATACCGGGCTCTAATTTTCTAACATAACTACGTAAAGCTAACGAATCAAAAGCTAACATTGATTGTACATATTCTGAAATATATACTTTATCTCGATTACCATCAATCTCCATTATCATTTTTTCTAATCTAGATGTTAAAGCGATTGAAATATTATTTTTCCCATAAATTTTTTTTCTTTTTTCTAAAACATCATCAATTTCTTTTTGATCTTTTTCTGATAACAATCTTACTTTTATTTCTTTTTTTTATTTAGGTAATGTATAACTAAATTCACCTTGATTATCTGGGACTTCTATTAATTCCTTAACTTTTAGTGTTTGTAAATCAACAATATGTTCAAATTGTTCCCCTGTTAATGGGTCGATTAAAATAATTGGGTAGTCATTACCATAACCTGTTGATCTTAAAAAAATTAAAATTGCCTGTTTATCTCCGGGTAATAATTCATGAATATTAATATCTTTATCTTTAATTTTTTTACGAAGTAATATATCAATCATATTTCCATTTTGTAATAAATTTGGTGATGTAATAATATTTTCGTCTGCCGCCGTTAAATAACCAACTCTAACTGTATTTTTTTTATTTTTATAAAAATAACCTTTAGATGGTAAATCAATAACGTCAAATGGTTCATTATCATTAATAAAATCCCCGTCACCCAAAATAGCCCGCTCATCAAATTCAACATATCTTGTTTCACCTTGTGGATCTACTGGTTGATTATTAATTACATCTTGCTTCATTGATTTTTCTGTAAATTGTGGATAACTTTTCGGTAAATCATCCAGATTAATGTCATTCGACTTATTAACACTCTCATTCCAATTAATTCTATTTTTTTCGTCCATTTTAAAAAAATTTAATATTTGTTATTTAACAATTAAATATTATGATATGATTTTTTTAAACAAAAAAACCCATATATCAAAAAGATAATGGGTTTTTAATAAAAATCAATTATATTTCTTATTTAATTTTTCTTTTAAAATTTTAATATCATTTTCCAGATTTTGAAAAAACAAAGTTTTAACCAAGCTTTTTACTAACAAAATGTAAGAATCTGATAACCAAAATATTAAAACACAAGTACTGCTCGATCAAATCTTAATGTTGTTGAAACTTCAGCTAAATCACCAGAATCATACGATAAATCACCAAAATCCGCACTTGTTAACATTGTATTAATTAGTTTCCACCTTTCAATAACAACACCTGTTGGATCTAACATTTCAAGTGTTACATTCTTTTTATAACCAGCGGCATATCCCATACGTCCAGTAACTGATTCAGCATGTAATCTAACCCATTCCATAATTGCTTGTGCTGCTGATGGACCAATTGGATCCTTAAATGTTATATCAATAGTTTCCCAACGGAATCTACCTGAAACCCAAGTTGATGTGTTTAAAAAAGGTATTTCTACTTCATCTATAGTAACATTTGGTCTTTTTGCACTAACAACAAACCAAGACTGGATACCCATATTTGTTGGAAAAGAAAATATAAATCTATTCTTCTTTTTCGGTTCATAATTAATGGGCATGTTTAATAATAAATTTGCCATAATTTTTTTTTGTTTTTTTTTTGTTATAAACCCATTAGGGTATTCTTATCTATAAATATTTATAATTATATTTTTTTTTTATTTTTTTCTTTGATTTGGTAATAAACTATGAAGATATTCCCATATAGAATTAAGTTCTTTTAAATATTCTTCTGACCCTTCAATATTTTCATACTTGTTATATTGATCACGAATTTCTTGTATTGCCTTTATAATTTCATCGGTACTTATTTCTGATGAATTGTCTGAAGTATTAATTATTTTTTTTACTTCACCAGTAATTAACTTTGGATTAACGTCAACCTCAATTTTAGGTATAACTAATTCTGGATCTCCAACTTTCCTATCATTATTATACTTTTGAATAAATGGTCTAATAACCGAAATAATAAATTGTTTTTCAACTACTTGCATAAATCGATTAGCTTGATCCCTACCTAAAAATTTAATAACAAAATCATCTGAACCGCCCCTTATCTTAGTCATTTGTTTAAGTAGCGCCGCTTCCACGTTTCTTTCTTTCAATTTACTATTATTATTATTTGTTAAATCATTCTCAATTGCTTTAACAAATGAATTTATTGAAATGTCAGATGATGAAAAATCAATTAATTTTAATATAATACGTTCACCTTGATCAAATACTTTAACTTCAATCATAATTTTCCAAGTAACATATTGTAACTCTTGGTTTTCTTTCTTTTCAGCTAAATTTAAAAATTTAAATTTAACAGGATAAGTTATTATACCGGATGTGAACGCTATATTATCTTTATCAGAACTAAGTATTGTATTTTTTGGTAATATGGTTTCAAGTCCCTCGGGTGACCTTTTTATTTGTGGATCACTTAAACCTAATGGTGCTAATGGATTCTTTTTACGATAACTAAATAATGTACTACCAGCAGCGTTTTTAATATCGATTTCAACCTTAATACCTTGCATATATTTAAATAACTTAACGCCATTTTTAAATCCAAACTTAATTAATTTAAATAAACCATCTGCTGCGGCATCAAACATTTCAGTTTGTAATTGTGGAGAACTTTTTTGGTTCTCCACAATTAAATTAAATTGTTTATCTGTTATTTTATAAACCCTATTATTATTCATTTATTAAACATTTTCAAATGAAGCCGATGTCGGTGTAATAACAAATTCAAGATCAATAAATTCAAGAGCCCTTGTTGGTTTCAAGAAAATTTTACCTCTTAATAATAATTGATCCATATCTTCTTCACCATTAATTAATTGAACTCTAAAGTCCGTTAAACCACGTTCATTCTTAATACCATCAAGAATTGGGTTAACAAGATTTAAAAATTCATTTCTAACAACATCATCATTTTGTTCAAACACTAATCTCTTAGCTACTGTCGCAATTAATTTTCTTGTTTGAAGAAGTAATCTTCTAACATTAATTCTATCCAATGCTGATTCAGCAACTTGAAGTGTTTTTTGTCCCCAAATAACAACGCCAACATCATTAAATGTTGCAATTGGGTTAAGTCTATTTTCATATAATAAATCTCTATCTGCTAAGGTTAATTTAGTTCTTGCTCTTGGTGCCTTAACCAAACCACGAGTATAACCACCAACGGCAAACCATGGAAATGCAATATTATCAGTTAAAGCAATATTTCTCATTACTTCAGCTGTTGGCGGAATATAAATCGACACATTATTAATCATATCATTATATTTAATCCATGGATAATATGTTGCAGAATAATTTGTGTCTAAATCTGCATTATCTAAATTATCAACAGCATCTTCCGGAGTATATAAAAATCCAGTTTGATAATCAATATCTGGTGTTGTTAAAATATATAAACTGTCCGCCCTATCTTCTTCAACCGTTGTAATCGCTTCATCAATTAATTGTTTATTGTTGACATAATCGATTCCCGGTGTTGCAAAAATATTTATATTTACTGCTTCCGGATTACTAAATGTTTGAATTCCCGCAAGATAAGCATACCAATCAGATGTTTCACCCAAGAAACCACTATTATTATATGTTTGTTTTCCTCGTCTATAATTATCGCCATTTGTTCTTCTACCACGGTTAGGATCCCATCCATCAAAACCACCATATGGTGATACTGTAAATTTACGTGAGAATAATGACTCATATTCGGTGTTTTCTAAATCATCCTCATTTCTAAATGTAGTACTACCAACCTCAAAACCAGTCGCATTTTGAGCAACAACAAGTTGTGATGTATCAATTTTATTAATAACCGCATCAGAAGCCCCAGAATCCATGTGGAAACCTTTAGACATTGTTGTCCAAACACCACCGCTAGTAGTATATCCTTTATAGGCAAATACCGATGGGTCCATACCTACAGCTCTATTAAACCCCAAATATTTTTTTCTATAAAATGGTGGTTTATCACCAGCGGCTTGAATTTCATATCCTGTTATTGGGTTTGAATATAATACTTCTCCAATATCATAATATTTTGTTTTAAACATTGGTCTCATATTTCTAAGATCACCAACAGAACCACCAGCCGGTTCAACTTGATCATATCTCATTGGATAACCCTCAAATCCAGATGGAATTGCATCTTCTGGGTGGTTTGAATTTAAAATTAACATTGTAAAGCTTGATTTTAAATCGTATTTACCGTCAGATGTTCCAATTTTTTTACCAATATAATTATTTGAATCTTTTGTTAAATTACATTTTTGATATTTTTCTAATACTTGAATTTTTGCATCAGTATCATCCCACTTTCTAATAATAACATCAAATTCGCCGGTCGCTAAATTAATATTAGCAATTGAAATTTTTATTTCAACATTTGCATTCTCACCGTCAGAAATTGATTGGAATTTAAATAGTCTATCAACTTTATTACCTCTTAATTCAGATACAATCCATGGTGTTTCTGGTGTTTCATAACCAATTGGTGCAACACCTGTTCCATCATCATATCCATAATTTGATAAATCATCATTAATTCTTTCAATACCAGCAATACCATACAATCTCTCATATTGTACCATTGTTTGATACATCTTAGGATAAATCTCTTCAACCCAAATTTCAGTATTTTTTGATTTTGGTCCATTACAATAAACACATGTGTGTGCATTACCGGCACCACCTAAAACTTTAGATATGTATGATTTTTTATTACTATCTAGTGAAACTTTATATGTAAATAATTCAGAATTAGAACCTTTAGTATAACCAGATAAATAAAATTCACCGTTTGGATCATTAATACTATCAAAATCTTTAAATAAAACATTATTTAATCCATCGGCGATACCTGAATCATTTCTAACCAAATATTGTTCATCGTCTGTAACATCATAATCATTTGATGTTGTTACTCTTGATCGAACCATAGCAACAACTAATTTATCATAATTTGATTGACAAGACGCTGAATAAACAACATTATTTGTTAATGTTGTAATATTAGATGTTGTATCTGCCGATAATGTACCTTGAATAATATAAAATGTACAATCATCTGTATCACTTTTTGTCCAACCAGTTATTGATATTGGTGATATTAAATCTGTTGAAATAACAGTATTATCGTCACCAGAACCATCTGTTGAATAAATTGTCATACCGTTTTGATTAAAGGTGTTACCAGTACCAAACATTGGATCTGATGTTGTCATTGAAAGTTTAACATCGGTTCCAGATATTGTTATACCCCAATCAGTTGTACTTTTAGTACCAACATAGGTTGAACCTGTTACAGTTGGGTGATTATAAAGAACACGGTTACCGACACTATTTGTTTTATAAAAATCAATATTAGCATATGCCGTAATTACATAAGCTTTACCTGCATTATACCCGCTTAAACCTAATACTCTAGTAACAAATAATTGGTTAGATTGTTCTAAATATTGTTTTGCAATGTACCCCATCTCATATTTTGGTAATGATGGTAATGCCGCATATTTTTCTGGGTTAAGAGTACCAAAAAAAGTACTATATTCTGTAAAGTTTTTAATAAAGACTGGTTCAAATGCCGGTCCAGATGGTGCTTCACCTACAACACCTAAAGTTGTTACACCTAAACTTTGTGCAACATAAGTTAAATCTGTTTCTGTAGTATAAACACCCGGTGATACGATAATCTTACTTGAAGCCATAATTTTTGCTTATTTTTTTTTATTATGTTATAATTTCTTTACTTATAAATATTGAGTAAATTCAGAAAGAATTATTAAATTAACAAATATTTATATGCACTGTATCAACAAAATCACACTTTTTTACTTTTTTTTCAT
>Ga0265293_10004772_pt1 | contig 23516 bp, 22 predicted proteins | sample Munlanlewell138R_FD_192505 | JGI IMG/M metagenome (GOLD analysis project Ga0265293, IMG submission 192505) | Leachate microbial communities from a municipal landfill in Southern Ontario, Canada - Leachate well 138R | ecosystem: Engineered > Solid waste > Landfill > Unclassified | place: Canada... | reverse complement strand
AGAGGCTTCGCAGCTATGGCCTGTATACCCCGAATGACTTGGCAGCGGCTTAAAGCCGCTGGGTTCAACCGCCGGATGCGGAAAACCGCACGTCCGGTGGTGTGGGAGAGGTAACGGGCGCAATCCCATTACCTCGACCCGATCAGCTCAACACTCACCGCCGCCGGAAGAGCGGAATATCCGTGTCCGCGCTGGTCTGGTATGTGACCGAAAAATCCTGCAGCGAGCGCACAGCCGCTTCCAGGTCGGTGCCTTCGCGCAGTTGATAGCTGTCGAAACCACAGCGTTTGAGGAAGAACAGCTGATCCTGGATGAGGTTGCCCACCGCGCGCAGTTCACCTTGGTAGCCGCCGCGATTGCGAAGAATTTCCGCAGTGGAAAAACCGCGACCGTCCATGAACACGGGGAAGTGCACGACCACCATCGGCGCCTGCAACACTTTTGCGAATGCCTCTTCGAACTCCTCGCCACTGTCGATCCAGGGTGCGGTGTGCCCGCCAAGGCGCGCCGCATCATCGAGCTCGAGCCATTTCGCCAGGGGCAGGATCACCCTGTCGTAAGTGGAGTAGTCTGTATCCTCCAGGCCCACGAAGTGCCAATTGTCCTCGACAACCTGGTCGCCCTTAATCAGCTTTGGCATATACCGACTCCTTGAAGGGTGCGAGTCCGATGCGGTTATAGGCGTCGATGAACAGCTCGTCTTCCTGACGATTGTCGACGTAGACCTGAATGATCTTGGCGACTACCTCGGGCACATCTCCCTGCGTGAAAGAAGGGCCGAGCACGGTGCCCAGGGTCGCGTTCTCGTCACTGCTGCCGCCGAGCTGAATCTGGTAGAACTCCTCGCCCTTCTTGTCGACACCGAGGATGCCGATGTTGCCGACGTGGTGGTGACCACAGGCGTTCATGCAGCCGGAAATGTTGAGGCTCAGGTCGCCCAGGTCATACAGATAGTCGAGGTCGTCGAAGCGGCGCTGAATCGCTTCGGCAATGGGGATCGACTTGGCGTTCGCCAGTGAACAGAAATCACCGCCGGGGCAGCAGATGATGTCGTTGAGCGTGCCCACCGTCGGTGTCGCGAAGCCCAGTGCCTGCAACTCCTGCCACAGACTGAACAGCGCGGATTTTTCCACGTCCGCCAGCACCAGGTTCTGGTTGTGGGTCGAGCGTGCTTCGCCAAAGCTGTAGGCGTCGGCGAGATCGGCAATCGCTTCCAGCTGGGCGTCGGTGACGTCGCCGGGCGCGGTGCCGGTGGGCTTGAGTGACAGGGTCACGGCGGCATATCCCGGTACCCGGTGGTCGATGACATTGCGCTTGAGCCAGCGCTGGAAGTCGATGTTGTCGAGCGCCTGGGACTGCAGCGCGCGCTCCGCGTCGGCGCCGTCGATGGTCTTGTACTCGGGCAGGGTGAAGAAGCCCTTGATACGCTCCACTTCTTCTTGCGTCAAGGTCAGCGGGCCATCCTTGTGATGCTGCCACTCCTCGTCGACCTTGGCGGCGAATTTCTCCGCGCTCCAGGCTTTCACAAGGATCTTGATGCGGGCCTTGAACTTGTTGTCGCGGCGGCCGTAGCGGTTGTAAATGCGCAGGATCGAGTTGAGGTAGGTGAGCAGGTGGCGCCACGGCAGGAATTCGCAAATCAGGCTGCCGATGACGGGCGTACGGCCGAGGCCACCCCCTACGTAGACGGCAAAGCCCAGCTCGCCGTCGCCATTCTTGACGATCTGCAGGCCGATGTCGTGAACCAGAATGGCGGCGCGATCGGACTCGGAGCCGCTCACGGCAATCTTGAACTTGCGGGGCAGGAAGGCGAATTCCGGATGCAACGTGGACCACTGGCGGATCAGTTCGCACCAGGGCCGCGGATCTTCGATTTCATCGGGGGCAATACCGGCAAACTGGTCGGACGTGGTGTTGCGCACGCAGTTGCCGCTGGTCTGGATGGAGTGCATTTCGACCTTCGCCAGATCGGCGAGAATGTCTGGCACTTCTTCCAGCACCGGCCAGTTGAGCTGAACGTTCTGGCGGGTGGTGAAGTGCACGAACCCCTTGTCGTAGTGTCGAGCAATATAGGCAAGCTGGCGCAGCTGGGTGGAAGACAGCAGACCATAGGGCACGGCAATGCGCAGCATCGGCGCCAGACGCTGAATGTAGAGCCCGTTCTGCAGGCGCAGCGGCAGAAATTCCGTATCGCTGATCTCGCCCGCCACATAGCGTTCCATTTGATTGCGGAACTGTGCGACGCGCTCATTGACCAACTGCCTGTCGTATTGATCGTATCGGTACATGGAGAGGTGCGTGTTGTTTCTCTGGGGCCGCAATCATACACAGATAGGGCCTGCTTGTCAGTGTCGGAAATGATAAGGAATTCGTGGCATTGGGCGATAAACTTTTTCGTTATAGCGCGCAACTCAAAGGGAATATGGGCGCAGGCAAGAAGTTGCAAAACACTGTCATATAACGCTGTTCCTGGCGCACAGCCAAACGCCGCACTCGATGTGGTGGGTGTAGGGAAACTGGTCGAAAAGGGCGAAGCGCCGGATCTCATGCGTATTGTGAAGAAAATTCATATTTTCTTTCAGAGTCAATGGATTGCAGGATATATAAAGAATTTTATTGAATTTTGCCGCAAGCCGGAGAGTGGCGTCATCGAGCCCGGCGCGGGGCGGGTCGAGGAACAGGGTTGAGAACCGGTAACTGTCCAGGTCGACGTCGCGCAGACGAAAGAAGGCCCTTTTGCCGGCGAGCGCCTCGCTGATCTCCTCGCTCGACATGCGGGCGATGACCACGTTGTCGACACCGTTGGCCTCGAGGTTCACCTGCGCCGATTGCACCGAAATCTTGGCCACTTCCGTGGCCAGCACGCGGCGGAAATTTGCCGCCAGCACCACGGTGAAATTGCCGTTGCCGCAATAGAGTTCGAGCAGATCCTCGTCGTTGCTGGCGGCGGTCACATCCTTCGCCCAGCTGAGCATCCTTTCGTTGACTCGGGCGTTGGGCTGGGTGAAGCCGCTTTCCACCTGCTGATAGCTGTAGGTTTTGCCATCAACTTCGAGATATTCCGTGACGAAATCCTCGCCTGTGACCCTTTTCTGCTTTCTGCTGCGACCGATGATGCCGATGCCGAGCGCTGCGGCCATGTCGCTGGCGTGCTGGTGCCAGGTGTCATCCAGCGGCTTGTGGTAGATCAGGGTGACGAGAACCTGGTTGCGCGAGGTGGTGAGAAATTCGCAGCCGTAGAGCTTGAGGCGCAACAGTTCGCTGCCGTTGATGGCGTCGAGCAGCGGCGTCATGGCGTTCACCATGGCGGTGGAGCCGATGGCAAAGCTGTCGATGGGGCGCGGCGTGCGCTCCCCCGGTGCCATCATGGCGTAATGCGCGCGCTTGCCTTCGTGCCAGATGCGAAACTCCGCCCGCATGCGGAAATGCAGCGGCGCGGAGTCGAACACCTCGAGAGGGGGTGGATCAAACGGGGCAAACAGCGCTTCCATTTCACGCTGTTTGCCGGCCAGTTGCGCGGCGTAGTCAGAAGGGTCGATCTGTTGTAACAAAGTCTTTCTAACTTCTTGTCAATAAACGTAATAACGCTGTTTACTTGAAGCGTTTTCCAGAGGGTTTGCCGCGTTTTGGCTTGTCGTCACCCTTGCGTTGAAAACCGCCCTTGCCAGGGCCTTTGCGGGCCGCGTAGGGTGCGTCGTCTGCACCGTCGTGCAGTTGCATGTGGATGGGCTGCTGGCGAATACGCACCTTCTTCATGTAGTGAAGCAGTTCCTTGGGCATGCCCTGGGGCAGGTCCACGGTGCAGTAGTCGTCGTAAATCTCGATGCGACCGATGAACTGGCTGTCCAGATCCGCCTCATTGGCGATGGCGCCAACGATGTCCTTGGGCTGCACGCCGTGCATCCTGCCCACCGCGAGGCGGTACTTTTCCATGGGCACGTCGTCATCCGAGGGCTCGCGGCGCTCCCGCTTCGGGGCGCCGTCGCGAGGGCCTTTGCCATCCGGACGAAAATCCTTGCCGGGGCGCTCCTTCTTGCCGGGGCGGCTGTCCCGCGCTTCGGGTCGTTCCGCCGCAAGGGGTTTGAGAGCGGGGAACAGGGGGCGTTCCTGCTGCAGCAAGTAAATGGCGGCAGCGGCGATATCCGCGGCGGCTACCTCCTGGCTGGTGCACAGGTCGTCCAGCAATTTGCGGAAGCGGCTCAGATCTTCCGTTTCGAGGGTTTCCACAAGGCGGTTGCGGAAGCTCTCGACGCGGCGGTCGCTCACTTCCTGGCTGCCGGGCAACACCATCGACTCGATGGGCTGGCCGGTGGATTTCTCGATGGAGCGCAGCAGGCGCTTTTCGCGGTGCGTCACGAACAAAATGGCTTCGCCATCGCGTCCGGCGCGCCCGGTGCGGCCGATGCGGTGCACGTAGGATTCGTTGTCGTAGGGAATGTCGAAATTCACCACGTGGCTGATGCGTTCCACATCCAGGCCGCGCGCGGCCACGTCGGTGGCGACGACGATGTCCAGCTTGCGATCTTTCAGGCGCTGGATGGTGCGCTCGCGCAATTGCTGGTTGAGATCGCCGTTGAGGGCGGCGGCGGTAAAGCCGCGCGCTTCGAGTTTCTCGGCCAGTTCGACGGTGGTCGATTTGGTGCGCACGAAAATGATCATGCCGTCGAAGTCTTCGACTTCGAGAATGCGGGTCAGGGCATCCAGCTTCTCGTTGTTCTGCACGGTCAGGCAGCGCTGGCGAATGCGCTCCACGGTGCGGGTCTTGGAGGCGACGTGCACTTGCTCGGCATCACCCAGGTATTTGCTGGCAATGCGCTGGATCTGTGGCGGCATGGTGGCGGAAAACAGCGCGCGTTGCGCCGTTTCCGGCGTTTCCGCAAGGATGGTCTCGACGTCGTCGATGAAGCCCATGCGCAGCATTTCGTCCGCTTCATCCAGCACCACGGCGCGGATTTCACCGAGATCGAGGCTCTGGCGGCGCAGGTGATCCATGATCCGCCCCGGCGTGCCGACGATGACCTGTACGCCGCGCCGCAGCGCGCGCAACTGGCTGCCCATGTCCTGGCCGCCGTACACGGGCAGAACATGAAAGCCCTTGAGGCCGCGGGCGTAGCTCTGACAGGCTTCCGCCACCTGAATGGCGAGTTCGCGGGTGGGTGTCAGCACCAGAATCTGGGGCGAGCGTTGCGTGGCGTCGAGCCTGCTCAGCAGGGGCAGCGCGAAGGCGGCGGTCTTGCCGGTGCCGGTCTGGGCCACGCCCAGCAGGCTTTTGCCGGCGAGAAGCAGGGGGATGCTGCGCGCCTGAATGGGGGAGGGTTGTTCGTAGCCGAGCTCACTGATGGTGGCGAGCAGGGCACTATCCAGGCCCAGATCGGCGAATTGTGGAGAAGACATGGGACTGAACCTGCGATGCCTGACGGCGGAAGAGGGAAAATAGCCGCGCAGTATACGCCCCTGAAGGGGGCATGGGAAATGTTTTGTCAGTTCCGCAGTTCACAGTTCACAGTTCACAGTTCACAGACAGTATGAGTGTGGCACCCCCTGATAACTGTAAACTGTGAACTGATTCAATAATTCCGCAAGGCATCCTGGTAGCAGGCCAGGCTCGCGCCTTCCACCTCGCGGATGTTGCTTTCGGCGGCGGCGTCGATCTTGTTCCCCATGGCCGCTTCGAGCACGCGCCAGCGCGTTTCGAAAATGGCCTTGTATTCGGGATGCGTTACCACGAACAGCTGATTGCGCTCAACGGCATCGGCAACTTTCTCCGCCACGTCGCGGGGCATCTGGTAATGGCTGAAACCCGGCCCGCCCTTCAACTTGCCGAGATTGACGAGGTGGGGAGCAATCTTGCGGGAATTGTTCAGGATATTGCCCTTGGTTGGCCCGGGGCACACCACCGAAACACCGATATCGTATTGCGCAAGCTCGATACGCAGCGTTTCCGACAGCCCCATGATGGCGAACTTGGCCGCATTGTAGGCCGCGAAATTGGGTGCGCCCATCAGCCCCTGGGTGGATGAGGTGTTGACGATGTGGCCTGGCAGCGCGCGATCCCGCAGGCGTCGGCCCACGGCAGTCACGCCGTTCCAGGTACCGGTGACGTTGGTGTCCATCACCCAGTTCCAGGCCTCGCTGGACAGCTCCAGCGCCGGAGTGGGCGCTACGGTGACACCGGCGATATTGGCCAGCAACTGCACGGGGCCGAGCTCCCGTTCCGCGCGATCCAGCAAAGCCTCCCAGGCTGCCGCATCGCGAATATCCAATGGGCTCGTCAGGAAGGGCACACCGCTCCTGCTGAGAGCCGCATTGGTTTCGGCCAGGGCGTCTTCATTGATGTCGGTCGCCACTACTTTCATTCCACGCTCGGCGAGCACCTCGGCCAGGCCACGGCCAATACCGCTGGCCGTGCCAGTAACCAGCGCGATCTTGCCGGATAAATCAGTCAACATAAAAACCTCTGTGATATGGCAAATGAAACCCTCTCCCCCGGCCCCTCTCCCATGAATGGGAGAGGGGAGGTGCGGCAACCCCGCGCGAGCTACCCCCTCTCCCGCAAGTGGGAGAGGGGAGATACCGCAGCTCCGCACGAGCTGCTCCCTCTCCCGCAAGCGGGAGAGGGCTGGGGAGAGGGTAATAGACTCTCTCGCCGATTTGCACATTGTAGGGCGGTCACGCGCCGCGTGACCCGCACAAACAAAACCCTTTCCCCCGGCCCCTCTCCCATGAATGGGAGAGGGGAGATACTGCAACCCCGCGCGATCCACTCGCTCTCCCGCAAGCGGGAGAGGGCAACAATCTCGTCACCGACTCGCCAACTTGCAGTATTTCTGCAACATCTCCAGCGTGCGGTCGGTATGGTCGAGCAGCCGCACGGAGATTTCCAGCACATCCTTGTTGAGCCCCTGCTGGTGGAGGCTGCTCATCAAGGTATTGAGATTGACGGAGTCCATGAACCAGTTGTACATCGCCGCCTGTATCTGGGCAAGGTTGGCCCTGCTGCTTTGCAGGCCCTCTTGCGGCTTGACGAGGAAAAATGCCAGCACATCGAGAATCCCCAACGCGCCGAACACCGCAGGCAAGAGCGGGTCGGCTCCCACGAAAGCGCCGACAACCGCTGCAATGACAAGACCGACACCCAGATAAAAGGACACTTCATACATGCGCATGGTGGATTTGAAGGCAGCATCGATCTGCTCCAGGGTGTTTTTCAGCCCCTCCTTCATTTCGGTCGCCACGGCAAGGGTACTGTCGAGCTGTGCTTCATATTTCGCCGCCACCGTCTGCTGCTGCGCCGCGCCGACTTGCATAAGCACGAGAATTTGCAACACTGCGGGTATTTCATGCTCGGGCACCCCTTCCTGGCGGAGCGTACTTTCGGGATCCTGCTGCAGGCGCGCCACCAGAGCCCCGTCGCCGAGACAGCGTTTGATGACAGCGTAACTTGTGGATTGGTCGGTCATGGTTGCCTCCCGGTGGTTTTTCTTGTCGGTGTTCCCTGTTGTGGCGCTGGCGTCCCGCGTCCCCGAGGCGTTGTGTGAGGCAGGGTGTGCAGGGCAAGGCGTTTTGCCAGTGGCACATTCGTGTTATGTTCCAAACCAATAGTAGACCGGCAACCGTAAGGTGGGGAATAAATGGCTGTAAAAAGAACCCTGGGTGATTTTTTTGCAGAAAGGATGGTGCTGTTTGCGGACCAACCCGCGCTGACCTGTCTGGGCCACACGCTGACCTATGGCGACCTGGACAGGCTTTCCAGCGCCTTCGCCAGCTTTCTCGAACAGGAACTCAAGCTCGCGCCGGGCGATCGCCTCGCGATCCAACTGCCCAACCTGCTGCAATATCCGGTGATCGTCATCGCCGCCATCAAGGCCGGCATCACCATCGTCAACACCAATCCGCTCTACACGACGCGTGAACTCGCCCATCAACTGAAGGATTCCGGCGCCCGCGCCATGGTGGTGCTGCGCGGTCTGTCCGGCACGCTGGCCGAGGTGATCGAGCAAACCCAGGTGGAACACGTGATCGTCACCGAAGTGGGGGATCTGCATCCACCGCTCAAGCGCCACCTGATCAACACCGTCATGAAAGTGCGCGAGTTCGCCAAACCGAGATTCAAGGGCGGCCTTGCCTTTGGTGATGCGCTTGCAAAAGGGCAGGGCAAGCCGCTGTCCCGGCCGCTGGCGGCGGAGGATTCCATCGCCGTGCTGCAATACACCGGCGGCACCACCGGCGTTTCCAAGGGCGCGATGCTCACCCACATCAATTTGCTCAGCAACCTGCGCCAGGCGCGCGAGGCCTTTGGCGACACCCTGCAGGAAGGCCGGGAAATCATCGTCGCGCCGCTGCCGATCTACCATATCTTCGCCTTCATGCTATGCATCATGCTGGGCGTCGATCTCGGCGCCCGCCTCATCCTGATTCCCGACCCGCGCAACGGCAAACAATTTGTTGGTGCGCTCAAGGGTGTGCCGTTCACGTTCTTCGCGGGCCTCAACACGCTGTTCAATGCACTGGCCCGCAACCCGCAATTCAAGGCGCTGGATTTCAGCCAACTGCGCATCACCGTATCCGGCGGCATGGCGCTGATGAAAGACACCGCCGAAAAATGGGAAGCGGTCACCGGCTGCAAGATCGTCGAAGGCTATGGCCTTACCGAAGCGAGCCCGGTGGTGGCGCTCAACCCGCCGCACGCGCCCCGGCTCGGCACCGTCGGCAAGCTGATGCCCTCCACCGAATGCCGCATCATCGATGGCCAGGGGCAGGAAGTGCCGCGCGGCGAGCCGGGCGAGCTTCTGGTCAAGGGGCCACAGGTGATGAAAGGCTACTGGAACCAGCCCGACGCCACTCGCGAAATTCTCGACGACGACGGCTGGCTGCACACCGGCGACGTGGCGCAAATGGACGAAGAGGGCTACATCAGCATCGTCGACCGCATCAAGGACATGGTGGTGGTATCGGGCTTCAACGTGTACCCCAACGAGGTGGAAGACGAAATGCTCAAGCACCCCGACATCGTCGAATGCGCGGTGATCGGCGTGCCGGATGTGGATACGGTGGAAGCGGTGAAACTCTTCGTGGTCACCGACAAGGAATCCCTCACCCGCGAAGAAGTGCGCGATTTCGCGCGGCGCAATCTCACCGGCTACAAGGTGCCCAAATACGTGGAATTCATCGACGAGCTACCCAAGTCGAATGTAGGCAAGGTGCTGCGCAAGGAATTGCGCAAGCGGGAGGGGTAGGGGCAATTGCACGAACCGGCAAAGCCGGTTTCAAGAATTGCCCCCACAAATGACAGATGGCGAAAAATAAAACCGCCGCGCTGGATATTGCTCATTCTCCTGCTTCCGCCGCCCTGGGCGCTGGCCGATGCCAACCGCTGCTATGCCATCCAGGACAGGGACCAGCGCCACTACTGCCTGGCCACTGCCAAAAGCCAGAAAAACCGCTGTTACTCCATTGAGGATCGCGACAAACGGCATCTCTGCCTGGCCGAGACCGGGAACCAGAAAAACCGCTGCTACAGCATCAAGGATAAGGATCAGAGGGTGCTTTGTTTGTCGCGGTTTTAGCTCGCAGGCTGCACTCTTCGCTATAGCCCCCGGCTCAGCGCCCGCTCGATGTTCTGAAACCAGGCTGTCTTGAACGCCTCATCGGACGCATACAGCTTGTACAGTTCCAGCTCTTCCTTGCGCCGTTTCAGCATGACATCTTTCAGCATCTGCTCCAGTGCAAGACTGCGGCTGTAGGGGTCCTGATTATCGCCGTATTTGGCTGAGTAGTCGGGGTGCGTGCGGATGCTGTCGAGGATATTGATGAATTTCACCCGCTGCTCTTCCGGTGTGGCGCTCCAGCCCTGGAACCACCGCTCGTTGAAGCTGCGGATAATCTCGTCCAGAGGATCGGCCTGCTCTTCCTCGCCACGGTGGCCGCGGGGATTGGGGTTCTGTGGGTCGAGTTCGGCCTTCGAATTGTCCAGCCCTATCGCATGGCCCAGCTTGGTGCGCTCCAGGCCATAGGTAGACAAATCCACCGACTCCAGCAACTCGTCCAGTTCATCCTGGCCGGGATCTTCGATTTTGAGTTTCGGCACCAGGAACTTGAGAAACCAGAACAGCTTTTCCCACGCCAGAACCTCGAATGTCATGATCGACGCCACCTGGCCGTAGATCTTCACGAACTGCTTGGCCTTGACCTTGTAGTCGATCTTTTCCTTGTCTTCGAGCGCCAGTTCAACATTGAAGCGATTGGCAGCGGCATCAATCAGCGGGCTGAGTTTCTGGGCATCCTCGCCGTCAAAGAAGCGAATGCAGAACTCTTCCACTTCGGACCCTTCGTAGATACCTGACCAAGACGTGTTCAAGTCAAAGCAATGCAACAAAGTAATTTGCTTTCCAGAGGTCGTTCGCCCATGGATCAGATCGTAATTGCGGGACTCGCTTTGCGAAAAGGGGAGTCTCCCAGGCGTATCGATCGTGAGGATCAGCTTCGTGCTATGGTTGTCAGTAATTAAACGCCCCGCTAGTTGCTCGTCGGGAGCATCCGGCACCCACCAAAAGCCTTCGAGTTCTAGAGGTTGCTTCATAATGAAATCTAACGCCGCGCTCTGCGGAAAATATGGAGCGCAGCGGAAAATTTGATCGACAGCCGTGCCTTGTTATATCTATTTTTGATACTGCTCATCAATTTCTTCAGCAATTTGTGCGAAGCTTGCATGCTCATTCCGAAGATATGACCAATATATCCGAGCATCCGGTTCTTCCAATGATTCACTGCTTCCCTCTAAATAGCCTTCTAATCGCTCGATTGCATGGAAGTATTGGTCAAGATCGAATTTGATATGCTCGCCAAGCTCGTCCCTTTCCTCCAGAGCGCTTTGAAATCTTTCGTACGTTTCTTTTAGCATCCGAAGATTAGATCGCCCAAAATCCCGGTCGCCTGACGAATGAGCCCAAATGCCTTGGCCTATCTTTTCGAAAAAGTAACCCATTGCCGACGGAAAAACATCTCGCAGTAGCGAATCTTGAAATCTTTTCTTATGCATTCTATCGGCCTCTGCAAGTTTGTTTGCGATTACTGTATACCCCGAGAGCACTTCAGCTAGTTGTTTTCTCACCATAGCTGAAATGTCGACATTGATCATGTCGAAGTTTCTATGCTCAGAATGCTGCAGTAGGTCGAAACCGTGTTTTGACAACGACATTCTAGATATATAGTTATAGAAACGTTCGCCCTTCTGGTTCTGCTTGGTAGGGTGCCCTATGGACGCGTTACGTATACTCCTTATCTCCATCAGAGTAGGCGACGGATTCAACTTAATGTCGAACGCCTCACTCAGGTGGCGCAGGGCATCTTGCTGCAAAAAGAGGGACTGCAGCAAGCCGTACGTATAAATATATTGGAGCCCAGAGTCCTCTGGGAATTCGCTAGCTTCATACGAGCCTATTGCGTATATCGTGTCTCCAATTACGTCAAGCGAGCTACATATCTGATTCCAATTAGACGAATCTTCGAGCAGATCGACTTGGTAACGATGAGTATTGATGTGATTTCGGACCACATCCTCAAGGTCGCCAATTTGGCATATCAAAGATTCGAGCTCCACTTGGTGACTGATTCCTGGCTGTAGACATAACGCTTGAGTTAAGCCACGCCGCGAAGCGGCGTCGGCTTGAACGATTTGTTATACGGATTCGAGTTGCTTAAGTGTTTTCCCAGTGGAGTCCTTCCACGCGGTTCGGCCGTTCGCTGTACCGCCGTGAATGACTGCGGCCGCGGCACTCGGGCTTGAGAACTCATGGCTCTTTGTAAAGACAAGGTGTCCGTCTGCGGAGCCCAATACACCGTCTTTCAGAAGTTGCTCGCGAGCATTGATTACCCATGGGTAGTCTTTGGCTGAGGGCCGAAGAGACGACACAGCCTGTGACTGTGCCAGAACAACGATACCGTTTGGCGTGAGGTGGCCACTAGCTCTGAGACCGCTGATCTCGCAGAAGAGCAGCCGCGCTTCGTCTTTGGACTCCGGCGCTGTGGCGATGGGTACCAGTACTTCTACGCCGAGGGCGGGCAGCAACTGCTCAATCTTTCCTAGGAAGATCTCCATGTCGGCCCGATCTGACTCAGGAAGCTTCGATGTAGTGGCTTGCGAGTTCGTTAGGCTTGCTCTGCCAGCTAGTTTCGCTAGCTCGATGAGTCGGCCCTCCAAGTAGCGTATGTGGGATTTGGTAAGGTTCTCATCCTTACTGGTGAAATAAACGACTTGATTCCAGAAGTCTTTATCGACGTGCTGCTTAAGCCTAGTTTGGATTGACTCAGCTTCCCCAATGTATACAGCCGGGCCACCCGACATCGGATCGATTCCTGTGAGTAAGTAGACCCCAACATTTGCAGCCTCGTCCCGTTTGAGAAGCTGGCCCAGCTCGGTGCGCGGACCTGCTACCGCCTTTCCCGACCAGTTAGAGATCTCGCCGGTCCGCAGTCGCTTCGGATCACCATGAGGCAGGTATATCTTGATCGTGGCGCTAGGCATGTATGTGGTCCGTATAATGTCCGCAGCACGCGCGGCTTTTGAATGAAGGCGAAGCCGTAATGGAAAAGCCGTCGCTGTGCCTGCGATTGTTATATGCGGTTTTAATCCTTTGCTCTTGTGATTTCATGAAACTCCATACATTCATATGCTTTTGCATAGAGTCTACACACCTCCGTCCATTGATGATTTCTGTAGAAAGCTAAAACAATGCTCTTAACTGTCTGATAACCGATATTGAATTTATCTCTAAGCTCATGCTCAAAGCCGTGCCAATTCACATCTTCTTCGGATTCTAGCAGGTTGTCATATTTCTCAAAAACATCATGGGCTGCATCCAAATCTTTTGCATTCCAATCCATTGATATCACTAAGGCAGCAATTGGATTATTCCTGTGATCGATTGTTTCTCCAATTAGACTAACATGGAATCTTAGCTTCTCTATTTCACGTTCGATATCAGTCATTTTTTTCTCCGTACTCAAGATTGCTGATTCTCTCTTTGCACATTGATATCGAATCTTGAATTATTGTGTGCATATCTGATACGCATTGCTTTTTTTCATCAATATTTTCAGTTTTCTGAAAATCCCTTAACTTTCCTTGAGACGCCAGTATCTGACTTCTAAGATCAGTATCTGGCCCACTCAAATGAAGAAGGTTAAGTGATTTATCAATATAAGATTGTATATCGTCAGTAATGCTAATCATGCTTTTGCCGCGGTTTAGCTGCTGTACTTGAGATAGCAATTTTCGTCCCTCCTCCTGTGCACGTCTTAATAATTCGCCAATCTCGGACAAGTGTATTTTCCGAAGATCAAAAGCAATCTGCTCACGATATGCCTTAACTTTGGAAGCCTGCCAAAGAGTGGCTGTCGTACCCATTGCTGTGAGGATAGTACCCACAATGGTCACAATCATTTCCAAATCATCAGCCTCCATTATCCTGCGACGGTTGCTTGGGCATATAAAGAGCCGGCTCATTTGGCAATTAAAAGGTAGCCCCTCTGGATAGGCCGGGTAGTAAAAGGTACAAGCCTCCCTACATATTTCGAGGGTGAAGTGTCAACTATGTCGAAATCCCATTTTTTCAAGTCCGTCGTGGATATATGTAGGGGTACCGGTACAGCCGACGCACGATCCAGGCCTATTTGTACTGGACCGAGCTCTACATCTTGTTCAATGATAGACAGCGCCTCTCTCTGCTGGGAGACGGGGATATCATTTGCTACTTGACGTCTCTGGCGACGAAAGGGCGTATTTCCGACGCACCTACGGCCCCCGATGTCATCGTGTTGCTCAATACGAAGATTCTGGTATAGGTGGTGGGTGATCTGGCAAGCTCCAGGCGCGAGGAACGCCGGCACAAGTTGCCCGCGGTGCTGATCCAAGCCGAAGTGTCGACCCAGCTGGCCAGGGCGCCGAGTAGGCATTATTCGATGATTGCTGCCCAAGGAGTACATAGTCCGCCGAGTGGGCTGGGAAAGTGACTTCATTGTCCGGTTCCTGTTTATCGGAGATGCAAGGTTTGTCAGGAACGGGTGCAATAAGCCCTTTCATGCTCCGCCACGATCCCTGGGGTGTACCTCTTGCTCATTGGACATGACCATAAGAAAAGTGGCGATCCGAAACAAGTTGGCAAGTGTCTTTTTGCCTGCCTTCCGTCGCCATTTTGATACCGTTCATCGGGAGCGGTCAGAAAGAGGGTGTAATTTCGGGGTTAGACCAGAAGCCCCTCTGCTCTATCTTCTCTTCCACGCGCCATGCGTGGTTTTACTTGCCTGACGTTTCGGGCTTCCTGTTCATAAGCTTTGTGGCGTACATCCCACAATTCCACCGCGTGCTGGACATTGAGCCAGAACTCCGGCGTGTTACCCAGGGCGGTTGCCAGCTTGATCGCCATGGGAGCGGTCAGAACGCCCTTGTCGTGGACGATCCGGCCTAGCGTGTTTCGGTGGACGCCCATAGCTTCGGCCAGTTCGTTGATCCCGATATTCATTGGCTCCAGGAATTCGGTGATCAGTATCTGACCCACCGTTACCGGGCGACGTTTTGTGTTTCGCATGACCTTATCCTCCACTAACCCTTGTAAACGTGAGGGTCCAGATAGGTGCTTTTGGCAACGCCATCGATCCATCTGAAGATCAGCCGGTATTGCTTGTTGACCCGAATGGAGCACCATCCGGCCATATTGCCTTCAAGCTGTTCGAAGCGGTTTCCTGGTGGTACTCTCAAGTCCGATTCCTGAGTTGCCGCATCCAGGATTTGCAGCTTCCTGAACAGCGCTCCTTCGAGAGTGTTTGGTATTTTCCTGTGGCTTTGGTCATTCTCGTAAAATGCTTCCAGCCACATGTCCCTGAATTCGACAGCCATATCACTCGATCCCTGTTTGCTTTATTGTATGCACAACCAGGTTGTGCGTCAATCGTTTCGTCGCGTTACAGCAGCGATGCCAGAAAGCCGGTGAAAAGTTGAACATCCTGCCTCATGCTGGCCGCTTCAAGTGAGCGCATATCGTTGTCCTGCTGTTCGGCCGGAATGGTGGTTCAGGGGTAATCTCCAGATGCCACCATGGTATTCATGAGGGAAGCTTCTGGCCGCTTTATGAAGATACCCATTGTGGTGCTCGAACCCGGTCGATCGTAAAAGCTGCCGAGAGGGTGGCTGGGGTTGCCTGTGTAGGAGCCTGCCTGCAGGCGACCGTTGCGGTGTCCCTCGACGGTTATTGTTGTGTGCCTTGATGGTTTTGTCGCCTGCAGGCAGGCTCCTACAGGGTTTGAGCCCGTCGTTCAGGGTGCGGGGATGATGCATTGCATGCATGACCGCATAGATGACTATGAACTGGGTTTCCACGCTGTAGCAAAGTGTCAATGGGAGCCGAGCCAGAAGGGCTTGCCGGATGTTTTTGTGGACGACAGGGTATTGGTCGGGATTGCGTCGGTGTCGTTTTTACGAGGAAAATTAAGTATCCACAGCTGTGTCCAGTCGCTCACTACTTTTTCTTTCTCCCGGTAAGAGTCTTTCCAGAATGCTCTCGTCGAGCTGCGGAGCCATCCTTCAGCTCACAAACCCAGATGGTATGCCGTGTGCCGCGATTGCCGTGGGCGTATACCTTGACTTCCTCGGCCCTGAAGCCGGCCTTGCCGAGCCGTGTGGAGAACTGCCGATCGGCGCTGGCCGACCAGATGGCGAGCACGCCTTTCGGCCTCAGCGCCCGGGCGCAGGTGGCCAGGCCATCGAGGGAGTAGAGCCAGTTGTTGTCGTTGTGGGTGAGGCCTTCGGGGCCATTGTCCACATCGAGCATGATGGCGTCGAAACCCTTGGGTTCGGCGCGCAGGATATTTGCCACGTCGTCGTTCAGCACGGTGGTGCGGGGGTCGTCCAGTGGGTTGCCGGCTCTGGCGCCGAGGGGGCCGCGATTCCAGGCGATGACGCCGGGAACAAGTTCCGCGACCTGTACTTCGGCGTCGGCCCCCAGGTGCTTCAGTGCCGATGCGAGGGTGAAGCCCATGCCCAGCCCGCCGATCAGCACCCGTGCGCGGGGGCGTGCCGCCACTTTTTTACAGGGAATTTCCGCCAGGGCGTCTTCCGAGCCGTGCATGCGGGTGTTCATCAGTTGCCCACCCTTGCCGCTTTCGAGTTTGATGACGAAATCTTCCCCGTACTCGAACAGGCACAGGGCGCCGCCGTTGTTGGGGATGGGCGTGGTGTCGAGCAGAACGTAGTGTTTCATGGTGACTCGGTGGCGGGGCGGGCCCGGCAGTATGCCCGATCCGGGCGGGCGCGGGTGAGTTTGCGTGCAGCGTATTTTTTTGTTTCTTCTTTGACCACCTATGCTCCTTGACGTCTTGTTGCCAATCTCTTCCAATAGCCTGTCAATGTAGCTTCAGTTGTCGGCGGCCAAACAAGGAGACTTACCATGCAGCCAATACAGATTCCTGTCGACGAGTTCACCACGCCTGATCCGCACACCGCGCACGAAGATATGACGATCGACGAGCTGCGCCAGCTAATGGACGAGCACGGAATTCGTCATCTGCCGGTACTTCGCGGCAATGCCGTTGTTGGCCTTATCAGCGATCGGGACGTGCGCCTTGCGGCAGGGCTGTCTTCCGAGGAGAGGCGGCAAGTGCGGGCGGCCGACATCATGGCGACCTCTTTGTTGACGGTCAGCTCCACGACGCCGCTCGACAAGGTGGCCTATGCCATGTCCGAGAAAAAAGTGGGCAGCGCCATCGTGATGGATGAAGAAGACCAATTTTTGGGAATTTTTACCGCCACCGACGCCCTGAATGCGTTGATCGAGATTGTACGTTCAGGCGGAGAAAGTTGAGTTCACCGCAGGGGCTGGAAGAGCGGTGCGTAGCCTTGGCCGCCGATGAACCGCTGCGGGGGCTGGGGGGCATTAGTCGATGATGCCCGTGGTGCGCACGCGCTTGCTGCCTTTTACCACCGACGCTGGCGGCGGCGCGCGCTGGGCCAGCTGTTTGTCGACGACATTTTTCAAAGCAATAAGAAAACCCACCACCAGAAAGGCACCGGGGGGAAGTAACAGCAGCAACAGGCCGCCGTTCATGATGCGAATTTCCCAATCCGCGGCGGCGGGGCCGAGCAGCATGTCCATGCCTGCGAACAGCGTACCATTGCCGAAGGCTTCACGCAGCGCGCCAACCACCAGCAATACCAGTGCGAACCCCAGCCCCATCATCAAGCCATCGAGAGTGGATGCCGCGACTGGATTTTTGCTGGCAAAGTTTTCGGCGCGGGCGAGGATGATGCAGTTGGCGACGATCAGCGGTACGAAAATACCGAGTATCTGATAAAGCTCGAAAGTGTAGGCGCGCATCACCAGGTCGGCGCAGGTGGCGAAGATGGCGATGATCAGCACGAAAGCGGGCGTTCGCACGGCGTCGGGAATGTACGGGCGCAGGGCCGATACCACCAGGCTGGAGCCGGTCATCACCAGCAGGGTGGCAAGGCCGAGGCCAACGGCGTTGACCACGGAGTTGCTCACGGCCAGCAGCGGGCACAGGCCGAGCAATTGCACCAGCGCGGGGTTGTCTTGCCACAGGCCGTTGCGGGCGAGGCTGGCGAAAGTGCTGTTATTCATGGGCGCTTGTCTCCATAGTGGCGGCGGATTGCATCAGGGCGTCGCGGTGCTCCACAAAAAACAGCAACAGTTGATGGACGCGAGTCACCACCGCGCGCGAAGTAATGGTGGCGCCGCTGAGCTGATCGAAATCGCCGCCGTCTTTCTTGATCCGCCAATTTTCCGAAACAGGGTTGCCCAGGGATTTTCCGTCGAAGGTGAGTATCCATTCGCTGTTGTGCGGTTCGATATTGTCGCCAAGCCCGGCCGTTTCGCTGTGGCGCACGGCTCTGACGCCGGTCAGGGTGCCTGCGCTGTCGACGCCTGCCAATAAATGAATGGCGCCGCTATACCCGTCCGGCGCGACCGCGGGAATGATGAAAGCGAGTATTTGCCCCTCTCTTTTTACCGCATGGATGACGGCATTGTTGGCGGCGCCGAGTTCGCCGAGATCCACGGAAGATACCGACAGCGCAAGCAACTCATCACTTTCGCGCAGCGCCGGGTACAGTTCTTCGAGTGGCTTCAAGGCGGCGCGGCGTTCGGCTTCGTCGATGGCGTCGCGGGTAACCTGGTGCACGCTGGAGAGGATCAGTGCGGCCAGCGCAGCCAATAATGTCAACACCAGAGCGCTGCGGGCGGCCATCAGCGTTTCTCCTCGGTTTGCGGTACTTCGCCCTGGGCGAGGCTGCGAGGGCGGGTGTGGTTGTCCAGCAGGGGCGCGGCAAAATTCATCAGCAGCACGGCAAAGGCAATGGCGTCCGGGTAGCCGCCCCAGGCGCGGATGATATAGACGAGGACACCGATGGCGGCCCCGTACAGAAGCTTGCCGCGCGTGCTGGTGGCGGAGGTGACCGGTTCAGTGACGATGAAAAAGGCGCCCAGCATGGTGGCGCCGCTGAACAGATGAAAGAGCGGAGAACCGCCGCTGTTGGAGCTGCCGCTGTCGTAGAACAGCATTGCCATCAGCGCCAGCGCGGCGAGCATGGCCAGTGGCGCGTGCCAGGTGAATATCCGTTTGTAAAGCAGCCAGCCGCCGCCGAGCAGGAAGCCCAGGTTTACCCATTCCCAGCCGACGGCGGCGATGGCGCCGGCATCGAGCAGCGGCTCCTGCGCATAGAGCTGAGAAACCAGCAGTCCCTGGTTGTGCCTGAAAACCTCCAGCGGCGTGGCGCCGGTGACGCCGTCGGCGATGTCCATTGTGCCGAACACAATCCGCAGCGAATCCACCAGGCTCGGCAGAGACAGGCCGTCGCCAAGCAGTTCCCGCGGCGTGAGCCAGCTGCTCATGTGTGCAGGAAACGAAACCAGCAACACCGCGTAGCCCACCATGGCGGGGTTGAACAGGTTGTTGCCGAGGCCGCCATAAAGGTGTTTGGCGACGACGATGGCAAAGAAGGTACCCAGCACCACCAGCCACCAGGGCGCCAGCGGCGGCAGGGCGAGGCCGAGCAGCACCGCCGTGACCAGGGCGCTGCCATCGCGCAGATAGAACATTACCGGGCGTTTGCGCAGGGCGATGACGGCGGCCTCGAAGCTGAGGGCGCTGACGGCGGCGATGGCGATATTGATGGCTGTGCCCCAGCCGAAATACCACAGCAGCGCGACGAAGCCGGGCAGGGTGGCGAGCAGTACGGCCTGCATGATTTTGTTGGTTTCGGGCGGAAGGGGGCGGGCGGTTGTCATGAGTCCCTCTCCTGCCGGGCGCGCTGCAGTTGTGCTTCGAGTTTGGTCAGCGCGATTTGCAGGGCTTCCGCTTGCGGTGCCTGGGCATCGCGAGCCGCCGTCAGTTTTTCCTGCAGGTTGGCGATGCGTTCTTCGAGCGCGGCAATGTCGGGAGTATTTTTAACCCGCGCGGACGCGGTGGTTGCGGTTCTGGCCTGGGCACGAGCGATGGCCGCCAGCGCGGCATTCAGTGCCGGGGGATCTTCTACCGGCTGATCGCCCTCGGGGCCGAGCTCCGCCAGTTGCTGTTGTGCATCGGCGATCTTTCTGTGCTGTTTTTCCAGGCCGGCGCGCAGCGCTGCCTGGGTTCTTTCATCGCTTTCCTCGGCAATGCGCGCTTCGCTTGTGGCAACGCGTTCGCGTAGCGCCTGGATCTTGTCTTCCAGCTGCTGGCGCGGGCTCGACGTGATCTTGTGGCGGATGCGCTCCTCGATGGAGCGTTCCGGGCGAGATTCCCCCAAGTCCTGAAACTGGGCAAGCCTGCGCTGCGCGTCTTCCTCTTTGAGTTGCGCTTCTTTCACCTTCACGCGCAGTTTTTCGAGCTGTTCTTGCGACGCGAGCTCGCCTTCAGCACCGCCACTTTCGGCCTGGCGCAATTTGTCTTCGGCAAAGGCGACACGATTGCGCGCGGTTTCCAGGCTCCTTTCCAGCTTGGCGCGCTGCTCGGCGGGTGACGCCTGGCGCGCCGCGGCCCTGGCCCTGACGGCGTCGAACAGTGCTTCTGTCGAAGTTGCCGAGGTTGGTTGTACAGCTGCGGTGCTGGCATGTGCGGTATCGGTAGCCTGGCGGCGCGCTTCGCGTTTTGCGGCTTTGTCTGCCTCGATGCGGGTCAGGCGTTGCTGACGCGCCTGGAAACGCTGGCGCGCGTGGTCGGCTTCCTGTTTTTGCGCGTCCTGGTGACGAATTTCCGTCTTGGCGGCGCGGTAGTAGTCGACAAGGGGGATGTTGCTGGGGCACACAGAGGCGCAGGCGCCGCATTCGATGCAGGCGAACAGGTCTAGCGCGCGCAATTCGTCGTAGTCGCGCGCCTGGCTGTACCAGAGCAGTTGCTGGGGCAGCAAGTTGGAAGGGCAGACTTCCGCACACAGGCCGCAGCGGATGCAGGGTTGTGCAAGTTCTGGCGCGGCATGGATGTCTGCGCTGCGCAGGTTGCGCAGTTGCTCGCCTGGGGCGGCGGGCATGGGCCAGCGCGAGACATCAACTGCCGGTGCAGTCGCGATCATGTCGATGCAATCCACCGGGCAGGGCGCGACGCACAGGTCGCAGCCGGTGCATTCACTGGCGATCACTGTGTGCATCAGGCGTGTCGCGCCGAGAATGGCGTCGACCGGGCAGGCCTGGATGCACTTGGTGCAGCCGATGCATTCATCTTCGCGAATGTATGCCACCAGCTGCGCGTCGCTGGCTTCACCGTGAGCGGGGTCCAAAGTTTGCGGTGGCACGCGCAGAAGGCGCGCCAGCGCGTCGATGGTTTTCTGGCCGCCGGGCGGACAGCGGTTGATGGCTTCACCGCTGGCGATGGCCTCGGCGTAGGGTCGGCAACCGGGGTGGCCGCACTGCCCGCACTGGGTTTGTGGCAGCAGTGCGTCGATATGGGTGATGACTTCGTCGGCGCTGCTGCGCCATTTTTTTGCGCCCGCACCGAGAGCGGCGCCGAGCAGCGCGGCGGGCGTCGCCAGCACCACAAGCGCAGCCAGCAGGGGGTGGTGGGCGAGTATTTCAAGCATGGCGATGCATCAAGCCAGCCCCGCGAAGCCCATGAATGCCAGTGACGCAAGGCCCGCGGTGATCATGACGATGGCGGAGCCTTTGAAGGGCTCGGGCACATCCGCCGCAGCCAGACGCTCGCGCAGTGCGGCAAACAGCAGCAACACCAACGAAAAACCCAGCGCCGCGCCAAAACTGTGGAAAGTGGCCTGAATGAAGCCGTGCTGCATGGCGACGTTCTGCAGGGCGGCCCCCAGGATCGCACAGTTGACGGCGATCAGCGGCATGAAAATGCCGAACCTGCGCACCAGCAACGGGTAGTTTCTTTCCATGAACAGCCGGGCGAATTGCGCCACGCCGGCAATCACCAGAATGAACGCGATGATTCTCAGGTATTCCAGCCCCAGGGGCGCCAGCAGCCAGACGTGGAGCAAGTGATTCACCATGCCCGACAGCGTCAGCACAAAAATCGTCGCGACCCCCATGGCCACGGCAGTCTCCCGCGCATCGGAAACCCCCACGAAATGGCAGACACCGAGCATTTGCACCAGCACGAAATTGTTTACCAGTACGGTGCCGATAATGATCAGGGCGAGTTCTTGCATGTTTCAGGTCCTGGTTTGAAGTCTGACGCTGGACGTCTGACGTCTGACGCAGGTTGGTGCCAATGTCGGTTCACTGCCATCACTGCATAACCGATGGAAACCATGGCTCATCAGCCTGATGAAGTGGCACCCAAAAAAGCGTCAGACGTCAGACGTCCAGGGTCAGACCCAAAAAAATCAAACTACCCGCATCCCCGGCACCGCCCCCGAATCCGGCGACAACAAATAAATACTGTCCTTGTCGCCCGCCGCGAGCACCATGCCTTCGGAGAGGCCGAAGCGCATTTTGCGCGGTGCCAGGTTGGCTACCATGATCGTCAGGCGGCCTTCCAGGTCTTCGGGTTTGTAGCTCGACTTGATGCCGGAGAACACGTTGCGGGTTTCGCCGCCGAGGTCGAGGGTGAGTTGCAGCAGTTTTTCCGCGCCTTCCACGGCGGCGGCCTTGACGATGCGCGCCACGCGCAGATCGACCTTAATGAAGTCGTCGAAGTTGATTTCCGCGGCGAGGGGTTCGTCCGCGAGCGGGCCGCTGACTGGCGCTGCTGTCGCGGCGGCGAGGGCTGCCTTGCCTGCATCCAGCATGGCGTCGACCTTGTCTTTCTCGACCCGTTGCATGAGCGGTTTGAAAGTGTTGATGCGATGGTTGAGCAGCGGCTGGATCTCGCCCTGCCAGCGCAGTTCGTCATTGAGGAATGCCTCGGCCTGTGCCGCCATGGCGGGCAGCACGGGCTTGAGGTACAGCATCAGCACCCGGAACAGGTTGATGCCGAGCGAGCACACCGCGCGCGCTTCTTCTTCCATGCCGGGCTGCTTCACCAGCTTCCAGGGTTCGCGGCTGGCAATGTATTCATTGGCGGCGTCGGCGATCGCCATGATTTCGCGCACAGCGCGGCCGAACTCGCGTTTTTCATAGGCAGCAGCGATGGTGTCGCCGGCGGCGACGGCGCGCTGCCACAGCGCGGGCTCGGCGATAGCGCCGGAAAGCTGGCCATCGCCGATGAATTTCGCGCAGCGGCTGGCAATGTTGACCACCTTGCCCACCAGATCGCTGTTGACCTTCTGGATGAAGTCGTCGAGGTTGAGGTCGAGATCCTCGACGCTCGCCGACAGCTTGGATGCAAAGTAATAGCGCAGATATTCCGGGTTGAGCTGCTCCAGATAGCTGCGCGCATTGATGAAGGTGCCGCGGGATTTGGACATCTTGGTGCCGTTCACGGTGAGAAAACCGTGCACGCACACCTGTGTCGGCGTGCGGTAGCCGGCGCTGGTGAGCATTGCCGGCCAGAACAGGGCGTGGAAATTGACGATGTCCTTGCCGATGAAGTGATACAGCTCGGCGCTCGAGTTGGCGTTCCAGAAGGTGTCGAAGTCGATGCCTTCACGCTCGCACAGGTTCTTGAAGCTGGCCATGTAGCCGATGGGCGCGTCCAGCCACACGTAGAAATATTTGCCCGGCGCGCCAGGAATTTCGAAACCGAAATAGGGTGCGTCGCGGCTGATGTCCCACTCCTGCAGGCCGCCGTCGAGCCATTCGTTCAGCTTGTTGGCGATTTCCGGCGCGACGTGGCCGGCGCGGGTCCAGGTTTTCAGGAAATCAGTAAATTCCGGCAGGCGAAAGAAATAATGGGTGGATTCTTTCTCGACGGGGGTGGCGCCGGAAATCGCGGATTTTGGATCGATCAGATCGGTGGGGCTGTAGGTGGCGCCGCAGGCTTCGCAGTTGTCGCCGTACTGGTCGTCGGCGCGGCATTTCGGGCAGGTGCCCTTGATGTAGCGGTCCGCCAGAAACAGCTGTTTTTCAGGGTCGAAGGCCTGGGTGATCTGGCGCTCGGCAATGTGGCCGTTGGCTTTCAGCGTGCTGTAGATGGCT
>Ga0265293_10004771_pt1 | contig 23529 bp, 20 predicted proteins | sample Munlanlewell138R_FD_192505 | JGI IMG/M metagenome (GOLD analysis project Ga0265293, IMG submission 192505) | Leachate microbial communities from a municipal landfill in Southern Ontario, Canada - Leachate well 138R | ecosystem: Engineered > Solid waste > Landfill > Unclassified | place: Canada... | reverse complement strand
GCACAAGGAACGACAGAACCTCGGCATCTACCGCCAGCAGGTCATCGGCCGCAACAAGGTGATCATGCGTTGGCTGGCGCACCGCGGCGGCGCGCTGGATTTCCGTGACTGGCAGCAGGCGCACCCGGGTGAGCCCTTCCCCGTGGCGGTGGCGCTCGGCGCCGATCCGGCAACCATCCTCAGCGCGGTGACGCCGGTGCCGGACTCGCTCTCCGAATATGCCTTCGCCGGCCTGTTGCGCGGCGCGAAGACCGAACTGACCAAGTGCATCACCCATGATCTGCAGGTGCCGGCCAGCGCCGAGATCGTGCTCGAAGGCTACATCCACCCCGGCGAGGAGGCCGATGAGGGTCCGTTCGGCGACCACACCGGCTATTACAATGAGGTCGACCGCTTCCCGGTCTTCACCATCGAGCGCATCACTCACCGCCGGGATCCGATCTATCACAGCACCTACACCGGCCGGCCGCCGGACGAACCGGCGATCCTCGGCGTCGCCTTGAACGAGGTGTTCGTACCGATCCTGCAGAAGCAGTTCCCGGAGATCGTGGATTTCTATCTGCCGCCGGAGGGCTGCTCCTACCGCGTCGCCTGCGTGAGCATGAAAAAACAGTATCCGGGCCACGCCAAGCGCGTGATGTTCGGGGTGTGGAGCTTTCTGCGCCAGTTCATGTACACCAAGTTCGTCATCGTCACCGACGACGACATCGACGTGCGCGACTGGCAGGACGTCATCTGGGCCATGACCACGCGCATGGACCCGGCGCGCGACACCACCATCGTCGAGAACACCCCGATCGACTATCTGGACTTCGCCTCACCGGTGTCGGGCCTGGGCGGCAAGATCGGCTTCGACGCGACCAACAAGTGGCGGGGTGAGACCGCGCGCGAGTGGGGGCGGCCGATCCGCATGACGGACGCGGTCAGGCAGCGCATCGACGTGCTCTGGAAGGACTTGGGGATCGATCCGGAACAGGGTGCGTAAACCCGCAGGCCCGTCTGCAGAACAGCACATCGCGTCCGCTCACCGGGTACCCGTTCGATCCGGGCGACAGAGACTCAGATACGCGCGTCGTCCGGAAAGCAGTCGATGCAGCTGGACGCTTCAGACATCAGATTCCTCCTCCAGACAGGCGGCCAGCCCCGCCTCCAATGTCGGATAGCGTGGCTCCACGCCCAGTTCCTCGCGCATGCGCCGGTTGTCGAGGCGCTTGGATTCTGCCATGAAGGCGCGCATGCCGGGGCTCAGCGCCGCGATATCCTCGCGCCCGACTACCGGCGGACGCGGCAGGCCGGTGACGTCGGCAATGCGGTTGAAGTAGTCGGTCATGTTGGAGGGCTGGCCATCGCTGACATTGTAGGCGGCACCCGGCACCCCCCGCGCCATGGCAGCGCGGCAGGTGGTAATCAGATCGTCGACATGGATACGGTTGGTGTAGGGCGAGTCCGCCTCGCGCAGCAGCGGCAGGCCTTGGCGCAGACGCTCCAGCGGCAGCTTGCCCGGGCCGTAGATGCCGGGCACGCGCAGGATCACCACCGGCACGCCGGTCGCGACACCCCACGACTGCAGCGCGGTCTCGGCGTCGGCGCGCCGGCGGGCACGTGGCGTGGTCGGTCGCAGCGGGTGGGTCTCGTCGACCCAGGCGCCGGCGCAGTCGCCATAGACGCCGCTGGTGCTGAGGTAGACGATGCGCTGCGGCGTAGCCCCGGCCAGCGCCCCCAGCACCCGGCGCAGGCGCGGGTCCGCCACACCCTCCGGGGGGGGCGGGGCGAAATAATGGACCTCGGCGCCCGCTGGCAGCGCGGGCAGCGGCACAGGCGTGTCCAGATCGGCGACGAGGGGCGTGATATCCAGCGCCTGCAGCCGTTCGGCGGACTCCGCCGTGCGCACCAGACCGCTCACCACCCGGCCTGCGGCCCGCAGCCGGGCCGCCAGACGCCGGCCGACATAGCCGCAGCCCACGATTAGCACAGGCGCCATCGGTTTATCTCCCCCCGCAAATGAGTGACAATTGTCAGTCCCGTCCAGCCAGCATCGTTTCCAGCAGATGTCCTTCAAGGTTCAGATCCGGCCCAGCGGCCACAGTTTCGAGGCCGGGGCCGGCGAGTCCGTGCTGGCCGCCGCCCTGCGCCAGGGCGTGGTACTGCCCTACGGGTGCCGTGCCGGTGCCTGCGGTACCTGCAAGGCTGCCCTGCTGAGTGGGCGCGTGCACTACCCCGACGGCCTGCCGAGCGGACTCGATGATACCGTTGCCGGCGAGATCCTGGTCTGCCAGGCGGTGCCCGTGACCGATCTGGTACTGGAGGCCCGCGAGATCCAGCTGCCCGGTGACATCGAAATCAAGAATCTGCCGGCCAAGGTCGCGGACCTGAGCCCGCTCACCCACGACATCATGCGGTTACGCCTGAAACTGCCCCCCAGCGAGCGACTGCAGTTCCTGGCCGGGCAGTATCTGGAGATCCTGCTCAAGGACGGTCGCCGGCGCGGCTTCTCCATCGCCAATGCCCCGCACGATGACGCCTTCATCGAACTGCACATCCGGCTGGTACCGGGCGGACACTTCACCCACTACGTCTTCACCGAGATGCGGCCCAAGGCTATGTTGCGCATCGAGGGTCCGTTGGGCACGTATTATCTGCGCGAGGACTCCGCGCGGCCGGTGATCCTGGTCGGTGGCGGCACCGGCTTCGCACCGCTCAAAGGCATGCTCGAGCATGCCTTCCACCGTGGCATCGATCGGCCGCTGCACCTGTTCTGGGGCGTACGCGGCCGCCGCGATCTGTATTTGCAGGAACGCATCGCCGAATGGTGTGCGCGCTATCCGAACTTCCACTACACGCCGGTGCTGTCAGAACCTGCACCGGAGGATCGCTGGGGCGGTGAGACCGGCCTGGTCAGCGAGGCAGTGGCGCGCCACTACCCCGAGCTGCGCGGTCATGAGTTGTACATGAGCGGCCCGCCGGCGATGATCGACGCGGCGCGCGTGCGCTTTCTCGCTCTTGGGTTACCGGCCGCGCAGATGTTCTCCGACGCCTTCGAATTCGCCGCCGACATTCGCAGTGCCGCCACCGGCTCAGCCTGAGGTCGGCAGCTCACCCATGACCGGCAGATGCCCGTCGGCGCCGTCCGCCTCGGCCTCCGGCGCCGGCAGCTGCGCGCTCGCGCCGGTCGCCAGCGCCACGCCCTTGCGGTAACAATCGGTGGCGAGCGCACCGTCCTGCAGGCGTTCAGCCAGGCTGCCGAGCAGCTGATAGCTCTCGACCGTCGGTGCCGTGCCCACGCTCGCCTCGAGGTAGCCGCGCGCCTTGCCCCACAGGCCGGCACGCAGCGCCAGGCGCCCCAGCGCCAGCAACAGCACCGGGTTGCGCTCATGGCTGCGCAGCCAGTCCTCGGCGTGGCCCAGCTGAGCGGCCACGTCGGCCCCGCCCAGGCGCCCGTACAGATCCACCAGCCGATCGTCCCATTCCCGCTTCAGGGCACCGCGCAGTTGCGTCTCGGCGGCAGCGTCCTCGCCGAGGCCATGCAGATGGGTGGCGTAGGTCAGCACCAGGCCGGTATCGTGTATCAGCCGCCGCGGCACGCGCTTCCAGGCATCCCGCAGGTGCTCCAGATCATGGTCGCGCGCCGCTCGCGCCAGCAACTCGCTGTGCAGACGGATCTCCAACCGGTCGGCCTCGTCCACACTCAGTACCGCGCGCCGGCGCAGCTCCGGCAGGAGGTCGCGCAGGTGTTCCCAGTCCTGCAGGCGCTCGTACAGCCGCATCAGCATCTTCAGCACGTAGCCGTGGCGCGGCGCGATGGTGCGCAGGTGGGTCAGTGTCGCCAGCGCCTGCTCCATCTGGCGATGGGCGATCTGCAGTTCGGCCTGGGTCAGGCCGACGGCGATGTCGGCCGCCGGCACGCCGCGGTGCGCCAGGCGCAGATAATGATCACGCCGCTCGTGCGCGCCCTGCTGCTGGGCGGCGCGGGCCGCGGCCAGATAGTTCATCAGAGGATTGTCGCTGTCCTCGACATGCTTGAGCAGGCGCTTCTCGGCACCGCTCCAATTGCCCTCGGACAGCTCGATCAGGCCACGGTTGTGGGCATTGCGCGCGCGCAGCGCCTTACGCCGCCGGTCCCACTGCTGCAGCCGCTGCGGCGCACGCCGCAGACCAGCGAAGAAGCGCAGTACCAGGTACAACGCCGCGAAACCGAGCAGCAGCGCGAAGACCAGCAGCGACAGGGTGGTTTCCAGTGACCACGCGCCCAGCGAAATGAGCACGTAGCCCGGTTCCTCGACCAGCACCAGCCCCAGCAGCACCGCGGCCACCAGGGCGACGATGACGGCAATCAGAAATTTCATGGTGCTGTCCCGGCATCGGCATCGGACCCCGGCCCGGCATCGGTCCCGGTATCCGAACTGGTATCCGATCCGGCATCCGGAGCGGCATCGGGCCCGGATTCGGCCGCCGGGCGCCCGCGGCCGCCGGCCAGCTCGGCCAGCCGTATCTGCTGGCGCAGCTGACGCAGCGAGGCGCTGATGTCGGGCAGGGCGGGGCGCACGTCGATCTCGGCCAGCTGCGCGAGCCGGCCCAGCACGGCCGTGACCCGCGGATCGTCGCCCGCGAAATACGTGTCCAGCCAGGCGCGCGCCGTGCGCAGGCTGGCCTGATAGGGTTCGGGGGCCGCCTGCAGCGCCGCCAGGCGCGCACTCTCCAGCTGCAGCCGCAGATTCTGCTGCAGGAAATACTGCTGCTCGGGTGCCAGCAGCGCTGCAACCGGCGTGGCATCGCGGCGCACCACCACCAGACGCTTGAGTTCCCGCCAGACCAGCGCCGGCAGCCGCCGCCAGTCGTTCGCCGTCGGTGCCGCACCGCCAGGCTCGGTTTCCACCTCGGCGCCGTGGCTCGGCCGGGTGTCCTTGAGCGGCAGGGTGGCGACCCGGGTCGCCAGGCTGTCCAGGGCCAGGGCGATGCCGGGGATATCCGGCTGGGCGACCGCGTTCAGCGCCGCAATCTCGCGAGCGAGCTGTTCGCGCACGGGATTGAGACCGGGGTCGGCGAGTTCCTGCAGGCGCTGGTCGGCGCTGCTCAATGCCGCCACGGCGGTGCCCACGTCGCGCTGCAGCTGCAGACGCTGGTTGGCCACCCGCAGCAGATACTGGACCTCCGCCAGCACCCAGCCCGACTGCCCGCGGCCGAGCTGGGCACGCAGCGTGCCCAGCGACCCCTCCAGCGCCACTTGCGCCGCGGCCAGCGTGCGTTGCTCGCCTTCGAGCGTGTGGCGGGCACGTTCACTGGCCGCGAGCTCGTCATCGAGACGCCCGGTGAAGGTTGCCAGGCGCTGATCGAAGGCCTGTGTGCGGTCGTCGACCCGGCCGAGCACCTCGCGCTGTACGGCATCGAGCCGATGCACCTCGTGCCCGATGAAATAACCCCCCACACCGATACCGGCCGAGCTCAGCAGGGCAAGAACGGCAAGTGGCAACGCATAGTCGCGACGGGACGTGGTGGTGGCCGCGGGCGGCGCCGATGGGTCTGTCGACGCCGGCGGCGGGGTGGGCGTCACACCAGTATCCGGCGCGGACGGTGGGTGATTCTGCTGTTCTTCGCTCATGCTTCGATCCGGCTCATGATTCAAGGTGAAAGACCCGTATTTGCCACGAAATCACACGGAAAAACACGGATCTGGTGATACGCACCACCCGGATACCTGCAGCACCTCCGAGGGGGTGAACCACCACCGCAGTGTGTCCGGTGTTGCGGCACCTTCCATGTGTTCTGTGGCAAATATAGCTTTCAGGTCCCATGCGCGTCGCGCGCGGGGCCGGCCGCCAGGTGCCGCGTCACGGCCGCCAGCATCGCGGCATCGGTCGCATCAGCGGCCACCACGATCGTTCCGCCGGCGCCCAGGCTGCGCGCCAGCTCGGCGGTGCGCGCATGCGCGACGACCAGCGTGGCGGTGCGCAGCAACGGCTCCCCGAGTGTACCAATGATCGCCTGCAGCTGGCGCAGAGTTTCGCCGCTGGCGAGCAGGACAGCGTCGATCCCACGGCGCCACTCTGCGAGCAATGCGGTCGGGTCGGCCTCGGATTGGGCGCGCCGGTACACCTCCAGATAGTCGACCCGCGCCCCGCGCGCCAGCAGCGCCGCGCGCAGGTGTTCGCGGCCACCGTCGCCGCGCAGGATCAGTACGCGCCGTCCCGCCATCTGCTGCAAGGCCGGCAGCGCCAGCAGCGCCTCGCTGGTGAACTCGTGGGGTGGATGGATGGCCTCCAGCCCCTGCGCCGTCAGCGCCCGCGCCGTGGCGCTGCCGACGGCGGCGACCGCCACCTGCGGCGGCCAGGGCCGCGGCGTCAGTGCCGCCAGGGTATGGCTCACCGCGTTGGTGCTGACGAAGATCGCCAGGTCATAGTCGCCGAGCCGGGCCAGGGCGGCCTGCACGCCGGTGGGATCGCTCGCCGGCAGGATATCCAGCACCGGAAAGCGCACGGCGCGGCCGCCGGCGACTTCGATCATCCGGCACAGCTCACCCGCCTGGTGGACGGGACGCGTCACCAGGATGCTGCGCCCGGCGAGCGGCCCGCGCTCAGTGTTCGCCGTAGAGTTCACGCAGGATGACGTCCGCACCGCGGCCGAGCAGATCGTCGCCCAGCACCTCGCCCAGCTCCTCGGCGTCCTCGGGCCGGCCGCTGATGACACCGCGGACCAGCTCGCTGCCGTCGGGCCGGCCGACCAGGCCGCGCAGCACGATCACACCCTGATCGAGCTCTGCATAGCCCGCGATCGGTACCTGACAGCCGCCCTGCAGGCGTTGATTGAGCGCCCGCTCGGCACGCAGCCGGTCACGGGTGTGGGCATGCCCCAGCGGCCGGATATAGTCGTGGATGGCGCTGTCACCGACGCGGCATTCGATGCCGATGGCGCCCTGGCCGATGGCCGGCAGGAGCACCTCGGGGCCGAGCTCTTCGCGAATGCGGCTCTGGAAACCCAGTCGCTTCAGACCCGCGCAGGCCAGGATGATGGCATCGAAGTCGCCGCGGTCGAGCTTCTCCAGGCGGGTGTTGACGTTGCCGCGCAGATCGCCGAGGACCAGGTCCGGGCGGATCGCCCGCAGCTGGCACTGGCGCCGCAGACTGGAAGTGCCCACCCGTGCCCGCTGCGGCAGCGCCGCCAGTGTGGTGTACTCATTGGACACGAAGGCATCCCGCGGGTCCTCGCGCTCCAGGATCACGGCCAGCTCCAGCCCCTCCGGCAGGTCCACGGGGACGTCCTTCATGGAATGCACGGCGATGTCCGCCCGGCCATCGAGCATGGCCTGCTCCAGCTCCTTGACGAACAGCCCCTTGCCACCGACCTTGGCCAGCGGGCTGTCGAGGATCTGATCGCCGCGCGTGGTCATGGTGACCAGTTCGACCTGCAGACCAGGGTGGTGGAGTTGCAGCCCCTGGCGGACATGTTCGGCCTGCCACACGGCCAGGGCGCTCTTTCGGGTGGCGATACGCAAAACGGGTTGGGGCATGATGGGCTGCGCTGTGATTTGACAGTGGGAGCGGTCCGGCCACACAGTGGCGCCCGATGTACCGCTGAACGGCATCGCCCGACGTGGACCACGGCGATGCCCAGACGGGGAGGATAGCGAGTGCGTGAAGTCCGTTGCAAGCTCAAGTATCTCAAGGTCTTGGTCTGTGCGCTGGCGTGGCTGATGCAGCCCACCCTGAGCGCGGCGGCCGCGCCCGAGGTGATCGAGATCCATGATCTGGAGGCCGACGCCCGAACCGCGGGGGCCCGTTCGCTGCCGATCCTGCTGGCGTTCACCTCATCGACCTGCGGCTATTGCGGACAGCTCGAGGAGTGGTTCCTCAAGCCCATGCTCATCAGCGGCGACTACGACGACAAGGTACTGATTCGGAAAGTCAGGATAGACAACGACGGGGTGCTGGTCGACTTCGATGGCGGCCGTATCGATGGTGGCCGGCTGGCCAGCCGCTACCAGGTCACGGTAGTCCCGACGGTGCTCTTCCTCGACCCGCAGGGCCGCGAACTCACCGACCGCATGGTCGGCATCAATACCCTCGAGTTCTACGGCGGCTATCTCGACCAGAATATCGACACTGCGCTGAGCCGGGTGCGCGGCGAGGTGCCCTGAGGGACATTCAAGACCGCCCGTGTCTTCCGTCGTCGGTTTTCGACTTTGGGGTCTACCCGCTCCCCCCGTCACGCCGTCAGCCGGGCACGCACATCCGCCTGGTGGCGGCGGCTGACCTCGAGGCGCTCGTCGATGCCGGCCAGGGCGACGCCGCACTGGCCCTCGGCGGCCCTCTCCAGGCCGGTGATGAAGTCCACCGCGACCAGGGCGTTACGGTGGATGCGCAGGAAACGCGACCCAAATTCGTCCTCCAGGGTCTTCAGCGATTCCTCGATCAGGTACTCGCCCGTGCCGGTGCGCACGGCTACATACTTGTTGTCGGCGCGGAAATAGCGGATGTCGGCGACCGGGATCAGCTGCAGATTGCCGCGCACGCGCACGCAGATGTGATTGCGTGCGCCGCCGCTGTCGGTATCCAGCTGCGCGGCCTGGGCCCGGGTCAGGCGCCGCGCGTTACCGAGCGCACCGGCCAGGCGCTCGCTGCGGATAGGCTTGAGCAGATAATCGACAGCGCAGGCCTCGAAGGCCTCGAGGGCGTGATCGCCAAAGGCGGTGGTGAAGATCACTGCCGGCGGGGCGGGCAGGCCGGCGAGGTGGCGCGCGGCCTCCAGCCCGTCCATGCCGGGCATGCGGATGTCCATGAGCACCACATCCGGCGTCAGGCGGTCGCACAACTCCAGGGCGGCGCGGCCATCACCGGCCTCCCCGCACAGCTCGCAGCCGGGCAGGTCCGCGAGCAGACGCCGCAGGCGCTCGCGGGCCAGGGGCTCGTCGTCGACCAGCAGCACCCTCACGCCACGACCTCGTCCGCCGCGGGCAGGGGAAACAGCACCCGCACCCGGTAAAGGCCCTCGCGCTGATCGATCTCCAGGCGTGCCGCGGGGCCGTAGGCGAGCTGCAGCCGCTCGCGGATGTTGTCGAGCGCCATACGGTTGCCACCGCCGCTGCGCCGGCGCGTCGTTGGCGGCGGCAGCGGGTTGCGCACCTCCAGACGCAGCACGCCCCGATTGTAGGTGCCGAGGACGTGCACCCGCCCGCCCGCGGCGGCCGGCTCGATACCGTGATACACGGCGTTTTCCACCAGCGGCTGCAGGATCAGGGCCGGGACGTGCGCCTGCAAGGGCAGATTCTTGAGCGTCCAATCGACGCGCAGGCGACCGCCCAGACGCTGCGACTCGATGCGCAGATAGCTGCGGGTGAAATCCAGCTCCTGCTGCAGGCTCACCCGCTCGCGCAGGTCACGCATGGTGACCCGGAACAACTCCGCCAGATCCTGCACGACCTCTTCGGCGAGCACGGGGTTACTCACGGTGAGTGCGGCGATGGTATTCAGACTGTTGAAGAGGAAATGCGGGTGGATGCGCGCCTGCAGCGCCTGGATGCGCGCCTGGGCCTCCGCCTCGACCTGTTGCGCCCATTGGTGGCGGACATAGAAGTAGCGCAGCACCATGCCGCTCAGCACGGCACTGATGGCGAGATTGCGCAGCACGAAGTCCGAACCGTCCGTACCTCCTTCCAACGGGCCGGTGAAGCGCACCGCCGCCAGGCTCAGCACCACCGTCACCAGCAGCAACGACAGATAGCTGATCAGCGCGGCAGCCAGGGCACTGAGCTGAGCCAGCCAGGGCCGCAGTACGCACAGCGCCGCGGCGCTCGCCAGCGCGACCCACTGCACGAACAACGACACCCGCCCCAACTCGCCCCACTTGTCACCCTGCCAGGGAGAGGCCAGCACCAGGATGAAGGACAGCAGCTGCGCCACCACGACCACCGCGAACACCACGCGGATGCCGCAGAAATTGGGCAGGAAGAAGGTCTCACCCAGCGTCGGTGCCAACGCCGGTGCCAGCGTCGCGCGGATGCCCGCTCCCGCCATGTGGTTCGGCCTCGACACCGCCTGATGCGCCCTTGCGCCCTTGCCGGATCCGGTCATGATTTGGTTATACTCGGCTGCCTTACCCTGTTGTCCATATGGAACCGACCATGCCCAGCGACAAACCTGCCGGCACCCCTACGGGCGGTACGCCCACAGGGACCACCCCCACAGGTACTACCCTTTGGGGCGGCCGCTTCAGTGAATCCACCGATGCCTTCGTCCAGGCCTTCACCGCCTCGGTGGGCTTCGACCGGCGCCTCTACGCCTACGACATTGCCGGCTCCATCGCCCACGCGCGCATGCTGGCCAAGGTGGGCGTGCTGCGCGCGGACGAGTGCACCGCCATTGTCGACGGCCTGACGGCGATCCGCGGCGAGATCGAGCGCGGCGAATTCGCGTGGTCAGTCGCCCTGGAGGACGTGCACATGAACATCGAGGCGCGTCTGACCGAACGTATCGGCCCGGTCGGCAAGAAACTGCACACCGGGCGCTCGCGCAACGATCAGGTCGCGACCGATCTGCGCCTGTACCTGCGCGCTGAGATCGACCTGATCGCCGCCGAACTGCGCCGCCTGCAGGCCGGCCTGCTGGACCTGGCCGAGCGCGAGGCCGACAGCATCATGCCCGGCTTCACGCACCTGCAGGTCGCCATGCCGGTGACCTTCGGCCATCACCTGCTGGCCTGGTTCGAGAACCTGGACCGCGACCACGAGCGGCTGCGCGATCTGCGCCGGCGGGTGAACGTCATGCCGCTGGGCGCCGCGGCGCTGGCCGGCACCACCTATCCCATCGACCGCGCCTACACCGCGGAACTGCTGGGCTTCGACCGGCCGGCCGAAAATTCGCTGGACGCGGTCAGCGACCGCGACTTCGCCATCGAATTCTGTGCCTTCGCCGCGATCCTGATGATGCATCTGTCGCGGTTTTCCGAGGAGTTGATCCTGTGGACCTCGGCACAGTTCGGCTTCGTCGACCTGCCCGACCGCTTCTGCACCGGCTCGAGCATCATGCCGCAGAAGAAGAATCCCGACGTGCCCGAGCTGGTGCGCGGCAAGACCGGCCGCGTCAACGGTCACCTCATCGCTCTGCTGACGCTGATGAAGGGCCAGCCGCTGGCCTACAACAAGGACAACCAGGAGGACAAGGAGCCGCTGTTCGACGCCGTCGACACGGTCAAGGGCAGCCTGCGCGTGTTCGCCGACATGATGCCCGCCGTGCAGCCACAGCGTGCGCGCATGCGCGCAGCCGCGCTGGCCGGCTTTTCCACCGCCACCGATCTGGCCGATTATCTGGTGCGCAAGGGTGCCGCCTTCCGTGACGCCCACGAGATCGTCGGCAAGGCGGTCAAGCGCGGCATCGAGCTCGGGCGCGACCTGTCCGAACTCCCGCTCGAGGAACTGCAGCGGTTCTCACCCGCCATCACCGCCGACGTGTTCGCGGCGCTGACGCTGGAAGGCTCGGTGGCGGCACGCGACCACCTCGGCGGTACCGCACCGACCCGGGTGCGCGCAGCGGTGGCCCAGGGCCGGGTGCGGCTGCAGACCTAGGGGCCGGTCGGGGCTGGGCACGGGCATGCCGGCGAAGGACCCATACGCCACGACTTCCGTGCGTTGTCGTGAGCACGGTTTCGCACGCTAGCGGGCCGCGGCGCGACCCTTCTCACCGCTGCCCGGCGGTCCCAGCCTGATCTGGGTGATGGCCCGCGCCGGTCGGCCCACGAAGTAGCCCTGCACGTAGTCCACGCCCAGGCGGCGCAGCAGATCCATGCAGTCCGAGGTCTCGACGAATTCGGCGATGGTGCGTATCCCCATGCCGCGGGCAACGTCCACCAGCGCCTTGACGAACAGCTGATCGTCGCGGCTGCGGGTGATGTCGCGGATGAAGCTGCCGTCGATCTTGAGCGTATCGACGCGCAGATTCTTCAGGTAGGAAAATGACGAGAACCCGACACCAAAATCGTCCAGGGAGATGTGGCACCCAAGCTGGCGGATGCGCACGATGAATTCAGCGGCCTTGGCCATGTGCGCACAGGCGGCCGTCTCGGTCACCTCGAAGGTGACGCGCCGCGGATCGACACCGGTCTCCCGCAGCTCACCTTCTATCAGGCTCAGCACCTCGTCGTCACCGACGGACATACCCGAAAGATTGATGGAGATACCCACGGAGCCGAATTCCGGTGACAGGGCGGCCAGGTAGCGCAAGGCCTTGGCCACGATCATGCGGTCGACCTGGCCGATGAGCCCGAACTGCTCGGCGGTCGGGATGAAGTTGCCCGGCATGAGACTGCCGCCGTCACGGTCGCGCATGCGTACCAGCGTCTCGAAATGATGCACCGTGCCGTCGATGAGTGCGGCGATCGGCTGGAAAACCAGCTCGAACAGATCATTCTCCAGCGCCTCCACGATGCGGGTCTTCCACGCCAGCTGTGTACCCATGCGCTCGCGCGCCATGTCGCCCTCGACATAAAACTTGGCGCGATTACGACCGGCATCCTTGGCGGCGTACATGGCCGTGTCGGCCTTGGCCAGCAGCTCAACCGCGTCGCCACCCGCTTCCGGGAAGGTCACCACGCCGATACTGGCCGACACCCGCAGTGCACGGCCCTGGTGCAGCGGCCGGTGTTCGATGATCGCATCCAGCACGTCTCGTGCCTTGGCCTGTGCCTGCGGCACATCCATGCCTGGAAAGGCCATGGCGAACTCGTCACCGCTGAGGCGCGCCAGCAGATCCTCGTTGCGGCATAGACGGCCGAGTACACCGGCAATCTGCACGATCAGCTCGTCGCCGACGGAATGACCGGCGGTGTCGTTGATCAGCTTCAGATGATCCAGGTCGATCAGCATCAGGATGCCCGAACGGTTGCGTGACTGCGCATGGCGGATCTCGTGGGCAAGGTCGATCAGGAAGCGGCGACGGTTGGCCAGACCGGTCAGCTGATCCTGATTGGAAAGCACCGTGAGGCGCACCTCGTCCTGCTTGGACTTGGACACGTCGCGGGTGGTGCCGCGGTAACCGTGGAGAACCCCGTCGCTCAGCACCGGCATGCCGTTGAGACGCAGATACCGCCGTGTGCCATCGGCCAGGGTGACGCTGCACTCGATCTCCTTGAAGGGGTAGCGGTGGTGATCCTCGGTCGGCAGCAGGCGCCCCATGATCTCGGTGAGATCATCGCGCGGGAACATCTGTGCGAAGGTATTGCCGATGAAGCTCTCCGACGTTATGCCCAACGTCTCCACCACGCCCGTCGACACATAGATCAGACGGCCATCGTGGTCAGTCTCCCACAACCAGTCGGAAGAACTCTCGGCGAAGTCGTGGAAACGCTGGCGATTGCGCTCCAACTCCGTCTGTGAGGTGCTCAGATCGGCCAGCATGTAATTGAATGAGTTGGCCAGCTGCCCCAGTTCGTCACGGCGCCGGACCCGCACCTGGTAGGTGAGATCACCGGCTGCGATGTGGCGGGTGGCCTCGGCCAGGGCCATGATCGGACGGGTCAGCGTGGCGCGGCTGACACTGATGCCGATCAGCGCCGCAATCAGGAGAATGAGCCCGGCGATGACGACGCCGCGCTTGCCCAGTTCCCGGTAGGGTGCCCAGTAGTTGTCAGCGGAATGCGCCAGCAGCACATGCGCTACGGTCGTCCGGCCGTCGCCGGCCAGCACCGGATAGACATGCCCGATGTAGCTGGCACCGCCGGCATCGAAGCGCAACGGTGCGCGGTGCCCATCGACGTAGCTCAGCTGCGCCAGGATCTCGGCAGTCACCGGCAAGGTCGTGCCCAGCACCAGGTTGCCGGAGTACAGCGCGACGTCCGCACGCACCAGCAGCTTCAACCCATCAACCGCGGTCTGCTGGATCTCCTCGCCCGCGACCAGCACACCGATGGCGCCGCCGAGCGGGCTCTCGATGGGGATCGCGGTCAGGCGCAGGAAGGTATCGAACACCAGGGCGTTGCCGAAGGCGACGTCCGCACCGTCGCCGATCTCGCGGACCAGCTGTTGCAGAGGCTCGGAGGCCAGCACCTGCGGCGAGGTGAAATGCGGCTTGCGGCCCTCGGCCGAGGCCGCGCCGGGACCGCGACCCAGGAACACCGCGAGCAGGTCGATGCCCGGGCGCGGATAGAGGTCTTCCAGCATGCTGCGCAGGGTCGCAGCATCGCCGGTCAGCGCGGCCGCCAGCAGAGCCGGCTCCCGGCTGACGCCGCGGGTGGCCATCACCAGCCGGTCGAAGGCGTGCTTCTGCGCCTCGACGAACACCCGCTGCGCACGCGTCAGATCGCGATCGACCTCGGCCTCGACATGGTCGCGGATCAGCAGGTAGCCGGACAGGCTGACGCCGGCGAGCACCAGGACCACCAGCATGACGACGAACAGCGTGTTCTTCTGGCTGATGTTCATGGCGTCAGGTCCCGGGCTGGCTCGGATACAACTGTTCGACGCTTGGCAGAGGCTGCAGCGCGCCGGCCCCGGGTGCGAAACCCTTGACCGCGATGTGGACCTCCAGCGGCGGTGGGGCGGTGAGCGCCTGGACCTCCAGGTAGCGGGTCTCCGCACCCGGGGCCGCAATCCGAAGCCGCCATTTTCCCGACGGTAGTCCACTGAATTCAAACAGCTCGCCAGGGTGCACCATCCGTATCAGCGGCGTGTCCACCACATCCACCCGCGCATAGCTGTGGGTGTGGATGCGGCAAAACCAATGCCAATCGGCCGCCTCGTCCATGCTCAGGCTCGCCTCCCGGCCCACGGTGGCCGGCCCCAGCCGCACCTCCAGGGACGACTTGCCCTGGCGAGGGTGGGGTGTATGGGAAAAGAGTTCGTGGTAGAGACCATCGTCGCTGTGGAAGCGCAACCGGTCGCCGCGGTGGAGCACGAGGTAGGGCGGCCAGAGCGTATTCCCCTGCAGCATCACGTCGTGCCGTGCGGGCGGCTGTAACGGCAGACGTTGGCCTTCCAGTGGAAAGAGCGCGACACTGACGGGAAATCGCAGTGGCTCGGCCTGGCTGCCGAACGCGGTGGCCTGCTGCAGGGTCACCACGCCGCGGACCTCCGCCGACATCGATGGGCCCGCCGCCAGACTCAGACCGAGGCCGAGAAGGGCGATTATGCTATGTTGACCTGCGGGCATCGATTCGCTGTGCTGCCGGGTCCATCCCCCATCGCGCCGGCCGCCCGGCGAGACGGGGCGGCGGACGTCGCGGCATGTCGGCTCGCAACCTCTTCCAGAGACAGTGGAGCGAAGTAAAAGCAATGATCGTGCCGACCCATGGTGACAGCCTGGAGGGTCTCCGCCAGCGCCTCGCAGATTTCGCGGCACGCCGCGACTGGGATCAGTTCCATTCGCCCAAGAACCTGTCCATGGCCCTGATCGCGGAGGCCGCCGAGCTGGTCGAGCATTTCCAGTGGCTGACCCAGGCGGCAAGCCGCGAACTCCCCGAGGATAAGCTCGCCGAGGTGCGGCTGGAGTTGGCCGACATCCTGATCTATCTGGTACGCATCGCCGACAAGCTCGGCATCGACTTGCTCGCCGCGGCCAACGACAAGATCGAGTTGAACGAGCGGCGCTACCCCGCCGAGCGCGTACGCGGTGAAGCCAGACGGGCCCGCGAATATTCCCTCGGTGACCCCGAAGAGACGTCGGATTCCTGACGCCCCCCACAGTGGAAAATCCCACTAAATCAACTATTCCCGCATTTCTCGGGGCCTCAAGCCGCGCCCCCCGCAGTCGCTATAGGACGGGACGCTAGCCCCACTCCCATTCGCACCTGGAGCATCCATGAAGGAATATCTCGTCCTGGAGCAGGCCGTTGCTCTGATCGACGGCTGCCCCGACCCCATCCTGTTGTTCGATGCCGCCGACCGTATCGTGGCACTCAACCCGGCCGCACGCACCCTGCTCGCGAGCCAGGCGTTGCGACTGCTCACCCACAGGGCCGGGGAGCTGCCCGCCGGTCCGCTGCGTGACCTGGTGACCGGGAGTGACGCACTCACGTTCCGGGACGACAACCAGCAGACGCACCATTTCGCACCCATCGATCTGCCGCTGCCGTCCGGCGCGGCGGCGGTCCGTGCCCGGCTGCTGCGCGACATCTTCGACCGCGAGCGGCTGCGGACCGTGCTGGACGCCCAGGCCCTGCACGACCACACGACCGGCATCCTCAACCCGCGTGGGCTCATGGTCGCGCTGGAACCTCAGGTGTCACGCAGCCGCCGTTACAACAGCCCGCTGGCCCTGCTCATGATGGATGCTTACGGAGAGCGGGCCGAGCCCGCCTTCCTGGTGCAGGTGAGCAAGGTACTCCGGGATGAACTGCGCTGGGCGGACATCATCGGCATCAGTGACAGCCACGAGTTCATCATCGCCCTGCCCGAGACCCGCCAGACCGACGCCCTCCGGCTCACCGAAAAGCTCAGTGCGCGCCTGAGCCATGAATTCGAGGGTAAGGACTCGACCTGGGCGGCCTACGGCGTCGTCGCATTACAGAAGACGGACGACGCCGCCACGCTGCTGCGCCGGGCGCACACGGCACTCGAGCAGGCGCGCAGCACGCGCGGCGGCACGGCCGTCGCGCTGTAGGCGGGCCATGCCCACACCCCCCGGAACGAGGCCGGCCGATGCGCCCGGAATAACGCCGCTCGACGACCAGGCCCTGAACATCGACGGCATGGAGCTGCGCACCATCAAGCGCCGCTTCATGGCAATCAACAACGATCGCCTCAAGCGCGTCTACCAGAGTCTGCGTGATCGCCAGAAGATTTTCTTCGAGTTGCTGCCGCTGCTGTTCCACATCAACCACCCCGTGCTGCCCGGTTACCTGTCCAGCAAGACGCCTGCGGGGGTCGCCGAGTACACGCCCGGCAATCGCTGCATCGAGGCCGCACGGCGCCTGTTCAAGAGTTTCACCTATCAGCGCCGTGCCCAGCGGCGTTTCGACATCCAGGCGCTCTACCTGATGGGGTCCAGCGGCACCATCGCGTACTCCGACACCAGCGACTTCGATATCTGGGTGTGCATCCGCCCCGATATGTCAGACGAGGAGCGGCAGGCGCTCGCCCACAAGGCCGAATGCATCGTCTCCTGGGCGGGCTCGCTGGGCCTGGAGGCACATTTCTTCATCATGAACGACGCGGCCTTCCGGCGTGGCGAGATGGAGACGCTGTCACAGCAAAGCAGTGGCAGCGCGCAGCATCACCTGTTACTCGACGAGTTCTATCGCACCGGCCTGCTGGTCGCCGGTCGCTATCCGGTCTGGTGGCTGGTGCCGCCGCAGTACGAGCCGGTATATGCCCAGTACGTACACGACCTGAAGCACAAGCGCTTCATCGGCCCGCAGGAGACGGTCGATTTCGGCTGCATCGCGCACATGCCGGCTGGCGAGTTCTTCGGGGCTGCACTGTGGCAGCTCTACAAGGCAGTATCGTCACCCTATAAATCGGTGTTGAAGATTCTGCTGATGGAGGCCTATGCGGACGAGTATCCGGCCACCGAACTCCTGAGCCTGCGCTACAAATCTGCCGTGTGGCAGGGTGACACCCAGCTGGATGAACTCGACCCGTATGTGCAGATGAGCGCCCGCGTCGAGGAGTATCTGCTGCGCCGCCACGAGGTCGAACGCCTCGAGCTGGCGCGTCGCTGCCTCTATTTCAAGGTCAACGAACCCATGAGTCGACCCGATCGACGCGGCAACGTCACCTGGCGCCGCGAGGTCATGCGCGAGCTGGTGACGGCCTGGAACTGGTCGGGGGCACAGCTGCTGATGCTCGATTCCCGCCGCACCTGGAAGATCCATCGTGTTTTGGAGGAACGCCAGGCGCTGGTCGAGGTGCTCACCCAGAGCTATCGCGCCCTATCGGATTTCGCCCGCCGGCGCGGCGCTGGTATCGCCATCGATCCGGCCGACCTGCACCTGCTCGGCCGCCGCCTGTATGCCGCCTTCGAGCGCAAGGCCGGTAAGGTCGAGATCATCAACCCCGGCATCTCCGACGATCTCACGGAAGAGCGGCTGTCGCTGCACCGGGTGCGCGACAGCGAGTCCGGGTGGACCCTGTTCCGTGGCGATGTGCGCAGCGACGACACCCAGGGGCAACGGCCGTTGAAGCGCGGACACAGCCTCATCGAGGTGCTCGCCTGGTGCCACTTCAACCGCCTGTTACACCCCTTCGCCAGCATGATCAGCCTGCACCCCGATGACTGCGACATCAGCACCTGGGAGCTGCGCTCGGTGACCGATTGCCTCCAACAGCTCTATCCGAACGGCACGCTGGCCGAAGCGGAGATGGACGAGCTGGCACGCCCGGCACGGGTGCGGCAGGCGGCCCTGTTCATCAACCTCGGTATCGACCCGATGGCGACCCTCACCCGTGAGGGCATGCAACTGGTCAGCAACCGCACCGACGCACTGAGCTACGGTGGCCGCTGGGAAAACCTGGCGCTGACCTTCGAACAGATCGCGGTGACGTCCTGGCGGGAGGTACTCACCGTCCGCTATGCCGGCGAGACAGCATTGCTGGACTGCCTGTGCGACTACCTGGCCTGGGCGCCACTGGCGGCGGGTCACAAACCTGCACCCATGGCCTGCTTCAGTTTTTCGTCGACGCGCGGTGCGCCCATCGCCCACCGGGTCGAGGAGGTGTTCCGCAACATCATCGATTGGTTTCACGACGGTGCGGACGGCCGCCACGGCCGCTACATCCTTCAGGTCGGCCACGACTATTTCGTGTTACAGCCGGAAAACGACGTACCCCGCTATCAGCAGTTCGGCAATCTGACGGCGTTGCTCAACCATCTGGGGGCACCGCAGGAACAGTTCAGCACCATTCGACTGGACGGGCAGACCCTGACCGAGACTCCGCTGCCGCAAATCTTTGCGGCCAATCGCCCCGGCCGCGTGCAGCTCTTCTATCAGGTGCACGGCGAGCAGGCAACAGTCTATGTGATCGACGAAAAAGGCTCGCTATTCCATCAACAGGTCGCCTTCCATGACAACCTCACACTGCTGACCCAGTTCCAGCGTTTTCTGGAGAAGGTGCGACATCGCCGTGGCTTTCTCGATCAGAATACCGGTGGTAACGGGGAGGGCGATGACATCGAGTATTACCAGATCGTGCAGCGTGCGGGTGAAACGCCGCGGCTGGAAGGCCAGGACATCAACCACTTCCGCCAGTCACGCAATTACTTCGGGGTACAGGTCATCGGCGATCTGCTGGATGAGAACCGCACGGTATTCACCATGTACTGCAACGATCAGGAGTTCTCCACCCTGGAGCATGGCGACCGGCTGTTCGAGGTGGTGGCGGGCTATGTCCTCAGTCAGCGTGCGAGCGGGCAGCTGTACCCCATCTATATCACCGATATCGATCTGGCCCGTGGCCTGCTCGGCGCCGACAACGGCCAGGCATTGCAGATGGTGCATTTCCTCAATTACAAGAAACGCATCGAGGCGCGACTGAACCAGGCTTTGGCCGGTCTGTAAAGAAGATCCTGCGGGCCCGTGCGGGCCCCATCCCGATGCGTCTATTTTTTGCGGCGTACCCGCTCCAGAATGGCGCGCAGATCCTGCTCCCAGCGGAGGAACAGCGCGGTCAGCTCAGGATCGCCATAGGCCTCGCTCAGATAGGTCGGGTTGGCCGTGGCCAGCAATGTCTCCTCCGCCTCGGCGAAGATGGCGATCTGCAGCGGCAGATGGGGGATCAATTCTGGATACCGGGCGCTGAGGGAGCGGATCTCCTCCGGCTTGCCGAAGAACACCACCCGGTACTTATCGGTCTCGTAGCCGAATTCCGTCAGGCCGATGTCGACGCGCTGGACCCGCGACAGCGTGTAGCCCTGCGCGCTGATCGCTTCCTGCAGCAGCAGCATGGTCTCCGCGAAGGCCTCGGAAGAGCGCACCATCAGCATGTCGTCGGCCACGGCGGCGGCCGCCACGACCCACAGCAGCAGCCCCGCCAGCAGGCACCGCGCGCGCATCATAGCGTCGCCTCCTCGAGGATATCGGTGTAGAGCCGGGACATCTCATCACAGGCCCGGTCGAGCTCGGCGTTGTTGAACAGATGGCCGAGTCGTTTCGGATTGACGCTCATGACCAGGACCTTGCCGTCCTGTTCCACCACGGTGACGCGGCAGGGCAGAAACAGGCCGATCCGTGGGTCCAGCGCCAGGGCATCATAGAGAAACTGGAAGTTGCAGAAGTACACCATCACCTGCCGGGTGTTGACCTCATCCTCCGGAAAGAGTCCGTCCTCGAGATACTGGTCGCGGATCAGGCGGAAATTCTTGCCCACCGCGGCGCGCTTCACCGCCTCGACCGTCTCCTCCAGCCCATAGGGCGACTCCATCATCAGCATGGCCGGCTCCGGTTCGGCCGGTGCCGGTGTCGCGGTCGCTTCGAGACTGCGCACATAGCTGACGAGATCGTCGATGTCCTGTTCTGAGAGGCCCTGTTCGATGAAGGACACCATGGGTGTGCCGGCACGCCCGTGCATGAGCGTCGCCTTGATCATCGCGTCGGTGGCCGCCTGCAGGAAACCGGTGTTGTTCAGCGCGGGTGCGATGATCGGCAGGTCACGTGGCCGCGAAAAGGTCACGCCGGTGCCGTGGCCGCCCTGGCCGTGGTCGCCATGGCAGACGGCGCAGTGCTGCGCGAACAGCGCGGCGCCATGTGTCGGATCGCCGGCGACGGGTGCGGTGGAGAAGCGTGCCGGCGTCGCGCCGTGCTGCCAGCCGCGCACGTGCCGGACGATGGCGGCGATCTCGGTATCGCTCAGGCGGTTGAACGCGGGCATGACGCGGCCCGGCCGCCCCAGGCGGATAGTATGCTCCAGATAGGCATCATCGACGCTGGCCAGAAAGGCCGGCAAGGCGAGCGGAATACCCACGCCGCCATGGCCGGACTCACCGTGACAGGCGGCGCAGTTGCGGGCGTACAGGAGGGCACCGTTGGGTTCGGCCGGCGCGGCGCCGGCCGTGCCCGCAAGCAGACACAGCGCGATCAGCAGCAGGCGTCGCATCACGTGTTTCATGGCGCAGTCGTCATGACCGTTGGAAGTGCGCCCAGTATGGGAACCGGCACGCAAAATGTCGTTGATGTATATCAAAAAACAGCCAGCACATCCGCTCCCTTCAGCGCCCTGGGAGTCGCCCGTCGAGCCATGCACGGATATCGGTAAGCTCCTCCGCGCACAGTGTGTGCGGCATGCGATAGGCGTGGAACGCCACGCGGCAGCCCAGCGCGACGAGGTGGTCGCGGCTGGCCGCGCCCAGGGCAAAGGGCACCACCGGATCGTCGTGGCCGTGCGCCATGAAAATGGGGATACCGCGGCCGGCCCCGGTCAGATCGGTGGCGAGCGCGCCCGGTAGCGGCACATACGTCGACAGCGCCAGGATACCGGCGAGCGGCAACGCGCCGGTCAAGCCGGCCTGCAGGGCCACGGCACCGCCCTGTGAGAAGCCGGCCAGGACGATGCGCTCGGGCGGCACGCCCCGCGCGACCTCGGTGGCGATGAGTTCGCCGACGGCCGCGCTGGAGGCGCGGATACCGGCCGCGTCGGTGTCCGCGGCGATGTCCGTGCCGCGGATGTCATACCAGGCGCGCATCACATGGCCGGCATTGATCGTGACCGGCCGGTGGGGCGCGTGGGGCAGCACGAAGCGCACGCCGCGCTCGAGCTGCCCCAGCTCGGGCACCAGGGGCTCGAAGTCGTGGCCGTCCGCGCCCAGCCCGTGCAGCCAGATGACGCTGGCCGTGGCCGCGGTCGGCGGTTCGATGATCAGGGATTCCAATAGTTCATGGGGCATGCCGGGCATCCTACCGGAGTACCCGGACCCGCGGCCAGCCGGCACCCACGGCTTTGCCACGGGCCGCGCTTTGCGCTACTGTCGCGCGCAACCCGCAGCCCGACGATGCGCTTCCATGTCCCGCCTCCGACCGACCCTGCTGCTCCTGCTTGGCCTGCTCGCGGCCGCCGTGCTCGCGAGCGCCGGCTGCGGCCAGAAGGGTGATCTGTATCTGCCCGACCACAGCGAGGACCGGCAGGCGGACTGAACGGCCGCTGCAACGCGCCATACACTCGGCGCACCACCCTGCCCCGGCGACCCCGATGGATGATTTCGACTACCGTGACGGCCAACTGTTTGCTGAAGATGTCCCGCTCGAGGACCTCGCAGCGCGCTTCGGCACCCCGACCTATGTCTATTCACGCGCGACGCTGGAGCGCCACTGGCACGCCTTCGACGACGCGCTGGCCGGGCGCCCGCACCTCATCTGCTACGCTGTCAAGGCCAACTCCAATCTGGCCGTCCTGAATCTGTTCGCGCGTCTGGGCTCGGGCTTCGACATCGTCTCGGGCGGCGAGCTGGAGCGTGTGCTCAAGGCCGGCGGCGATCCGGGGAAGATCGTGTTCTCCGGCGTCGGCAAGGGTGCCGTGGAGATGCGGCGGGCGCTCGAGGTCGGCATCCGCTGCTTCAATGTCGAGTCCGAGCCCGAACTGGAGCGGCTGAACGCGGTGGCCGGCGAACTCGGGGTGCGCGCACCGGTGTCACTGCGCGTGAACCCCGACGTCGACGCCGGCACCCACCCCTACATCTCCACGGGCCTGAAGGAGAACAAGTTCGGCATCGACATCACCCACGCCGAGGCGGTCTATGTGCGCGCCGTCGGCTTGCCGCACCTCGACGTAATCGGCGTCGATTGCCATATCGGCTCGCAACTCACCCAGGTCACGCCCTTCGTCGATGCCGTAGTGCGGGTACTCGCGCTGCTGGACCGCCTGACCGGACGTGGTATCGCCGTCCGGCACCTCGACCTCGGCGGCGGGCTCGGCATCCGCTACCGCGATGAGCAGCCGCCCACGCCGCGCGACTATCTGGCGCCCATCCTGGCGGCCATCGGTGACCGGGATGTGGAGATCCTGCTCGAGCCCGGTCGCGCCATCGTCGGCAACGCCGGCGTACTGCTCACCCGGGTCGAGTACCTGAAGCACACCGGCCACAAGGATTTTGCCATCATCGATGCGGCCATGAACGATCTGCTGCGGCCCGCGCTGTACGACGCCTGGCACGCAATCGTCCCGCTGCGGCCGCGCACCGACCGGGCGCCGCGCACCTACGACCTGGTCGGCCCGGTGTGTGAGACGGGCGATTTTCTCGGCAAGGACCGTGCGCTCGCACTGGCACCCGACGACCTGCTCGCGGTGCGCTCCGCCGGCGCCTATGGCTTCTCCATGAGTTCGAACTACAACTCCCGCCCACGCGCCGCCGAAGTGATGGTCGACGGCAACCAGGCCCACACCGTGCGCGAGCGCGAGACACTGGACGACCTGTGGCGCGGCGAGCATTTGCTGCCTTGAGGCCGACGTGTTGAACCGCCAAAACGCGAAGGACGCCAAGATGTTTTGAACCGCCAAGGCGCCAAGAATTATTGAGCGTATTTGCTGTGTGCGAATCGCCCACGCTTGGTGGCGCTTGCTGCAGCAACGCGTTATCCAGCACAAACCCCAAGACAGCTTTTCTTGGCGTCTTGGCGCCTTGGCGG
>Ga0265293_10004769_pt1 | contig 23532 bp, 20 predicted proteins | sample Munlanlewell138R_FD_192505 | JGI IMG/M metagenome (GOLD analysis project Ga0265293, IMG submission 192505) | Leachate microbial communities from a municipal landfill in Southern Ontario, Canada - Leachate well 138R | ecosystem: Engineered > Solid waste > Landfill > Unclassified | place: Canada... | reverse complement strand
AATTTTCAAGTCGTTAACGAATAAAATAGCTTCGTTTCAAACAGTCAGCTTATTTCATTTCAAACCCTTAGTCTACAATTCATCAAACGGTAGCGAAGCAATAACATCCGATATTTTATCTACTCCCTCTTTCATTGGTTTGTTGACCATTGGTTTAATAAAAGGATTTAAATCGGCTCGCAGCGTTAACTTCATCCGGGTATCATCTTCCGATTTAGATACTAATTGAATCCACGCTTCTATCACGAAAGGTAAGCCTTTAGATTTAAATTTAATGGTCTTATTTGGCTCCCTGTCCTCTATCACAAATGAAACACGACCAACCGGATCAATCGAAAACGAGCAACTGTTTTCGTCACACATAAAATCAGAGATTTTATCTTCAGGAAGTCTATCTTTTAAAAGCTCTAATTTACCTAAATCGGAAAGAATATTGAACACCAAATTATCCGGATGTGGTATTTTTTTTATCTCACTTATATATTCTGTCATCGTTTTCTTTATTTATTTTTTTTAGATTGACCCCACGTATCCGGGTTTTCTCGCCAGTCTTGCAACGTTTGCAATTCTGATTCATCAATATATTCACTGCTCAAAGCCTCTTCCAATATTGCATCATAATTACTCAAACTGGTGAACTCTACATTTGCTTCTTGCATATTTTGCGTAGCAATTGGGAAACCGTATGTGAAAATGGAAACCATTCCAATAACTTCCGCACCATCCTTGCGAATTGCCTCAACAGCTTTCAGACTGCTTTTTCCGGTTGAAACCAAATCTTCAACCACAACAACTTTTTGTTTGGGTCGTAAATCGCCTTCAATCAAATTTTCGAGTCCATGACCTTTGGGAGTTGCCCTGATATATACGAACGGAAGTCCCAGCAAATCTGCCACTATTGCTCCGGGTGCAATAGCTCCGGTGGCAACACCTGCAATTGCTTCCACGTTGGGGTATTTCTCTAAAATGATTCGTCCAAATTGAATTTTCAGAAAATTGCGAATATCAGGATATGACATCAACTTTCTGTTGTCGCAATATATGGGTGACTTCCAGCCCGAAGCCCAAGTAAAAGGATTGGAAGGTTGCAGCTTGACAGCTTTAATTTTTAAAAGTTTCTTAGCCGTTATTTTTTCTAATGTGTCCATATTATCTGTTTTTCTTGAGAAGTGACAAAAATACTATTTTTAGTACAACTTCTCGAATTTATAAAAACATTTGTAACGGAATTTCATAAAGATTGATTTCGATTGGATCAAAATTAGAATTTCTCGCCAACTGTTGCAATGCTAATTTTCACGTTTTCACATTTGAGTAATGCATACGCACATGCTTCTAAAGTGGAACCGGTTGTAATAACATCGTCAACCAACAACACGTGTTTATTTTCAAAAACTCTGTTATTTCTTACATCAAAAATACCTTCAACATTCTCCCAGCGTTGCGTTTGAGTTAGTTTTGTTTGTGTGGGATTGTCGATTACGCGAATTAGTTCATCAACCGACACTTTCACCGAAGTGGCTTTAGAAAGACCATTTGCAAAAGCTTCAGCCTGATTATATCCCCGGTTCAACTTTTTTTTGGGATGAAGCGGAACCGGCACAATCACATCAATGGTTCTTAGAAATTCACTTCCCAGCAAATCTTTGCCGTAAATGACTCCTAATAGTTCTGCAATATAGGGTTTGTGGTTGTATTTGAATTCATGAATAAGAGATTGTAAAAGGCCATCTTGGGTAAACACACAAAACGATGCAAAACGTTCAAAAGGAAAACGACCCGCTAACAGTATTTCACCGTAATTATCGGGTTCTTTAAAGTTATCGGTTTTTGGCAGCTTATATAAACATTGCAAACACACTCCCCGCTCTGTTGGTAGCAATTTGTTTTTACAAACCACACAACAGTTTGGAAAGAAAAAATGAGCTAATTCTTCTAAAACCCATTTCGGCTTCATCTTACTTTATCTTTTTCATGCAATATAAAATATCTTTCATCTCAAACCCTCGGCTCATTGCAAACCGAATTAGCTTGTTTTGCCTTTCGTAAATTGAGCTTCCTTTTATGGTTTTCCATTTTGCTTGCATCAAATCTTGCAATGAATGAGTGAGTTCTTCGTCAGAAAAATTTGAAAAAGCTTCAGAAATTGTGCTTTCAGAAATTCGCTTTTGTCTAAGCGCATATTCAATTTTTATTTTCCCCCATTTATTAAAACGAACTTTATCGTGAATAAAGCTCTTTGTAAATCGCAATTCGTCAATATATTTCTCCTTTTTCAGTTGATTAATAATTCGCTCTATAATTTCAGTATCTAAATCGAATCGATTCAGTTTTGTTTCAATATCATAAACGCAACATTCCTTTTTTGCACACAGGTGTGACATGCGACTAAATGCTTTTGCTTCAGATATTTGCTTGGGTTTTTCTTCCATTGTCTATTGACTCGTTTCTATTTGAGTTTTCGTGATTTCGTTTTTTCGGTTTTTCGTTATCTATCAACAAATGCGAGATTGTCAAGCTTCACATTGTTAATTGTCAACTGTCCATTGTCAATTACTTCACCGCCTTCACCATCCTATTATTCCCCGAAATATCTTTCTTCAATTCAACATCTTGAAAGTTTTTATTTATGAGCAGTTGCACAATCTCTTCGCCTTTGGTTTGATTAATTTCGAAATAAAGTAATCCCCCATTTTTCAATTGTTTTTTAGCAATATCAGCAATTCTATCATAAAAAATCAAAGCCTCTTCATTGGAAACAAAAAGTGCTTCGTGTGGCTCAAAATTGAGAACGTTTTCATCCATCACTTCTTTTTCTGATTCTTTTATATAGGGCGGATTACTAACCACGATGTCATATTTCTTCTTCGAATAGTGCTCTTCTAACACATCTACCTTTGAAAATTGAACGGTAACGTGATTCATCCGACTATTTTCCCTTGCAATTACCAAAGCTTCTTCCGATATATCCCACGCATCCACAGTTGCATATTGTAAATGCTTTGCTATTGTGATTGCAATACAACCGCTTCCTGTACCAACATCAAGCACATGAGGATTTGTATTTTTTATATCCGAAAGAATCCACTCTACTAATTCTTCCGTTTCGGGACGTGGAATCAAAACAGAAGAATTTATCTTAAAATCTAAACCATAGAATTCGGTTTTACCCAAAATATATTGAATTGGCTCGTTGTTTTTCAACCGATTGACAATGCAATTTATTTTTTGTTTCTCCTTGTCAGATAATTCATTAAATTTGCAGGCAACAATATCAGACAGAGAGAGATTGCACACATCTTTTAGAATGAGCGTAACAAAAGTGCGAAGCTCACTCCGGGTGTACATATGAATTAACTGATTGCGAATCTGTTCAGCAGGATTTTCAAACATTGAAATCTTATTCTATGATGGATACAACAAAGATAAAAAAAATGCACAGAATAAGTGAAAAATATATGAACCGTTGCTTGCAATTAGCAAAAAAAGGTGAGGGAGCAACAAAAACCAACCCTATGGTAGGCTGTGTTATTGTGCATAACGACACGATAATTGGCGAAGGATATCATAGAAAGTTTGGCGAAGCACATGCCGAAGTAAATGCAATTAATTCAGTAAGAGAGAGTTCATTATTAAAAAATTCAACACTCTATGTTTCGCTTGAACCATGTTCCTATTTTGGCAAAACTCCGCCATGTGCAAAGAGGATTATCTCAGAACAAATCCCACGTGTGGTTATAGCTTCAACAGATCCCAACTCTAAAGTTGCAGGCAAAGGAATTCAAATGCTTCGCGATGCGGGTATTGATGTAGTAGCGGGAGTTTTGGAAGCGGAAGCAAAAAGCTTGAACAAAGTCTTTTTTGTGAATCAGCTAAAAAAACGTCCCTATGTAATACTAAAATGGGCGCAAACAAAGGATGGGTTCATTGATAACCGAAGAGAAAGTAGCGAAACCCCTCCTTTGAAGCTTTCCAACAGCATTACCCAAAGTGTTGTTCATAAACTTCGCGCACAAACTATGAGCATTATGGTAGGTACAGACACTGCGTTGAAAGATAATCCCACACTAACCACTCGTAAATGGTATGGAGACAATCCTGTGCGTGTGGTGATTGACAGAACGGGGAAATTAGCGGCAACGAGCAACTTGTTTTCTAATGATGCAAAAACGATACTATTCACCCAATTAGAGACATATCCTATTGAGAAGGACAACATCACATGCATTCATCTAAACTCTGAAGATGACATAAATAGACAAATCTTAAACAAGCTGTTTGAAATGAATCTGGCTTCGGTATTAATTGAAGGAGGCACTTACACGCTAACATCGTTTATTGAGAAAAATCTGTGGGATGAAGCTTTTGTTGAAGTAGCTGATATGAATATCGGGAACGGTATTGAAGCTCCGGGAATGGCGCTCAATGTGATAAATGCTAAAAAATATATAGATTCCTTTCATTTTCATATAAAGAGAGAAATAAGTCGAAATTATAATTAAATATTATCTTATCTATGGTAGAAGAGGAAAAACTTCATACTTTTGCAGAGATTAAATAGATTATACAAATTTTTTAAATCAAATGATATCTAACTGGTTTTATTATTGTTTTACTCTTTTGGCTACTACCATTCTTCTGAGTTCATGTTTGGATTCAAATGAAGTAGAATATACCTATTCTGCCGATGCACAAATGACCTCTTTAAAGATTTCTTCCTCCGAAGATAGCTTAGGCGTATTGTCAAAAGTAGAATTTTCCATCAATCAAGTTTCTTCCGCACCAGTAGTTTTCAACAAAGATTCGCTTCCTTATCTTTTTGATGTTGAAAACGTGAAGATGGAAGTGACAACAAATGGTGCAAGTGGTATAAAGCTCTACTTAATCAACCCCGATAGTTCATATATTTGGAATTTATCAGACTCAGTGAAGATAAAAAAATTGAAACAGATAGAGATTTTTGCGCAAGACGGTAAAACCACAAAAAGATATACGTTCGAATTAAGAACGCATCAGCAAGATCCAGACACTATTTTTTGGCAAAATGTAAAAAACAACTACATTGATTTGCCAACAGATCAAGTTACAGTTGCAGACAAGAATCAGTTTTACACATACTACCAAACCGGTAATGCTATTAAGCTATCAACCTCGTCAATTGAAGATGGCACAAACTGGACCAATCAAGTTTTAAACGGAATGCCTCAGAATGTGCTGTTATCGTCCATTCAAACAATTGATTTTGATAATAATGTAACATGGTATGCAACCGATAGCAACAACAAACTATATGAATCTGCAAATGGTATCGATTGGAGTTTGAAAGCTACAACTTACCCTGTGAAAGCCATTTACGGAAAACTTCCCTCTTTTACGAAAGACTCTATTCTGTTAGTTCTGAAAGATGGCAGTGACTATAAGTTTGCAAAAACCAACGATTTTTCATCCCTTAGAGTTCTCAACAGTGTGCCTTCTGGTTTCCCGATTACGGCCTTCACATTTACTTCGATTAATGATCCGCTTATCTACTCAGCTAAATATTTGATCGTTACCGGAGGAGAAAACGACAACAACTTTCCGAATAGAAGTGTTTGGGTGTTACAAGAAAACGAGAACAAAATAAACTCCATATCCAATATATCGGAGTTTAATGTGACTGGCTCATCGCTATTTAATTACGATGGGAAAATATACCTAATGACATCCAAAGACAATGAAAATGTGTTTTACACATCCATTAATTACGGTATTTTTTGGGAAAAAGCAAACAGCAAACAGTCGCTTCCTGCAGGCTTCACAAACCGAACAAGTCAATCCGTTACTGTTGACAGCAAAAATAACATCTGGATATTTGGTGGAAAAACCAATAATCAGACGCAGTTGGTTGAGGTTTGGAAAGGGCGCATCAATAAATTATTTACAAAATAATTCAACAGAAAAGGTTTGGAGAATATCGGATTCGCACCGAGAGTAAACAAATATAATTGATAAACTAAGGACAACAAGATAAAATGTCTTTATTAGATAAAATAGATACTAAGAATATACCTTCTCACATTGCAATCATCATGGATGGTAATGGGAGATGGGCTAAAGAACGCGGATTGGACCGAACCGACGGACATCAGGAAGGTGTTGTGGCGGTTCGTAGAATTGTTGAAGCAGCTAGTCGTGCAGGTATAAATTTTCTTACTGTTTATGCATTTTCTACCGAAAATTGGAATAGACCCAACAAAGAGGTCGAGGCATTGATGGAATTGATGGTGTACGCTATTGTAAAAGAGACTCCGGATTTAATTAAACAGGGAGTTCGACTGCTTGTCATTGGTGATTCCAACAGATTGCCTACCAAAACGAGGGCTGCATTAGATAATTGCATAAACGAAACAGCTAACGGTACTACAATAACATTGATTCTGGCGCTGAGCTATTCTTCGAAATGGGAAATTACAGAAGCATTAAGAAATATGCTAAACGATATCCAATCGAAACGATTGAGGGTAGATGATTTAAACGAAAAAACCTTATCAAACTACTTAACAACAAAAGGTATTCCTGATCCCGATTTATTAATACGAACGGGCGGTGAGAAACGCATAAGCAATTTTTTATTGTGGCAATTAGCATACGCTGAATTGTATTTTACGAATGTGTTTTGGCCCGATTTTGATGCAGAACATTTGTACCAAGCCATTTTAGATTTTCAATGTAGAGAACGACGATTTGGCAAAACCAGCGAACAAATTGAAAAGGAACAAAAAGAATAATTAGAAAACAACCTGCAACAGCATAATAGAGAGAAACGAAAAATTTTAACAATGTTGAAGAAAACATTTATTGGTATAGTGATACTTAGTTTTGCCATTCAGGCAAATGTTTGGGGACAAATTGAGACGGAACAACCGACCTCAACGAATCCTACAGATAGTGTCATTATCTCCCCCACAATTAATTACACGGCAACTCCAAAAAAATATACGATTCAGGACATCAAGGTTACCGGTATTGAAGGCACCATGTACGAAGAACAACCCTTTGTAATGGTTAGCTTTTCAGGTTTGTCTGTAGGACAAGTGATTCAAATTCCGGGAGATGATATAACCCAGGCTGCCAAAAGATTTTGGAAACAAGGACTTTTTGGTGATGTAAAAATTTTAGTCGACAAATTTCAGGGAGATAAGGTTTGGCTCGAACTGAGGTTAACCAGCCGTCCACGCATTTCAGATATTCACTACTCGGGTATGAAAAAGGGTGAACGCGATGATATTGAAAAAAAGATTGGAATGGTGAAAGGAAATCAAATTACACCTGACCAAATTAATAGAGCTAAAACCATCATTAAAGCATATTATGCTGAGAAAGCATTTGGAGATGCAGAAGTCTCTATTATGGAAAAACCCGATCCCGAACATAAGAATCAGGTTATTCTTGATATTAATGTTGATAAGAAAGAAAAGATAAAAGTAAACAGTCTCAATTTCATTGGGAACGAAGCAATAAAAGATAGCAAGCTTGCATGGACAATGAAGAAGACTAATGAAAGAGGGAAACTCATTAATCTATTTAGAACTAAGAAATTTGTTGAAGACAATTACGAAGAAGATAAAAAAAGAGTTTTAGATAAATACCATGAGCTGGGCTATCGCGATGCGGAAATAGTGTGGGACACTGTCTATCGCCACGACGATAAAACTGTGAACATTGACATTAAAGTTGACGAAGGTGAAAAATATTATATCCGATCTATAAAATGGGTTGGAAACACGCAGTACAGTTCCGTACAATTAGACCGGGAATTGAATATGAAGGCTGATGATGTTTATAACCAAAAGAAATTGGAAGAACGTTTAATTACCGATGACGATGCGGTAATAAACATTTATCAGAACAATGGTTATCTCTTCTCAAGTATAGATCCGGTTGAAGTTAACATTGTAGAAGACTCCGTTGATTTGGAGCTTCGTGTAATGGAAGGCAGTAAAGCAACCATAAAGCGGGTAACAATTCAAGGAAACGATCGACTCTATGAAGATGTCATTCGTCGCGAGCTTCGTACCAAGCCGGGTGCTGTATTCAGCAAAGAACAACTAATACGCTCTATTAGAGAGATTGCGCAAACAGGTCACTTCGATCCTGAAAATTTACAACCTGATGTTGTACCCGATCCCGAATCGGGAACTGTTGATATTAACTATCCCTTAGTATCAAAAGGAAACGACCAAATTGAATTTTCTGCCGGTTGGGGCGTTACAGGACTGGTTGGTAAGTTGAGTTTGAAACTAACCAACTTCTCGCTTAAAAACATGCTTAATCCTTCCTCTTATCGCGGTATTATTCCGCAAGGCGAGGGACAAACACTTATTTTGAGTGCACAAACAAACGGACAATATTATCAATCGTACCAATTTTCGTTTATTGAACCATGGTTTGGCGGCAAACGCCCAAACAGTTTCTCGGTAAGTGCATTCTACTCTCGCCAAACCGATATAAGCGACAGAATGTATCAAGGATATAATCAATATGACCCTTACGGATATGGCGGTTATGGTGGATATGGTGGATATGGTTACGGTGGTTATGGTTATGGCAGCTATGGTGGTGGATATCAGAGTATGCTTGAGTATTCTTACGACCCCGATAAAGTTTTCGAAGTTATTGGAGCTTCGTTAGGTTACAGCAAACGATTGGCGTGGCCCGATGACTATTTCTATTTGCAAGGCGAATTGGGATATCAACTCTATCGTATGAAAAACTGGCGTTACTTCTTAATACCAAACGGAGTAAGCAACAGTTTAGCCCTTAACTTTACGTTGGCGCGAAATTCTATTGACAACCCGTTGTACACGCGTATGGGCTCACAGTTTACACTGAGTGTAGGTGTTACTCCTCCATTCTCTTTATGGGATGGAATAGATTACAAAAACTTGCCCAAAGACGAAAACGGATATGAAAATCCTCAAAAATACAAATGGTTAGAATACCATAAGTGGAAGTTTAAAATGAGAACATATACACCTCTTTCTTCATTGGCCATAAAACGTACTCCTGTATTGGCAACACGTGCAGAATTTGGATTCCTTGGATATTACAACAAAGACAAGCAATCAGAATTCGAACGATTTGACGTGGGTGGTGACGGTATGACCGGATATTCATCGCAATATGCCACAGAAACTATTGCTTTACGTGGTTATCAAAACGGTTCTGTGGGTCGTTATGCCAGTGCATACACGCGTTTGGGTTTGGAGTTTAGATATCCGTTTATTCTCGAACCCAGTTCAACTATTTATGGTGTGGCATTTATCGAAGCAGGTAATGCGTGGCGAAATGTGGGCGACTTTAATCCATTCGATTTGAAAAGATCGGCAGGAGTAGGTGCTCGAATTCATCTTCCAATGATTGGATTGATGGGAATTGACTGGGCTTATGGATTTGATAAAATAAGCGGTAGCCGAGAAAATGGTGGCAGTCAGTTCCACTTTATTATTGGACAAGAGTTCTAACATCAAACCTCAATTAACATAATTTATTGAAGCAACTATAAACGATTTTCGAATTAGCACGTCAGAACAATACAGATTATAAAATTGAAATTTATGAAAAAGACATTATTATTTATCGGATTATTCTTTGCTTTTATTTTGAGCAGTTCAGCTCAAAAATATGCATTGGTTGATATGGAGTATATTTTAGAAAATATCCCAAGCTACGAAAATGCTAATCAGCAATTAGAGAAAACTGCGGAAACATGGCAAGCTGAAATTGAAAAAATGCAGCAGGATGTAAAAACAATGTATTCGAATTTTCAAGCCAACGTAGCTTCTTTGTCTGCAAAAGAAAAGACACAACGTGAAAATGCTATCGTTGCAAAAGAAAACGAACTGCAGCAATTACGAAACAAGTATTTTGGTCAAGAAGGTGAAATGATGAAGCGACGTCAAGCGCTTATTGACCCCATACAAGATTCCATCTATAATGCCATTAAAGAGATTGCTCTTACGAGTGGATATAAAGCTGTGATTGACAGAGCATCTGCAACATCGATGATTTTTGCATCACCCGAAATTGACATTAGTAATGAAGTCTTGGCAAAGTTAGGATATTCTAAATAAAACATTTATCTTTGCCCCTCAAATTGAAAACAACAAACTAAACCAACTATAATGAAACCTATTATGCTTAAAAAGTTAATTATCTTATTTTTTGTAATCGCTCCTCTTGCATTGGTGGCTCAAGAGAGCAAAATTGCATATATCAATTCGCAAGAACTATTTGGAGCAATGCCTGAATTGGGTGCAATTGAAACGCAAATGAATACCAAACAGGAACAAGTTAAGAAAAATGCCACTGCATTGGAGACCGAATACAACAACAAGATGGAAGAATTTAAAAAATCTGATGATGAGATAACGGAAGCTATACTGTTGGATCGTCAGAAACAAATTCAACAAATTGAAGAGAGATACCAGGCTTTTATGCAAAACAGCGAAAAAGAAATTCGAGAATTACAACAGAAACTTTTAGCGCCTGTACAAGAAAAACTTCAAAAAGCCATTCAAGCAGTGGGCGAAGAAAAAGGATATATCTATATTTTAGATTTAGCATCAGGCTCTGTGGCATATCACAGTCCAACGGCTATTGATGCTAATCCGCTTGTGAAAGCGAAACTTGGAATTAACTAAGAGAGCAAGATCAAAAATTTATTTTGAAATAAAGAAAAGATGACGGAGTTTATTTGTCATCTTTTTTTTTGTTTTTCGCGATTTCGTTTTTCTGTGATTCTGTTGTTTTGTTCTTTGTAAAGAGAGAAGATTTTGTGTCACTGCAAACATTTCAATCATCAGCACAAAACATTCTTCACTTTTTAGTCAGCTTACCGAACTCTGATTTTCGCCTCCCTTTTATCATAAAAGGGAACTAACGGCAGTGTGTTTTGTTGCAAACAAAACTGAATATCTTTTTCTAAACCATTTGCAACGAGTCGATGATAATGGTCGGTCCCTTTTAAATAATCAGCCACATTTTCTTTGGCAATATTCCAAAGATCTAAAGCAATTTTCGCAGCATCGGAATCGAGGTTCAATGATGTATGCGCAGAAAGCTTTTCTGCAAAAGCTCCTGCAAACAACAGATCCTCCATGTTTACCTTATTGTTCCACCCGGCGCAAAGTACTACGATGCGTTCTCCCAGCTCAATAGATTTTTCAACTACCGCTTCAATATTAGAGAATGCACCAATGAGCACTTTCCCACTCTCTTTTGCAGCATGCAAAGCAAGCGTGCCATTGGTTGTTGTAAATACAATTTCTTTGTTTTTTACTCTGTTTTCGGTATATTCAAATGGAGAATTACCAAAATCTGCAAAAGTGCAACGTTTTGTATTACGTTCTGCTCCCACCAAATATCCATTCTGTTTATACTCTTCAGCTTCCTCAATAGAAGCAACGGGAATTATTGATTTAGCTCCGTTTGAAAAAGCCATACACATGGTGGTGGTTGCTCTAAAAATATCTGTCACAACTACCACATCATTGGGTTGTGCATAATAAGAGAGGAGAGCCGGAGAGAAACAAATATCAATAGTCATAACGCATTCATAATTTTTTTATTGTAAAGAGTAAATACAAATCTACAAAAACAAACGGTTTTTTTGTATCTTGCGTCAAATTAAAAAATTGTATCTTACGATGGATTTATCTTATTTAAAAAGCGAAACATTCTTTTTGTTAGCAGGTCCTTGTGCAATAGAGAACGAGGAAATGGCATTGGATATTGCCGGTAAAATAAAAAAAATAACCAATAAATTGGGCATTCCTTATGTCTTTAAAGGATCGTATCGGAAAGCCAATCGATCGCGTGTGGATTCATTTACCGGAATTGGAGATGAAAAAGCACTTCAGATTTTACAAAAAGTAAGATCAACATTCAATATACCGGTTGTAACGGATATTCATGAATCACACGAAGCAGCAATGGTAGCAGAATATGTAGATATATTGCAGATTCCTGCTTTTTTATGTCGCCAAACGGAACTATTAGTTGCGGCAGCAAAAACCGGTAAGATTGTAAACATCAAAAAGGGACAATTCCTTTCTGCCGAAAGCATGCAGTTTGCTGCTCAAAAAGTGGTGGATTCGGGCAACAAGAATGTAATGTTAACCGAGCGAGGCACTACTTTTGGGTACAACGATTTAGTGGTGGATTACCGAGGAATTCCCACAATGAAAAAGTTTGGTTTCCCGGTTGTAATGGATGTTACGCATAGTTTGCAGCAACCCAATCAAGCATCGGGAGTTACGGGTGGTCAGCCCGAATTGATTGAGACCATTTCAAAAGCGGCAATTGCAGTTGGTGTGGATGGAATATTCATTGAAACTCATCCAAATCCCGGTCTGGCAAAATCGGATGGTGCCAATATGTTGCAGCTTGATAAACTGGAAACTTTGTTAGAAAAATTGGTAATTCTTCACAAAGCACTATGAAAATATCGGATTATAAAGTGCTGCTTGCGTCCAATTCACCTCGGCGTGAAGAACTATTGCGCGGTATAGATATCAATTTTGAAGTGAAAACAGTGCCTGAAATTGACGAAAGCTATCCCGACAATTTACCTGTTGAGGAAATCGCCGAGTTTGTTGCTATCAAAAAATCGCAGCCATACAAACCTTCGCTTTGCGATGATGAACTCGTTATAACAGCAGATACAGTAGTTTTGCTTGACGGAAAAATGTTTGGCAAACCTACCAACAAAGAAGAAGCAAAAGAGATGCTTACAACCCTTTCGGGAAAGACGCATCGTGTGGTTTCCGGTGTGTGCTTAACCACATCAACAAAACAAACTTCGTTTTCGGTAGCTTCCGATGTGGAATTTGCAGAACTTACAAACGAAGAGATTGAATATTATGTAGAGCGCTATTTACCTTTCGACAAAGCGGGAGCTTATGGTGTTCAAGAGTGGATTGGTTACGTGGGCGTAAAACATATTAACGGCTCTTATTACAACATTATGGGCTTGCCCATTCAACGGTTGTATTCTGAACTAAAAAAATTCTAACCTCAACATTTAACGTAAATAAAATATGCTTACAGTAGAAAAAATAGGTGGAACATCCATGTCTCAATTTCAGGATGTACTGCAAAATATAATTAAAGGCGAACGCAAAAACGATGATCTGTACAATCGCATTTTTGTGGTTTCAGCTTACAACAATGTTACAAACTGGCTGTTGGAACACAAAATGACGGGTGAACCCGGCATTTACAATAAGTTTTTAAATGGTGAAGATTATAGCAGTGCACTTGATTCGTTTTCCAAACGACTGTTGTTAATTAACGACGGCTTTGCCGATATTGGTCTCGACTTGAAAGAAGCACGCGACTTCATCCGTTTCCGCGTGGATCAGGCAAAAACACTTCTTTACAGCTTAGGTAAAGTAATGGCTTCCGGCTATGTCAATATGGTTGACATCTCGCTTGCAGCGAGAGAGATATTGGCATCTATTGGGGAGGCTCATTCTGGTTGGAACTCTGCTAATATTTTGAACAACAACGGAATCAATGCACGGTTTGTAGATTTATGTGGATTTAACGACAACGTTCCGTTAACCATCGACGAACGCATTCATAAAGAGTTTAGCGATATAGATTTTAGCAAAGTCCTCTGCATTGCTACCGGATATACCAAAGGAACTGAAGGCATTATGCGCGCATTCGATCGTGGATATTCCGAAGTTACATTTAGCAAAATTGCCGTTGATGTAAAAGCTGACGAGGCAGTAATTCATAAAGAATATCATCTGTCGAGTGCCGACCCAAAGATCGTTGGAATTAAAAATTCTATCCCGGTTGGACATACAAACTTTATTATTGCCGATCAATTAGCGGATATTGGCATGGAAGCCATTCATCCGCGAGCGGCTAAACCGCTCGAATTGGCCAACATCAATATTCGCATAAAAAATACGTTCGAACCGCAGCATCCGGGAACCTTAATCTCGCGAGATTATATTTCTCCAAACCCGCGTGTAGAAATCGTATCAGGCACACGCAAAGTTATTGCCGTAGAAGTTCACGACCCAATGATGGTGGGCGAAGTGGGTTTCGATTTACGCATTATGCAACATTTAGATAAACATAAAGTGAGCTACATTCTGAAATCGACCAACGCCAATTCCATCACCTTTGTTTTGTGGGAAACCGAAAAATCAAAAAGATTGATTCAGGAACTCACAACCCATTTCTATCGTGTCATCACACTGCCAAGCTCAATTGTAAGTGTGTTGGGAACAAACATTGCACTGCCCGGATTTCTTTACAGAGCCAGCAAAGCGCTCTATGAAAAGGGGATTAATATTGAAAGCATCGGGCAATCGTTGAATCAGGTGAATATGCAGTTTGTTATAAAAAGGGAGCGTTACGAAGATGCGGTGGTGGCGTTGAATGATGCTTTTGTGAAAAAGTTTATTGAGTTGTGACAATGAGTTAAGAATTAAGAGTTAAAAATTAAGTGGTGAGGCACGAGAACGTAACACATTAATATCACACAGATCATTGATTATCACCCCGTTTTTTCACAGAGTGAAAATGCAATATTATCAATTGAGATCAAACAATTCCAAAATCAAAAAAAGTGAAAACGATTATTCGTTTCCACTTTTTTTGATTTTGAGATGGAGCATAACTATTGCGCCATTTCTATTGTTACTGCAAAATGCTTACTCAATTGCCGCCTGCGCTGCTGCCAAGCGTGCAATAGGCACCCGGAACGGAGAGCAAGATACATAATTGAGACCAACGTTGTGACAAAACTTTACCGATGAAGGTTCGCCGCCATGCTCGCCACAAATACCACATTTCAAATCATGTTTTACTGATCGACCTCTCTCCGTTGCCATACTTACTAATTGACCAACTCCATTTTGATCGAGGACAGCAAACGGATCATGTTTAAGGAATCCCTTGGAAATGTACATCGGAAGGAATTTAGCAACATCATCGCGGCTATAACCAAAGGTTAATTGAGTTAAATCATTTGTACCGAATGAGAAGAAATCTGCCTCTTTTGCAATTTTATGTGCAGTTAAAGCAGCACGTGGAATTTCAATCATTGTACCCACCAAATATTCTATGCTATCGCCTTTTTCTTCAAAAACTTTTTTTGCAGTTTCGTCTATAATGTTTTTTTGTGCAAGAAATTCAAACACAATACCTGGCAATGGAACCATAATTTCCGGAATTGTTTTAATTCCTTCTTGTTTCAATTCTACAGCCGCCTCAATGATGGCACGCGATTGCATTTCTGTTATCTCCGGATATAAATTTCCCAATCGACAACCACGAAGTCCCAACATCGGGTTTGCTTCTACCAACTCATTCACGCGTTCGTTAATTTCGCTGAATGGAATACCCATAACTCGTGACATCTCCTCTTGTCCTTTTTCATCGTGAGGAACGAACTCGTGCAATGGAGGATCAAGCAAACGTACCGTAACCGGTAAATCCTGCATGGCTGTAAATATACCTTTAAAATCTTTTTTCTGTAAAGGGAGTAATTTTGCCAATGCTTTGCGACGACCCTCTTCGTCTTTTGCAAGAATCATTTCGCGCATAGGTATAATTTTATCATCTTCGAAAAACATGTGTTCTGTTCTACACAATCCAATTCCTACAGCACCAAACTTGCGAGCAATCTCAGCTTCTTTGGGAGTATCAGCATTGGTGCGAACTTGAAGGTGCATGTATTTGTCGGCAATTTTCATCAATTCGTTAAAGTCTTCACCCAACTCTGCATCAACGGTCTTAATCTTTCCTTCGTAAATGTTACCCGTTGTGCCATTCAACGAAATCCAATCACCTTCATTTAATATCTGACCATTAATCTTCATGGTACGCGCTTTATAATCGATAATGGTTGCATTCGCAGCAGAGACACAACATTTACCCATTCCTCTGGCAACCACCGCTGCATGTGAAGTCATTCCTCCACGCGTTGTGAGAATTCCTCTTGCAACATTCATACCGCGCAAATCTTCCGGCGAAGTTTCAATACGACAAAGGATTACATCTTTTCCTTCCTTAGCCCATTCCTCTGCATCGTCGGCATGGAACACAATTTGTCCCGATGCCGCTCCCGGCGAAGCAGGAAGACCATTCGTTAATCGATTGGCGGAAGCCAATGCTTTTTCATCAAATACGGGATGTAACAATTCATCAAGTTTTTCTGCTTCACAACGTTTAATTACATCTTTTTCCGTGATATAACCTTGATGATACATATCCATAGCAATTTTAATCATGGCAGCACCCGTACGTTTTCCATTTCGTGTTTGCAAAATCCACAATTTACCATCTTGAATGGTAAATTCAAGGTCTTGCATATCTTTAAAATAGTTCTCTAATTTTTGTTGGGTTTCAATTAGTTCGGCAGCACAATCGGGTAAAACTTCTTCCAGTGAAGGATATTTTTCGGCTCTTGTTTTCTCATCAACACCTTGCAGTTTTGCCCAACGCCGCGATCCTTCAATGGTAATTTCCTGAGGAGTTCTCACACCTGAAACCACATCTTCTCCCTGAGCATTAATTAAATATTCTCCATTGAATATATCTTCTCCGGTTGCTGCATCACGCGTAAACGCCACGCCGGTAGCGGATGTGTCGCCCATATTTCCATAAACCATGGCTTGCACGTTCACTGCTGTACCCCACTCATCGGGGAAGTTATTCATTTTGCGGTACAAGATAGCACGATCGTTCATCCAGCTATCAAAAACTGCACACACAGCACCCCACAATTGGTCCCAGGGTGATTCCGGAAAATCATGACCGGTACGTTCTTTCACCGCTTTTTTAAATTCTTTCACCAATGTTTTTAAGTCATCTACTGTGAAATCTGTATCTAATTCAATTCCTCTGGTTTCTTTGATATTTTCCATTATTTCTTCAAATGGGTCTCTGTCGTCTTTGGTATGTGGTTTCATACCAAGTACAACGCCTCCATACATTTGAATAAATCGACGATAAGAGTCCCAGGCAAATCGTTCGTTACCCGATTTCTTTGCAATTCCTTCTACTGCATCATCATTTAAACCAAGATTCAAAACAGTATCCATCATTCCGGGCATTGAAACGCGTGCTCCCGAACGAACCGAAACTAAACAGGGATTATCTTTATCACCAAATTTAGTTTGGGTAAGGTTTTCAACAAACTCTATCGCCTTTTCTACATCATCTTTTAAGAGATTGATCACTGCATCTTTTCCTAGCTTATTATACTCAGTACTCACTTCTGTAGTAATAGTAAATCCGGGAGGAACCGGCACTCCAATTAAATTCATTTCGGCAAGGTTAGCACCTTTACCACCCAGCAAATTTTTCATGTCTGCTCTACCTTCGGCAATTCCGTTTCCAAAAGTATATACTCTTTTTTTGTCCATCGCTTTTTGTTATTTATTGGATTGATTATAAGTTAGTTCTTTATCCTTTATTTGATTTTATCTATGTCAACTCTATTGTGAATAATTATCTCTACATGTTTTATTAATTATTCTATTACACGCTCCGGTTTTTCTAACAACATCATTGTATCAGCTAATTGGATGAAATCGAGAGAGTCTTTCTCATTTTCTTTTGAGCCTAATGATATTTCATATAACTGAATGGGCACTAAGGGTAATTTACCACTCAAATTTATTAGCCCATACAAAGATTTTATAGTGTCTTGGTCAATTGACTTTAAAACAGGAAAACTATATAGTTTGTTCTCATCAAGTTCGGACACTTCGAAAACAGTGGTATCCGAATAGTCTATTTTGAGCACACTTTTTAGTGAATAGGTTTCAAGAGGATAGATGCCTAACGATTTAAATTGGAAGAAAATAGTGTCGTTTTCTAAAAAACGATCTATTAGTTGCAATGAATCGAGGGTAAATTTGAACCCTCTATCACACCCCAAAGCTCCTACACGAAAGTGAAGAGGAATGTAGTCGGGAGATTTTATATCGTCGCCCAACTCTCTTGAAACGAGCTGCATATTTGCCTGTTCAAGCATATCCTTGTTTCGCTGCAAACGAGCCTTTACCGAATCGTTTATTTGAAGATAGAGATCTATGTTATCAGAATACCATGACAAAGAAGTGTCCCAGCGTGCTTCACTTATTTTGTGCTTTTTCAGAACTTGGTCAATTAGAGCCTCTTTCTTTTCAGGTAGGGCAAATTCTTGATAATCATTGTCGATAATTGCTTCAGCAATATACATATCGTACATCAAATTCTCCATCTTTTTTCGCGATAATACCTCTTTGGGACGATTTTGACAGGCGAAAACCGTCGTAGCTACAATCAAAAAAAAGAGAGATTTGATTAAATTATTCATTCATTTTGTTTCTTGATTCTTTAAAATAGTTTTCTGCCTTTCTGCATCAGATTGCAGAGAATGTGACAATGTTTTACGATAAAACAACAGCAATAAAACTACTCCTACGGAGATGGATGCATCGGCCAAATTAAAAATAAATCGAAAAAACAGGATTTCTGTTCCTCCCCAAAAAGGGACCCAATTCGGGAGCGTAGTTTCAATGATTGGAAAATAGAGCATATCAACCACTTTCCCGTGGAGCCACGAAGCATATCCTTCACCAATTGGAACAAAATGTGCTACATGCCCCGGATAGCTGGCTGAAAATAGTTCTCCATAGAACACGCTATCAATGATGTTGCCAAATGCACCGGCTAAAACCATCGATACGCAAATAATAAATCCGAGCTTATACTCTTTTCGGATGATTTTAATTAAATAAACGGAGATAAAACCAACAGCAATGATCCGAAAAACGGACAAAAACAATTTCCCAATAGCTTCAATTCCAAAAGCCATCCCGTTGTTTTCGACAAAGTAAATTTTAAACCACTTTGTTATTTCAATTGTATCGTACAAAGCCATATTCGTTTTAACCCAAACTTTCAAAATTTGGTCTAAAACCAACACAGTTATTAATACCAGTATTGCAACAACTCCCTTTTGGATTTTTCCTTTCATAGCTCTAAAAAAATCGCGATCTACCTTTTGGCTTGGGCTTCTTTTGCTTCAATACTTAATGTGGCATGAGGAACGGCACGCAAGCGTTCTTTTGGAATCAATTCACCCGTTACGCGGCAAACACCGTAGGTTTTGTTCTCAATACGGATTAATGCAGATTGCAAGTTCTGAATAAATTTCATTTGGCGTTGTGCCAAACGACCTGCATCTTCTTTTGAAAGTGTTGCTGCACCTTCCTCCATATTTTTGAATGTGGGTGAAGTGTCTCCCGTATCGTTTCCATCGGCATTCATTACTGCAGCACGTAAATTTTCATATTCACCTTTTGCAGCATTCAGCTTCTCCATAATCAATGCTCTGAACTCTTCAAGCTCGGCATCGGAATATCGTGTCTTTTTGCTCATAATATTATCCTTTTGTTGTATGAATATATATTCTTTGTTGTTTTATTATTTGTCTTTTCCTTATTTAGTGCAAACTTACTAATAACACTGCTATTATTACTATATTTAACAAAGAATCTTCTCTATGTTGACCGTTGTAATCTCATCGTTTATATCAATCTCGTTGTTTTGCGATTCTTGTGTAATTGTAAGTGTATCAGCCAATACTTGCGATTTAATATAATCTGAAAAGTCAGTAATCGCCGTATCCAGCTTTTTGTTGGATGAAACAGTAACACGGATGCGATCAGTGATTTCAAAATCATTTGCTTTGCGCAAATTTTGAATCCTATTTATTAGTTCGCGTGCAATGCCTTCTTTCGATAAATCGTCGGTAATATTTATATCAAGAGCAACAGTTAATTTATCTTGATTGGCAACCAGCCAGCCGGGAATATCTTCAGAAACTATCTCTGTATCTGATAGTTCAATGGTTATCTGTTCGCCGTTCACAAGTAAATTAAACTTTCCCTCCTTTTCCAACATCGCAATATCGTCTTGCGACATCTCTTGAACAGCAATTGCCAGTTGTTTCATTATTTTACCGTAGCGTGGACCCAATTTCTTAAAATCGGGTTTAATGCGCTTTACCAACATTGCATTGGTAGAGTCTACAAAATGAAGCTCCTTCACGTTCACTTCACTTAATATAAGCGATTTTATCGCTTCAATGTTTTGCTTTTGTTGCTCATCTACGTAAGGAATCATTATTTGCGACAATGGTTGGCGCACTTTGATGTTCACTTTCCTGCGTAATGCCAGCACAATGGATGAAGCTGTTTGAGCCAAAGACATTTGCTCTTCCAGCGTTTTATCAATGACTGATTCGTTGGCAACGGGGAAGTCAGCTAAATGTACCGATTCGAAATCCTCAACTCCGGTTACAGAGATTAAATCTAAGTAGAGTTTATCAGCATAGAATGGCGCAATGGGCGCCATAAGTTTTGATACTGTGAGCAAACATTTATAAAGTGTTTGATAAGCCGAAAGTTTATCATCGGTCATTCCACCACCCCAGAAACGTTTTCTGTTCAATCGAACATACCAATTGCTTAAATTGTCGTTTACAAAACTTGCAATGGCTCGTCCTGCTTTTGTGGGTTCATAGTTTGCATAATCTTCATCAACTTGTTTCACCAATGAGTTGAGTAACGATATAATCCATTTATCTATTTCAGGGCGGTTTTTGAGCGCTATTTCCGGTTCTTTTCCGCTAAATTTATCCACATTTGCATATAATGTGAAAAACGAGTAAGTATTATAAAGTGTACCAAAAAACTTACGCCGTGCCTCTTCCACTCCCTCAATGTCAAATTTGAGATTGTCCCAAGGAGCCGCATTAGTTATCATGTACCACCTGAGTGGATCGGAACCATGCTTAGCAATCGTTTCAAAAGGATCAACGGCATTCCCTAAACGTTTCGACATTTTATTACCGTTTTTGTCTAACACCAATCCGTTTGAAATAACGTTTTTGAACGCAACGCTATCTTTAATCATGGTAGAGATAGCATGCAGCGTAAAGAACCATCCTCGTGTTTGGTCAACACCTTCGGCAATAAAATCTGCCGGATATACTTTACTAAAATCTTCTTCTGAAATATGTGGATAGAAGAATTGTGCAAACGGCATTGCCCCGGAATCGAACCAAACATCGATCAGATCCAGCTCACGCTTCATGGGTTTACCGCTATCAGAAACCAATATTATTTCATCTACATAAGGTCTGTGCAAATCTAAATCTTCGTAGTTCAAATTTTTGCAATCGTCCAAGTTCAGGTTTGCCCAAGGCAATTTGGTCATTACACCTTTATCTAATGCAACTTTCATTTCATGACACAACTCTTCAATTGAACCGATGCATTTTTCTTCTTTACCATCTTCCGTGCGCCAAATTGGGAGGGGCGTTCCCCAATATCTACTTCGACTCAAATTCCAATCTTGTAAGTTTTCCAACCATTTTCCAAAACGCCCGGTTCCTGTAGATTCAGGTTTCCAGTTAATGGTATTGTTCAACTCAATCATGCGATCTTTGCGTGCAGTTGTTCGGATAAACCAACTATCCAGCGGATAGTATAGAACAGGTTTATCGGTTCGCCAGCAGTGAGGATAATTATGGACTTGGCGTTCAATGCGAAAAGCTCTATTTTGTAGCTTCAGCATCACAGATAAATCCACATCCAGCGTCGGATCTTTTTCGGTAAGCGATTCGTCGTATTCGTTCTTTACAAACCTACCCGCATATTCGCCATATAAATCTATGTTTATATTGTTTTTAACAAATGTTGGATCAAGATCTTCTATCTTGAAATATTTTCCTGTTAAATCAACCATCGGACGTAAGTTGCCCTCTCTATCGGTTAAAGTAAGTCCGGGAATATCGTGTTCTTTCCCAACGCGAGCGTCATCGGCTCCAAAAGTGGGTGCTATGTGTACAATACCTGTTCCATCTTCCGTTGTAACAAAATCGGCTGTTATTACTTTAAAAGCGTTGTCGGTTACTTTTACCCAAGGAATTAATTGTTCATAACGCAAACCTGCGAGATCAGAACCTTTCCACACTTTATCTAAAACACGATATGGAATATTTTTGTCGCCTTCTTTATACTCTTCAAATGAAAGCGAAGCATTTTTTTTTGGAAAATAGAGTTCAAGCAAGCTTTTTGCAAGCACGGCAGTCATTGGTTTTCCGGTGTATTGATTGTATGTTTGCACGGCAACATATTCAATATTTGGACCAACGGCAAGCAACATATTGGACGGAAGTGTCCATGGAGTTGTGGTCCATGCTAAAAGAAACGGCTCACCAAATTGATTAAACTCTTCCAAAGGATTTTCAATTTTGAATTGAGCGGTACATGTGGTGTCTGTTACATCGCGGTAACATCCCGGTTGATTCAACTCATGTGTACTTAGCCCCGTTCCCGCCGCAGGCGAATAGGGTTGAATGCTGTATCCTTTGTAGAGTAGATCTTTGTTGTACAAATCTTTGAGCAAATACCAAAGCGTTTCTATGTAACGTGTGTCGTAAGTAACATACGGATCTGACATATCCACCCAATAACCCATGATTCGGGTGAGTTCTTCCCACTCTTTGGTGTATTTCATCACCTCTACGCGGCAAGCGTTGTTATATTCTTCTACGGTAATCTTTTTACCAATATCTTCTTTTGTAATTCCCAACGATTTTTCAACGCTTAGTTCAACAGGTAGTCCATGGGTATCCCATCCGGCTTTTCGGTTTACCAGAAAACCTTTCATCGTTTTGTAACGACAAAATATATCTTTGATAGACCGCGCAATCACGTGATGAATGCCGGGCATTCCGTTAGCTGAAGGGGGACCTTCGTAAAAAACATACTCAGGCTTACCTTTTCGTGTAGTTAAACTTTTGTGGAACACATCATTTTCATCCCACTTTGCAAGCATCTCTTGATTTATCGCAGCTAAATCAAATTCGTTATATTCGGGAAATTTCTTACTCATTTTCAGTGAATTTATACCTTATAGAAAATAGAGTGCAAAGGTAGTAATTTTTTGACAATTGAGAATGATAAAGAGCTGACGTTTTATTGCAGACATTCATTATCGGCTCTATCAATATAGGTGTGCTTAGAGATCAGCAGTCAGATTTCAGCAGTCAGCGATTAGCAGTCAGCGGTCAGCTGTCAGCGGTCAGTAGTCAGCGATTAGTAGTCAGCGGTCAGCACGTTGTTCAAGGAATAAAATATCCTTCTCGCGAAAGCAGATGATCTAAGTTTGCAACTCCGTATACGATAATAGCTGTTACGATGGAAGCATGATTCATATAATCGGGTGGACATTTATCGTAGGTGTCGCGTGTAGTGTGCCATATCTCTCGGTAACTAAAATTATAACCCTTTATATCTTCCGTTCCCAATTGAACTGTGGGAACTCCCGCCATTAAGAATGCAACTGCATCCGTACCTCCGGCTATTAAAGGTTTTGGACGGGCAGATGTTTTCCTTATAGTAAACGGAAAATCAGGATTTATAGAGTTAATAGGTTCGCATATCTTTTCCATATCACTCATCA
>Ga0265293_10004767_pt1 | contig 23533 bp, 24 predicted proteins | sample Munlanlewell138R_FD_192505 | JGI IMG/M metagenome (GOLD analysis project Ga0265293, IMG submission 192505) | Leachate microbial communities from a municipal landfill in Southern Ontario, Canada - Leachate well 138R | ecosystem: Engineered > Solid waste > Landfill > Unclassified | place: Canada... | reverse complement strand
TCTAACCAATTTAGGCGAGAAGTCTTTAGGCTCCTTGGAACTCTCAGCTATTGCTTCGATGCTGATTTCCTCCCTGACTCCCTCAATCGCATCAAGCGTAAATGAGAAGATAGCAGATATCAGCCAGAAAATAAAAGAGAATCCCAGACTCCTAGAGAGTGCTTCCATTGAGTCCGAGATAAGGTCTGCAATAGCTCTTAGAATAGCGCTTGATAAACAGAGCGTTAAGGAGATGATTGAGTCTATTGACGGGGTGCTTGATAAACTCTCCTCAAGACTTATAGAGATGATAGAGAGTTCAGATAACTCAACCGTAGAGATACAAAAGATTAAAAAAGAGCTTGATAGCTACAATGAAAAAACAATTACAAATTTTAGTGTTGCACACAAAAAGATATATGCTATTGCCATAGCTCTGGAGAAAAATACGCAAGCACTCTCAATTGATCTGAAAAAACATAATAACGAAGTAAACGAATTGAGTAGCAAAATAGAGCGGCTTGAGCAGGAGCTTCAACGTGCAAAAGATGAATCTAAAGAGGATTTTTTAACAAAGATTTACAATAAGCGCGCGTTAGATGAGTTGATGAGCATCAAGGAGGCAGAGTTTGAGAGATATGAGCATAACTATGCCATCGTTTTTTTTGATTTAGATCATTTCAAATCGGTAAATGACACGTATGGACATGATGCAGGAGATGCTGTGCTTGTAGCCTTTGCAAAGATACTTAAAAATGAGGCAAGGGCGGTTGATATAGTCGGAAGATTTGGAGGCGAAGAGTTTATCGCTATTCTAAGGGAGACGGATGCTCAAGGCGGCGCCATGTTTGCCCAAAAGGTAAGAAAAAAGATAAAAAGTACACGTCTGATGTATAAAAACATGCAGATAAAGCTTACCGTAAGTTGTGGAGTTAGTGATAGAAAATCAAATTTCTCGCTTGAGAGTTTACTAAAGAGTGCTGATGAAAATCTATATAAAGCCAAAGAAGAAGGCAGAGACAGGGTTGTGTATAAGTGATACTAGAAGAGTATTTAAACCTTAAGCCACTCTACTATGAGAAAATAGATTATGAGCGGATGCCTCGTATATATAAAAAGATAAAATCCTCTCTTAGCGTTTTAAAAATAATCCATATTATCGGGACAAACGGCAAAGGCACAACTGGAAGATTTTTGGCAAATGCACTTTTTTCTATGGGTTTTTGCGTGGGGCATTATACCTCGCCTCATATTTTAGAGTTTAATGAGCGGATATGGAAAGATGGTGCAAACATAAGTGATGCAGTGTTAGAAGAGGCACATCAAGAACTTCAAAAGATTTTAACAAAAGATGATGCCCAGACGCTTAGTTATTTTGAATATACAACATTTTTAGCGATGCTGCTATTTCGTGAGTGCGACTATGTAGTTATGGAAGCAGGTCTTGGAGGCGAGCATGACGCAACTGCCGTATTTGCCAAAATTCTAACTCTTGTAACGCCAATAGCGTATGACCATGAGGCTTTTTTAGGTTCAAGTATAGATGAGATTGCGGTTACAAAATTAAATGCAATTAATAAGAGTGCGATTTTAGGCATTCAAAAATATGATGAAGTTTACAGAGTTGCAGACAGGTTGTGTGCTGAAAAATCTTTAAATATACAAAAAGTAGATGCGTTTATTGATGATGCAGACAGACAAAAGATAGGAGAGATTTCAAAAAAACTCTTCCTCGCGCCCTATTTGGTTGAAAACCTCTCTCTTAGTATTGCAGCTTTAAAGTTTTTGAATCTTTCGTATGGGGTAGAGAATTTTTCAAATCCTCCTCTTTTTGGAAGACTTACAAAAATAAGTGAGAATATTATAGTTGATGTCGGTCATAATGTTTTGGCGGCAAGTGGCATAGTTGATGCACTTTTGGGGAATAAGTACGTAGTTGTATATAATAGTTACAAAGATAAGAACTATAAAGAGATTTTAACAATACTAAAACCAATCATTTTACATGTAGAGATAATTGTCATAGATGATGTGAGAGCTGCACAAATAGAGAGTATTAAAACAGTTTTAACCGACTTAGAGATAAAATATGAATTATTTAAAGAGGTAAAGCCGGAGTTTAGCTATTTGGTATTTGGTTCTTTTAGTGTTGTGGAGACATTTTTAAGAGAGTATTATGAATAATCACTTTACGATTACTATACATGATGATAACGGTGTAAAACAGTTTAATCTTCATAAAATTATAAAAAAAGCCGTTTTTTATGCGGTTTTATTTATCGGAACTATTGCTCTTTTTGCAGTCGGGACAATCTTGTACCTAGATTATGAGGTTGATGAGATAGAGATAAAGCATAAGGGCATTCAACAAGCCTATTTAGCACAAAAAGAGAAAAATAGACTCTTAGATGAGAGTATAAAAGAGACACAGATAGCGCTTGATGATAAAAAAAACGAGTTATTAGAGATTTCAGAGTCGCTCTCTGAAATAGAGACACTTATAGGGCTTGCTCCCGTAGCAGAGATGTCTCTGCAAGATAGGGTAAATCTCACAAAATTAAGTTCTGAACATATGGCTACGCTTATGCAGTTTGTTCCAAGCGGTTCTCCAATCAAATATAATGGAATTACAAGTAGTTTTGGCTATAGAATACACCCGACATTAAACTCAAGAGAGCTTCATCGCGGAATAGACATGAGAGCATCCTTGGATACACCTGTTTATGCAACAGGTGACGGGCTTGTTGAGTGGGCAGGATTTCACGAAAAAAGCGGTTTTGGCAATCTTGTAATACTTGAGCACATTTATGGTTTTAAATCCTACTTTGCACATTTAAACAAAGTTGTGATAAAATCGGGAAGTTTTGTAAAAAAAGGCGATTTAATTGCTTATACGGGCAACTCTGGCATGAGCAGCGGTCCGCATCTCCATTATGAAATAAGATTTATTCAAAGGCCGGTTGACCCGATGGCGTTTGTAAAATGGAGTGTTGAAAATTATAATGATATATTTGAAAAGGAGAAACAGATACCATGGCAATCTTTAATAACGGCAACAGCGCACATAAAGGTACCAAACCCGACACAAACACTACCATCATCACAGCTGGCTCTACAATCAGAGGAGAGATGAACCTTTCATGTAATCTCTATGTAGATGGAGAATTTGAGGGGACAATAACCTCAAGCAAAGAGGTTAATATCGGTAAGAGCGGGCATATCAAAGGGGATATATCCACAACGAGATTAGTTGTTCAGGGATATATAGAAGGCAGTATTAGTGCCGCAAGAGTAGAGATTAAAGCACACGGAAGAGTAAACGGCTCTATAGAATCATGTGAATTGGTAATCGAAGCAAAAGGTATTTTTGAAGGAAACAGCATTGTAAAAGATGTGTCTGCCGCACCTATAAAAGCATCGCTAAGTGAGAGTATTCCTGCCGATACTTTAAAAGTATCATAGTCTTTAATTTTATTTAATGTCACAAAATAGACTATTTCAATACTATAAAACTTCCAAAAATCAAGATTTAGAAATCTTGATTTCTCAAGACTCAAAAGAGGCGCACGAGCTAGAGAGCGTGGCGAATTTTTTTAAAAAAGATGTTCTGGTTTTTCCTGATTTTAGAGCAACTTTAGGGGATGATTTGCGTGTATATAAAGAGGAGCTTCATGCACTCTTGTCTGCTTTGCGAAAATATTACTCTCTTAAAAAGAAGCCTCTTGTTATCTCGCCGTTAAAAACACTTCTCTTTAACTTGCCAAAAGAGAGTCTCCTAGGCTCTGTTTGCTTAGAATTTGGTTCTAAAATAGAGCTAAAGAGCTTTAAAGAGCAGATGCTTTTTTGGGGATACAATTTTGTGGATATGGTTCAAGTTGAAGGAGAAATCTCTTTTCGCGGTGACATTATAGATATATTTCCTCCCTCTTCTACGATGCCTCTTCGGATTTCACTCTTTGATGAGGAGATAGAGCAGATAAAATATTTTGAGCTAGAATCGCAAAGAACACAAAAAGAGGAACTTGAGAGTATTGAGATAACTCCTGCTTTTTACTCTTTAACCGAAACAGCATATAATGGTTTAAATGAGAAGGTAGCAAGAAGCGAGTTTGACTCCTTGGTTAAAGATATTGCCTCCTTGGGATTTTGGCATCTCGATGAGAGTGCGGCAAATTTTTTAGAGGGTAAAAATGCCAAACTCTCAAGAGAGCTTGATGCTTTTTTGGTTGATGCTTATGCGCTTAACAAACCCACGCTTAAAAGAGAGTCTTTTAACCTTGAAGCCTTAAGTGAATCTGATGATTTTAAAGAGATATCCGTAACCGACATTCATGCGCTTATAAAAGTGCACAAAGCAAAAAAAATAACCATTATCGCTTCAAACGAGGCAGTCGTTAAACAAGCCGGGCTATTTGACTTAAAAGGTATTGAGACTCGTTATGCTTCATATATCTTAAATATTCTCACAAAAGATGAGCTTATAATCTCACTCAATAAGCCCGATAAAGTAAGGAGAAGAAGAAAAAGCTCAATTTTGCTCGATGATTTAAAGACTGGCGATTATGTTGTCCATGAAGATTACGGGGTCGGTATATTTGAGAGCATTGAGAAGACCGAGATTTTAGGCGGGGTAAAAGATTTTATAGTCATAAAGTATGTAGGTGATGATAAAATTTTGCTTCCCGTAGAAAACCTTGATGTGATTGATCGCTATATTGCCTCAGGTGGCTCTGTTCCAGTTTTGGACAAGCTAGGAAAAGGAAGTTTTGGCAAACTAAAAGAGAGCGTAAAAAAACGACTTATGGAGATTGCGGGACAGATTGTTAACACCGCTGCTGCAAGAGAGCTTATAAAAGCGCCAAAAATTAGTGTTGATGAGGATGAGTTAAGGGAATTTCAAAAACTCTCAGGCTTTGTTTATACAGATGATCAGACACAATCTGTGAGTGAGATAATAGCGCAGATGAGTTCGGGTCATATTATGGACAGGCTGCTCAGCGGCGATGTCGGTTTTGGAAAAACAGAAGTGGCAATGAACACCATATTTGCAGCATACAAATCAGGATATCAGTCTGCACTTATAGTTCCTACAACGCTTCTTAGCGCACAACACTACCGCTCATTGCGTGAGAGGTTTGATGCTTTTGGTATAAGATGCTCAAAGCTTGATAGATTTGTAAGTGCTAAAGATAAGAAAAATATCATTAAAGCTCTCGCAAGTGGGGATTTGGATGTTGTTGTAGGGACTCATACCCTTTTTGATTTGGATTTTAAAAACTTAGGTGTTGTTATTATAGATGAGGAGCATAAGTTTGGTGTAAAACAAAAGGAGAAGATAAAAGAGCTTTATCATAATGTGCATCTTCTCTCGATGAGTGCAACCCCGATTCCTCGCTCGCTAAATCAGGCTCTTAGCTCAATAAAAACAATGTCGCAGCTGCTTGCCCCGCCAAATGACAGAGAACCAGTTAGAACATTTGTAAAAGAGTATGAAGAGAAGCTTATCAAAGAGGTAATTTTACGTGAAATTCGCCGTGGCGGACAGATATTTTACGTCCATAACTCAATAGACCACATGCCGATAAAACTCGGCGAACTAAAAGCGATATTGCCAGAACTTAGAGTGGTCATGCTTCACTCTAAAATCTCTGCAATTGAGACAGAAAAAGAGCTTTTGAAATTTGAAGCAGGAGAGTATGACCTGATGCTTGCAACCTCCATCATAGAATCAGGAATTCACATGCCTAGAGTAAATACCATTATAGTCGATGGGGCAGACAGATTTGGTATGGCAGACTTGCATCAACTCCGAGGACGTGTCGGGCGCAGCAGTGTTGAGGGATTTGCATATTTTATAGTAAATAATAAAGAGACATTAACGGATGATGCTAAAAAGAGACTTTTGGCATTAGAGTCAAACTCATTTTTGGGAAGCGGTTCTGTTTTGGCATATCATGACTTAGAGATACGCGGCGGCGGAAACTTGGTAGGAGATGCCCAAAGTGGTCATATAAAAAACATAGGTTACTCACTCTATCTTAGGATGCTAGAAGATGCTATAAAGCTTTTGAGCAATCAGGCACAGAGTGAAAAAGTAAAGGTAGATATAAAGCTCACTATTTCGGCATTTATATCAGATGAGGTAGTAAAAGAGGACAGACTCCGCCTAGACATATATAGACGACTCTCCGCATGTGAAGATAGTGTAGAGATATATGAGATACAAGAGGAGGTCATAGACCGCTTCGGTGAGCTTGACACCCCTACAAAACAGTTTTTTGAACTGATGGTCATTAAGCTTTTGAGCCTGCATAAGAAGATAAAGAGTGTCTCTAATTATGGACAAAATATTACGTTTGCCTATATGGATGAGAAAAAAGAGAGTATAAAATCCAACTCCAAAGATGATGATGACATTATAAAAGCGGTGCTTTTGTATTTGAGAGCGTGAAATTTTCGTATATGAATCTGTTTTTATCTTATGTATAATTATATTGACAACTATTGTAGTAATTGGTATAATAGTCGAAACTATAATAAATGGAGCTTTAAATGAATAATCCGTTTTATTTTGGTAATGAAGTGTATAGTGATGATTTTTGCAATAGAGTCGATGAACTGGGCGAGTTGAGACAAGATGTTGCAAGCGGGTTAAATATCCTTTTATATGCTCCAAGAAGATTTGGTAAAACTTCACTGCTAAAAAAACTTCAAAATGATTTGCAACATGATAAAAATACTAAAGTTATTTTTTTTGATTGGTTTAGTGTTGCAACTATTGAAGAGTTTATAGAAAAGTATTTTCATGCTATTGCCTATGCATTTGAGAGCAAAAGTGACAAAGTGGTTAAGCTTTTTAAAGAGGTGCTTCAAATAAGACCAAATATAACCATGAAACTATCCCAAACAAATGATATAAGCTATGGACTCTCTTTTACAAAAAAAGAGCTTGAGGCAACATTTGAGGATATCGTCAATCTGCCGTATCAATATGCTAAAAAAACAGACACAAAAGTTGTTGTAATATTTGATGAGTTCCAAGAGGTTGAGCAGTTTGATATAGAAAAAAAGCTAAGAACTATCATACAAACTCACTCAAGAGATGTATCATATATCTTTAGCGGCAGCAAAAAGTCGATTTTAAATAGCATGTTTAACGACAAGGGTAGAGCATTTTACAAATCTGTAAAACATAATATTATTAAAGAGATTAAACTTGATGATTGGGTGGCTTTTGCAAACGATAAATTTGCTAAAACAGACAAATCAATAACAAATAAACAGATAGAGCATATTTTTCATATCACAGATGGATTTCCTTACTATATGCAGCAACTCCTATATTTGGTGTGGGATATTGCACAAAAAAGTGTTCAAGATGAGGATATTATAAAAGCGCTAGAGTTAATGTACGAAAGAGAGTATGATTTGTATGCTTATATATATAGTTCTATTACGCCAAATCAAAAAATAACACTCAAATACATTGTGGAGTTTGACGGTATAAATCTTTACTCCAATGAAAATCTTGGACAAACAACTCTAAGCGCTTCAACACTTAAGAGCACTTTGGAATCTTTAATGAAAAAAGATATTTGTGATAGGCTGGGTGATAAATATTATCTTGTAGATCCGTTTATGAGATATTGGTTAAAAGAGAAGTAAAGGAAATATAACGTTGAGAGTAGCATTCATAGGCGATATAGTCGGAAATCCCGGCAGGGAGATGTTAAAGAGTTATCTGCCAAAGCTCAAGAAGGAGTATGGGATTGACTTTGTTATTGCAAACTATGAAAATGCTTCTCATGGTTTTGGTTTGACAAGCAAAAATGCAAACGAGATTGTCGGATACGGCGTGGACTGCATGAGCGGCGGAAACCATACCTGGGATAAAAAAGAGGTGGAGGCACTTTTTGCAACCCATGAGATTTTAAGACCTCATAACTACCCGGAGGAAGTTGGCGGAACTGGTTGCAAGGTTTATGAAGTTGCAGGAGAAAAACTAGGAGTTTTAAATCTTATGGGGCATTTTGCTATGCCATATACAGACAATGCTTTTAGGTGTGCAAAAGATAGTGTTGAGGCTCTGCATGAGCAAGGCGTAAGAAATATTTTGATAGATTTTCACGCAGAAGCAACAAGTGAAAAAAGAGCCATGATGATGCTTCTTAAAGGAAGCGTGAGTGCAATAATTGGAACGCATACACATGTGGGAACCGATGATTTTCAAATAGTAAACGATACGGCATATCTTACAGATATGGGACTTACGGGCTGTAGGGATAATGTGATAGGAATGGATGAGAAAGTGCCTCTTAAGCAGTTTTTAACTGGTTTAAAAGGACATTTTGATATTCCAAAAAAGTGTAAAAAAATAATGCAAATAGCCATCATGGATTTTAATGAGGGTAGATGCGAGAGTGCCTTTAAGCTTAAGATATTTGACGATGAGACAGTATTTAAAACAGATGCTTGGGTTGAGCGTTAAATATTTTTAGTGTAATAAAAAAGAGACCTTTTTTTGTTACAATAGTAAAAAATGCAATAGGACACTAGGATGAGTGCAAAGATTATCGTAGTAGAAGATGAAGAGGATATGCTAGAGCTTCTTGAGTATAATTTACAAAAAGAGGGTTATGAAGTCATAGGCTTTTTAAACACTAAAAGTGTTGAGCAGATGCTTCTTGAAGAGGAGATAGACCTTCTTATAATGGACAGGAATCTCCCCGGAGTTGAAGGTAGCGAATTTGTTCAAACTCTAAGAGCAGATGGTTTTGCTACGCCCGTAATATACCTTAGCGCAAAAAATCTTGACAGTGAGGTAGAGGAGGGATTTTTAAGAGGCGCAGATGACTACATAACAAAACCTTTTAACATGAAAGAGTTGCTGCTACGCATAAAAGCGGTTTTGCGAAGAACCTCAAGAAAGATAGAAGATGGAGTTTTGTCTTATAGGGATTTGGTTTTAGATAAGGGCTCAAGAGTGCTTAGCGTAGATGGTAAACAGATAGAAATAACAAAGCTGGAGTTTAACCTTTTGAGCGAGCTTATTTTAAACAAGAACAGCGTGCTTGATAGGGAGTATCTCCTAGATAATGTCTGGGGATATGGCGAAGAGTACCAACCCAAAACCGTAAATGTTGCCATAAACAGATTAAAAGAGAAGATAGACCCGGATAAGACAAAAGAGTATATACAAACTGTTCGCGGAGTAGGGTATAAGTTGTGCTGAAAATACATCAGATATTTATACTAAAATTTTTACTGCTTTTTGTAACAGCACTTTTAATATCCTCAGGTATCAGCTATATAACGCTAAAAGATATAATAATCGAGCATAATAAAAATCATTTAAAGCATGCTATTGAACTTATGGAGATAAGTCTGAAAAATATCGATAATTTAGACGAGTTTTCGGCTCAAATCAACAAAAAAACAGCGCTAAGAGTAACTATTATAGCAAAAGACGGTACTGTTTTAGCAGAAACAGATGCTGATAAAGAGGAGATGGATAATCATACTTCTAGATTTGAGGTAATGCTCTCAAATACCCAAGAATATGGTGATATAATAAGATACTCAAGTACAGTAAAAGCAGATTTTTTATATATTGCAAAAAAAACTTTTTATAAGGATGAGCAGATATATATAAGACTCTCTATGAGTTTGGCGCAGATTATGTATGATTTTTACTCTTTGTGGACAAAACTCTTTTTTGTATTTTTAGTAATTGTCGTCATTGCCACTTTTATCTCTAAAGTCATGAGTCAAAAAGTGGTTTATGATATTGGGCAGATTACAAATTATCTTGATGAGGTCTCAAATAAAAACTATAAAGCGGTTGTTAAAACTAAATATTTTTATGAGTTTTTGCAAATCTCGCTGCTTTTGAAAAATCTGGTAAAAAAATTGAGTAAAAATGAGAAGAATAAATCAAAACATATAGCAAAGCTTAGGCTAATGAATAAGCAGAGAAATGACATACTCTCAGCTCTCTCACATGAGTTTAAAAACCCTGTTGCGGCAATTATGGGATATGCGCAGACAATTGAAGAAGACGCGCAAATGCCGCAAAATATTCGAGATAAATTTTTAAGTAAAATTAGCAGCAACGGAGATAAAATATCAAAGATGCTAGATAGGCTGGCTCTATCTGTTAAACTTGAAAACGGGGATTTGACAATAAACAAAAGTGAGTTTGAGCTAAGCTTGCTTTGCTTAGAGATTGCGTCAAATTTTTCATCAAAATATAAAGATAGAGAGATAGTAGTCAAAGTTGAAAAATTATTAATTTTTAGTGATAAAACTATGCTTGAGCTTGTGTTGAGCAATTTGGTAGATAATGCCCTAAAATATTCTAACGGAGATGTTGTTATTGTTCTAAAAAATTATAAACTCTCGGTTGAAGATAACGGTATCGGGATACAAGAGAAGCATCTGCAAAAAGTTACAAATAAATTTTATAGAGTAGATAAAAATAGCTGGGATAACTCTATGGGACTTGGCTTAAGCATGGTTTCTTATGTTTTAAAGCTTCTTAGCTCCTCTCTTGAGATAACTTCTGAATTTGGTAAAGGCTCTACTTTTAGCTTTAACATTAAGAGTATGATAAGGGGCTAAATTTTTGACTGAATTGTCATCTTTTTAGCTTCAAAAAGCTCTATCGCTTTTTGAACCATGGGTTCATCCTTTATCTCTGTTGCATCAATTTCTCTTGAAAAGTCGCTGCTTTGGCAGTTTGTCACACAGCTGGCACTTCCTCCCATTTCGGCATCTTCTATCATTGATGTTGATTGGGTCTCATCTTTTTCTTCCTCAACTCTTTTTGTGCAGGCTTCATGTTTGATTTTTGTTTCAAACCCAAAAAGCTCTCTTACAAACTGTTTTACGACGGAGTAGCCGTGTGTTAAAATCTTTTTGCACTCCTCATCGGTACAGCTCTCCCATCTAAGGGTGTTCTCTTCAAAAGAGATAAAAGAGATGCTCTTCTCAAAACAATTACCTAGCTCAGAACTTCTATCCTTTAATTTAGCAATAAGCTGCTCAAAAATTGCCGCATCTGGATTTACTTCGGGATAAAAATCTTTAGCGACTTCTGGGCTATTTTTTGTATGCTGCTCCTGAGTCTCCTCTTGATGCAACTCTTCTTCTTGCTTTGGCGCAGGCGTTGCACATGAGATAGCAGGTCTTTGAATCTCTTTTTGTAAGGATTCAATCATCTGGTCAACCTCTTTTATGCGAAGTGCTTCTATCATTTTAAAAAATATAAGCGAGAGTACAAAAGAGCCGTCGGCATTTATGCTAAAGAGATATTTAGAGTCGCTTAGTATTCTAAAAAATCTATCTAAAACAAGAGTGGAGTAGAGCGCATCGCTTGCATACATTCTCTCTTTTAGGTAGGCTATAAGCTCATCTATAACCATCTCTGCTTCATAATCTTCTAAAATCTTTATCATTTCAACTAAGGCGATATGATCTTTTGCAAAAACCGCTTTAAAGAGTTTGTTTATAAACTCTGGATCTACAAGTCCTAGCATCTCCGCAACGGTACGAACATCTATATGGTTTTTGGAGTAGATTATAGCTTGATCCATAAGTGTAAGGGTGTCTCTAAGACTTCCTCTTCCGCTTCTTGCTAAAATTTCTAAAGCCTCGCTCTCATACTTGATGCCCTCAAGATTGAGTATATGCACCAGGTGATCTACGATTTTACTTGCAGCAATCGACTTAAATCGAAAGTGCTGCGTACGGCTTAAAATCGTGGCAGGAAGCTTAAGCGGGTCAGTGGTAGCTAGAATAAACTTGACGTAAGAGGGAGGCTCCTCAAGCGTTTTAAGAAGAGCGTTGAATGCAGGTGCTGTTAACATGTGTACTTCATCGATTATAAATATTTTAAACCGAGCAGTAGATGGTTTGTATTTCGTCTGCTCAACCAATTCACGAATATCATCTATTCCGCGGTTAGATGCTGCGTCCATTTCTACTATATCCATATGACGGTTTTCAAGCGCCATGATGCAGTTTTGACAACTTCCACATGGCTGATGCGTTATCCCTTTTTCACAGATGAGAGCTTTTGCAAATATACGAGCCGTGGATGTTTTTCCGCTGCCTCGAAGCCCGGAAAAAAGGTATGCATGGGAGAGTCTATTCGCATCTAGAGCAAGTGAGAGAGTTTGCGAAACACTCTCTTGCCCTATAAGTTCATCAAAGCTTTTTGGTCTATATTTTCTTGCTAATACTTCTGAACTCTCTCTCACTTGATTCTCCCTTTTTTGTTGAAGTGATTCTAACATTTGTAGGGTTAAACTTTAATATATTCAAGTTTAATCTACTCAGTGGTAAAATATGTAAATTTATTTTTGAGGAACAGCATGCTTAAATTTAGTTATAGAGGGATTATAGAAGATTCTAGAGCCTCCGCTTTTGTAGATTCAATTATAAATCAGCTTGATATGACAAAAAAAAGAGTTCAAAGCATTATTATCTCCCTAGAAGGCGCAAGTTATGAGAGTCAAAACAGAGTAAATTTAAATACTTTTATAAAAAAGCTTGATTCTCTTAGTGGTAAGTTTAAACTAAAAGTTGCGTTGATTGACTACAGCATTCCTCTTTATAAACATTTAAAGATGTCCTCAAAAGATACCCAAGTAAAGTTATTTAAAAACAGTGCAGCCGCAAAGCTTTTTTTAGAGCCAAAGTTATATAAAAAAGATTTACGAGTTTTGGTATATGATGAAGATGAACAAAATGCACAGCAGCTCTCAGAAGAGTTGTCTAAATATGGATACACGATTATCGTTGTGAGTGATGCAGAAAGATTTGAAGAGTTTTCAAAAGATAAAACAAATGATATTATAATTACTCACAGCTCAATTAATGGCAATTTCAAAACAAATGAGAACTCTCAAAAGCAGACACTCTCCTTATCAAAAAATCTTATAATGAATCTTCCTGTTTTTATGGATACTGCCGTAGAAACGCTAGTCTCTTTTACAGGATTAGAGGCTCAAAAGCTTTCACATACGATAAAAAACTTTGATGTGGACTCTAAAAAAAAGATGGTTATTGCAGTTATGTATTTTAGTGGAGATTTAGATGGTTACTTTGCCCTCTTGTTTCCAAGGGAGATAGCACTTACAGCAATAGAGTCATTTCTTGGAGAGAAGATTGAGGAGAGTGACAATGCAAGCATTATGGACGGAGTAGGGGAGTTTTGTAATGTTATAACGGGAAGTGCTAAAACAATTTTTTTAAAAAAAGATATTAAAGTCATATTTGAACTCCCAAAAACATACACTTTGATAGAAGAGGTTCGTTCTAAAATAGGCAGCAATAACGGCGTATGGATAGATATGCAACTAGCGGGAAAACCTTTTTATATGTTTATTACAAAGTAAAATATTAAATAACAAGCCACTTTTTAGCTATATTTCTTAATGATTCTGGATTTTCTGAAGCAAAAAATTCTAGTTTCGGCTTTTCGTATCTCTTTTTAAAGTCAAACTCTTTTTTCAAATATTCTACTATTGCATCACCGGAGTGGATAAGTAGGCTTTTTTTGTTAAAATAGTTTTGTAGAGCCTCTGAGATGAGAGGAAAATGAGTACATCCCAAGATGATTGCATCAGGAGCGGTAATGGTTTTAAAATAGTGCCTAAAAGTCGCCTCTAAAACTTCGCCTTCATATATCTCCTCTTCAACTATGGGGACAAAAAGGCCTGTCGCTTTTGTTTGAAGATTGTAAAATCCTTTTACATGAAGTCCTATTTCGTACGCTTTGGAGTTGATTGTTGCTTTTGTCCCAAGAATGAGTATGTTTGCATTTTTATCTTTAAGAGTATTATCAGTTGCTAAAATCCCAGCTTCAACAACGCCGATAACCGGACATGAGGAGACTTCTCTCATCTCATCTAGTGCGTGTGCGCTTACCGTATTGCACGCAACTATAATAAGGTCAAGGTCAAAGTTTTTGAAAAATTCTATGGCTTCTATGCCGTAGCGTATAATAGTTGCTTTGTCTTTTATGCCATAAGGCACGCGAGCAGTATCTCCAAAGTAGATAATCTCTGAAAAAAGCTGATGCTCAAGTAGGGATTTTACAACAGTTAAACCGCCAATCCCGCTATCAAATACGCCGACTTTCATTATTGATTAGGGTTCATACTTTCAAGAAACTCTTCATTTGTAGCTTTTTTGCCCATAGTGGAGTAAACAAATTTAAGTGCTTCTATCTCGTTTTCTTGTTTGTGAATCATTTGGCGGAGGATAAATACTTTTTGTAAGACTTCAGGACCTATAAGTAGCTCATCTTTTCTTGTTCCTGATTTTAAAATATCAATAGCAGGGAAGATTCTTCTGTCTGCAATCTTGCGATCAAGAATAACTTCAGAGTTGCCAGTACCCTTGAACTCTTCAAAGATAACTTCATCCATTCTGCTTCCTGTGTCTATAAGAGCAGTTGCGATAATGGTCAAGCTTCCGCCGTTTTCTATGTTTCTAGCAGCTCCAAAGAATCTTTTTGGTTTATGAAGAGCATTTGCATCAACGCCACCCGATAAAACTTTTCCGCTTGAAGGTGTTACGGTGTTGTAAGCACGAGCAAGGCGTGTGATAGAGTCAAGCAAAATAACAACATTCTTACCTAGCTCAACACGTCTTTTTGCTTTTTCTATTACCATCTCAGCAACTTTTACATGGTTTTTTGCAGGCATATCAAAGGTAGAGCTGTAAACCTCGCCCTTGACACTTCTCTCCATGTCCGTTACCTCTTCTGGTCTCTCATCAACTAGCAAAACCATCAAGTCAATCTCAGGATGATTATGTGTTATACCGTGAGCAATCTCTTTTAAAAGCTCTGTTTTACCGCTTCTTGGAGGTGCTACGATAAGTCCACGCTGACCTTTGCCGATAGGAGCGAAAAGATCCATCATACGACCCGTTAAGCCTTTTTCTCTATATTCAAGTTTAATTTGTTCAGTTGCATAAAGTGGAGTGAGGTTTTCAAAGAGAGGTCTTTTTTTGCTCTCTTCGGGGGGGAGACCGTTGACGGCTTCTATCTTGATGAGCGCGTAGTACCTCTCTTGCTCTTTAGGAGGTCTGACCTGCCCTGTGACGACATCTCCGTTACGAAGAGCAAAGCGTTTGATTTGAGTATTTGATACATAGGCATCGTTGATGCTCTCATCAAAGCTTTTGTCTATTGAGCGTATAAATCCATAACCGTCTTGCATAATCTCTAAAATACCGATAAAGAGGATAAACCCTCCCTGTTCAGTTTGCGCTTTTAATATCTCAAAGATAAGGTCTTGACGCTTAAGTTCGTTTGGATGCTCAATCCCAAGCTCGGCAGCCATAACTGTAAGTTCTTCAATACGTTTTATACGCAAATCTTCTACACTTACGCCTTTTACCGGAGTGTGCGTTCTTGTTTTTGTGTTATTTTTGTTGTTTGTTTTACGAGGTTGTTGTGGAGTGTTTTCACTCATATTGTAGCTGCCTTAATGTTTTTAGATTTTGCCCTGTGGATATTAATTGTATGGTGCATAGGCAAAGAGTAAGATGATTTCATACAAGTTTAATTTCATAATTTTACACTAATAGAAGTTCTAATGTCAAGGGATACATGTTTTGTTGAGTTTCGCAAGTGCTTTACAATATTCTAAAATCATTTTTAGCCTATCTAAAGAGATATACTACAGAAAAAAACAGAAGAAAAAGTTTTTTCACTTCAGCTTTGAAAGAAGCATAAAGAGCATCAGCGATAGTGCTGAGACCAAGATAATGCTAGCGCCTGAAGTTATGTTAAAGCTATAAGAGAACCAAAGACCTATGGTAGTAAAAACAGAGGCGATAAGACCTGAGATAAGCATCATGCTAAAAAGCGATGAGGAAAGCCTCTGGGCGATATAGACGGGAATGCTCAAAAGTGCAATAACTAAGATAAGCCCTACCACTTTTATGGCAATTACAACGGTTAGCGCGGATAGAATAAGAATCAGCGTATAGAAAAATTTTACATTTATACCGCTAAGTGCTGCATACTCGCTATCATAAGAGACGGCTAAAATATTTCGGTACCAAAATGTGATAACAAAAAGTATTACGACAAAAAGGGAACCCATAAAATATAAATCATCTCTGTTTACAGCTAAAATAGAGCCAAAAAGGTAGCTTAACAAATCGACATTATACCCCGGAGTCAAATCCACAAGAATAATCCCTATCGCCATTCCTACGGCCCACGTAAGCCCTATAAAAACATCAATATTTTCTCTTTGGTTGATAGTTATAAATGCCATAAAAAGCGCTGCTGCAACGGCAAAAAGAGAGGTGCCTAGAAAAATCGGGATACCTGTAAATATAGCTATACCAATACCGCCGTATGCAGCATGTGCAATACCTCCGGCTAAAAAAACCATTCTGTTTGCAACAATTAAAGAACCTATAATTCCCGAGATAAGACTTACAAGTACGCCTGCAATAAGAGCGTTTTGTATAAATTCATAAGAGAGGGCTTCTAACATTTGCATTTTCCTAGCATCTCAAGGAGTTCAACTTCGCAGATATGATCACTCTTTGTTTCGATATTTTTTATGGAGCTTATGTCATGGAACGAGAGTTTTTTGTTGATGTGCGCGACTTTGGAAGCATACTCCAAAAGGACAGAGATGTCATGGCTGACGACAATTATGGTTATCTCTTTGTTAAGCTCCTTTAAAAGCTCATATATCTGTTTTTGCCCATCCGTATCTATGCTTGAAGTTGGTTCATCGAGCAGCAGGATTTTAGGATCTGCACAAAGTGCTCTTGCTATCATCACTCTTTGGCGCTGACCGCCTGAGAGGGAGCCTATCTTAGAGTTTGCAAACTCCTGCATGCCAACCTTCTCTAAAAGTTCCATGGCATGATGTACCTCCTCTTTTTTATAGCCAAAAAGGGAGGTTCTAAGGGAACTTTTTCCCATCATAACGACCTCTATGGCTTTGATGGGAAAATTAAGATTTATGTTTGTATTTTGTGGAACATAACCGATTTGCGAGATGCTTTTTCGAATCGATTTGTCTAAAATAGTAATACTTCCTTTTTGTAAAGGGTTAATGCCGAGCATAAGTTTGACAAGCGTACTTTTGCCGCCTCCGTTAGGACCTATAAAAACCATGAAATCTTTTTCAAAAATCATAAGATTAATATCTTCGAGGATTAAATCCTTATCGTAGGCAAAGGAGAGGTTTTTTACCTCTATGACGGCTCTTGTTTTATTTTTGTGCAATTGATTTTGCCAATTCTATTAGATTTTGCGACCAGTTTGGATTAAGCGGTGAGATTTTTTTGACCGAGATACCAACCTCTTTTGCAATGATTTGGGCGCTTTTGTCCGAAAACTCCGGCTGCGAAAAAATTACCCTAACTTTTTGTTCTTTTGCTTCGTTGATGATGTGAATCATCTCCTTTGGTTTAGGCTCCTTGCCGTCTGCTTCTACTGCAATTTGTAGGAGGTTATACTCTCTTGCAAAGTAACCCCAAGAAGGATGAAAAACCATAAATTTGCTCTTTGGGCTCAAATCTTTTAGTATCTCTTTTATCTTTGCATCTGTATCTTCTATCTCTTTTAAAAATATGTCCAGATTTGTTTTATAGGCGGTTGTGTTTTTTGGATCAAGTTCTGAGAGAGTTTTGTAGATAACCTCTGCCATTATTGCTACATTTTTTGGCGAGGTCCATGTATGAGGATCCTCTCCTTCATGTTTATGTTCGTCTGCATGAGAGTGCGAATCCTCTTGTGTCTCAAGTTTTGAAATATTTTTGCTAATATCCACAAAGTGCAGTTTCTCATTTTGTGATTTAAACTTTTGTAGCCATACATGTTCAAACTCAACGCCGATACTAAAGTACACATCTGCTTTTGAGATGGCTACCATTTGCGAAGATTTTGGCTCATAAGAGTGCGGAGAGTTTCCGGGTTCAACCATTAGTGTCAAATCAACCATATCTTTGGCAATCTTCTGTACAAATGTTTTTTGGGGAAGGATGCTTACTATAATAATAGGTTTGGCAAAAGCCACAGAACTAAAGAGTAAAAATAGTAAAAGTAATCTTTTTTTCACATAAAATCCTTTAAAGGCGGTATTTTACTTTTAGCGTACTTAAATGCAACTTACTCGCACGAATCTAAGATTTTGTAAAGAGAGAAAATGTTAACATTTCATCATGCAAATAAAAAATATTATTGAAGAAAAAAATCTCAAATTAACAGCTGCAAGAAGAGAGCTTTTAGAGATATTTAACTTCGAGCAAAGACCCCTCTGTTTTGAAGATATAAAAGACAAAATCAACATGGACAAGGCTACATTTTATAGAAATATCTTGATGTTTGAAAAAGAGTCTATAGTAAGAGGTTTTGAGTCTAATGATAAAAAAAGATACTATGAAATCCAAGGCTCCGCGCACTCGCACTTTATATGTAATTTATGCAATGATATAGAGTGTTTGGATGAAGTCCGTCCTAAAAAATTAAGCGGATATACCATCGTCGATACGATTTATAAGGGCATCTGCAAAGTGTGTAATAAAGAGTCATAAAAAAGCAAATATTCAAGCTTTAATGATAGAATTACACTATGAAAAAAAGATACAGAATTTTAGTAACAAATGATGATGGATATGAGGCAAAAGGGCTTTTAAGTTTAGTAGCAGCTCTTAGAGAAATAGAAGATGTTGAGGTTACGGTAGTGGCACCAGCGAGCGAAAAGTCTGCATGCGGGCACTCGCTTACCATAGTTCGCCCTCTTCGTTTTGTAGGCATCAGTGACAACTTCTTTAAGCTTGATGATGGAACTCCGAGTGATTGCGTATATCTCGCACTTAGCACGATATTTGTAGATGCAAAGCCTGACTTGCTTATCAGCGGAATAAACCGCGGCTCAAACATGGGCGAAGATATCACATACTCAGGAACTGCGGCGGGAGCGATGGAGGGAGTTTTGCATGGTATTCCTTCTATAGCCATATCTCAAGTGATGGACTTTACCGACCCCGGCGGGGATTTTTCTTTGGCGCAAGAGACAGTTAAAAAACTCGTTGTAAAGATAAAAGGTGGCTCCTTTCCTCTTCCTGAGCGAGAGTTTTTAAATGTCAATATTCCTCCAAACATTGACATAAAAGAGCCTAAAATGCTCATTACTTATGCGGGTTACAGACTTTACGCAAATGATTCGCATCTTCACAGAAATCCAAGAGGCGAGGAGTTTTACTGGCTGGGAACGCATCCGCTTAACTTCACTGCACGCAATGGGAGAAAAGGCTTATGTGATTATGAGGCGATAAAATCGGGAAATATATCTATATCGCCTATAAAGCTTGATATGAGCGCATATAAAAGTATAAACAGACTTAAAGAGTGGATAGATTAAAAATGAAAAATGCGCGCACAAAAATCCTTTTTGGGGAGGATTTTTCAAAACTTAAAGATGCAAAAATTTTACTGCTAGGTGTCGGCGGAGTCGGAGGGCACTGCCTTGACTGTCTTAGTAGAAGTGGTGTTGTGCATATAACTATTGTAGATTTTGACACCTATGACATATCAAATCAAAACCGCCAGATGTGGTCGGAGTTGCATGAGGGTGAGATAAAAGTTCAAGCGCTTAAAACACACTATCCGCAGGTAAAGAGTATAAACGCAAAGATAGACGAGCAGTGGGTTTTGGATTTTGACTTTGATGAATATGACGTAGTTCTTGATGCCATAGATGACATAAAAGCAAAACTCGCGATTGCTAAAAAGTGCCATAAAAAGCTTATCTCCTCATTTGGTTCGGCTAAAAGAGTTGACCCCACAAAAGTATGTGTTGATGATGTTTGGAAAAGTCACGGCGACAAATTTGGTTCAAAAATCCGCTATGAACTTAAAAAAGGTGGCTTTAAAAAAAAGTATAAAGTTATCTTTAGCACCGAAGAGGTAAAAGTAAAAGAGAAGGGAAGTTTTAATGCCGTCACGGGAACTTTTGGACTTGTCATGTGTGCAGAAGCTATTAAAAAAATAGTTTCAAAATAGAGGAGAGTTTAGATGTTTAATGGTTTCGACTTAAATGACCCGCTTGTTTGCGAGGGAATAATAGGAGACGGCTGCGGCGGCGGAAGAGTGTTTTTTATAAAAGATGAAACACTCTACGCACACGACCCCATCTCAAAAAAGAGCATGACACTTGCGCAAAACATAAAAAAAGCAAAAAATATAAGCAAAAGCAAGTGCATTATAACCATAGAGTGTGAAGATAAAAAGATAGAACTTGACCTCTCAAAAATAACACCTCCTTAAAAAAAGTTTTAATATTTGAACTATGAAACTCTACAGTTAAGATGAAATCAAGATACCGATACAAGAGAAGTAGAATCAATCATGGACGAGTTGGTTTATAAGTTGTATAATTTAAGTGATGAAGAGATAAGAGTAATAGAGGGTGAGTGAAAATACAAACAATACATTTGGAAGTAAAAGACGTTTATGTTAAAAACATCATATCACTTTTAAATAGCGTAAAGGGCATTATGATTGACAAAATAGAGATAGAGGGCGATGAAAATTTAAAAGCCGACCCTTACTTTTATGAGAGAAGGGAAGAGCTGCATAAGTTGCGGGATGATGTGAGAAGCGGAAATATGCAGATGTTTGATTTCAATGAATCAATGGATGCCCTTCTTTTAGAACTTCAAAAATGATTATTATTGAAACAAGTCGTTATAAAAGCGAGTTGAGAGATATTGTATTTTTTATAAAAAACGATAAATTAAGCGCTTCAATAAAGTTTGTTCAAGAGTTAAAAGAAGGTATAAATAATCTTGTGAATTTTCCAAAAAAATATAGAAAATCAAAATACTATGAAGATGAAAATATTAGAGATATGATTTTCTACGGGTATACTATGTGTCTATGAAATTTTTGAAGATAGGATTGAAGTCCTAAGTATCTTCAACCAAAACCTGCCCATCAAATAAAAAATTAATTTGATATAATTGTAAAATAAAATAACAAAAGAGAATAATTTATGGAAAAAATGGAACCTATGACACTGTTTGGGTATAACAAACTCCAAGCAGAAGTAAAAAATTTAAAAAATGTAAAAAGACCGGCTGTGGTTAAGGCGATAGAAGAGGCGCTTGAGCATGGCGATTTGAAGGAAAATGCCGAGTATCACGCGGCAAAAGAGCAGCAAAAACAGATTGATAACCGTATGGAAGAACTCTCAGAGATAATAGGATGTGCAAAGATTGTCGATCCGAGCGATCTTGAACACTCTAAAGTAAGCTTTGGCTCAACTGTAGTCGTATCTGATACAAACACGGATGAGGAGTTTACATATACTATAGTCGGCGGATGTGAGTCAAATCCAGATATGGGGCTAATCTCTTTTAACTCTCCTTTGGCAAAGCAGCTTTTAGGAAGAGAGGAGGGTGATGATGTTAAGGTTAACCTGCCAAACGGAAAAATAGAGTTTGAGATAGTTGAAGTAAGGTATCAGGAGATAGTTTTTGAGTGTAATTAATGTCGGAATTATTGGCGTAAGCGGCTATACGGGGCTTGAGCTTTTAAAAATTCTTATTCATCATCCAAAATTTAACCTCTCTTATGTTGCAAATACAGAGGGTGGAACGACTTTAAGCGCACTTCATCCATCACTTGCCAAGGTTTCTGATTTAGAGGTTAAAAAAGCCGATATTAACGAGTGTGCGGATAGTTGCAAGCTTCTCTTTTTAGCACTTCCGCATCAGACTGCAATGGCTTACGTAAAGCCACTTATTGCTAGGGGTTTAAAAGTAGTTGATTTGTCTGCGGATTATAGATTGCCTCAGGATATTTATGAGGAATTTTACTGCCCTCATACAGATGCAGAGAATCTTCAACATGCTATCTATGGACTTCCTGAACTTTTTCGCCAAGAGTTAAAGTCGGCTTCTTTGGTTGCAAATCCGGGATGTTTTCCAACCTCCGCAATTTTGGGACTTTTACCGTTTATGGACAGAAGAGTAAAACATACCCCTATTATAATAGATGCAAAAACGGGCGTGAGCGGTGCCGGTAAAAAACTAAGCGAGACAACGCACTTTGTAAATGTCAATGACAATCTTTTTGCATACAATCCACTCACGCATAGACACGCTCCAGAAATCGCACAAAAGCTCGGTGTAAATTTTGAGGAAATTTATTTTGTTGCGCATCTAGTTCCCATAACACGTGGAATGTTAAGCTCTATCTATATCCAAGTAGAGGGAGATTTTGATGCGCATGAACTTCTTGAGGCTTACTATAAAGATGCCAAATATGTGAGAGTGAGAAAGAGCCCAGTTGATATGAAAAATGTAGCGGGAACAAACTTTTGTGATATTTATGTAAAAAGAAAAGGCAATCTTCTTTTTATATCAAGTGCAATTGACAACCTTATGAGAGGCGCATCCTCCGCAGCGGTCGTTAATGCAAATCTCATAATGGGATTTGATGAAGATTTAGGGATACCAAACATAGCTTATGTTCCATGATTTAGAGATAAAAGATGGTGCGTTTGTTATAGCTGATGCGCACTATTCTCATAAACGCCCTTATTTTTTAGAGTTTTTAAAAGATATTTATTCAAAAAAACTCCTCCCCACTCAACTTATTTTGATGGGCGATATCTTCGATACGCTTTTTGGTCAAGTACCCTATACGCACACTGTTAATCAAGAGGCAATTAAGCTTATAAACGAAATATCTAAAACAATAGAAGTGATATATCTTGAGGGGAATCACGACTTTAATCTAAAAAATATTTTTCCCTCAGTAAGGGTATTTCCAATCTTCGCTCAACCTCTTTCATGCAATATGCAGGGCAAAAAAGTTCTGCTTTGCCATGGCGATATTCAGAGCGATTTTAGTTATAAAATATATACGTCATTTATCAGAAATCCCTTAGTTTTACACCTGTTAAGGATTATTGATTCTTTAACTAACCACGCTATTTTAAAACGTCTTGATTTATATTTGGGCAAAAAAAATGATTGTAAAGAGTTTATAGAACTAGAGAGTTTTATCTCTAAAAGAGTAGGAGATAAATTTAGTTGTGACTATTTTGTTGAAGGACATTTTCATCAAAACAAAACTTTAAAACTAAAGGACTTTATCTATGTAAATCTGGGTGCTTTTGCGTGCAATCAAAGATATTTTATTGTAAAATTAAACAACGACATACAATTTTTACAAGAAAAAATTTTCTCAAAAGGGAATTAAGATATGAATATAGAAACTTCACTAAAAGTTGGCTCAAATGAGATGGAACTTGTGGACTTTCGCATCTTTAAGCAAGAAGATGACAGAGTTTATGAGGGGATTTACGGAGTAAATGTTTCAAAAGTTCGAGAGATTATAAAGTTACCAAATTTAACGGAATTACCGGGAACCCCAGATTTTATAGAGGGTATTTTTGATTTAAGAAGCGTTGTTATCCCGGCGGTAAATTTAGCAAAATGGATGAAGATTAAAGAGCCTGAAGATTCACAAAAAAACTATAGAGTAATAATTACC
>Ga0265293_10004766_pt1 | contig 23534 bp, 15 predicted proteins | sample Munlanlewell138R_FD_192505 | JGI IMG/M metagenome (GOLD analysis project Ga0265293, IMG submission 192505) | Leachate microbial communities from a municipal landfill in Southern Ontario, Canada - Leachate well 138R | ecosystem: Engineered > Solid waste > Landfill > Unclassified | place: Canada... | reverse complement strand
AAACCTTTACCGTCACGAGTGGGTTTCATTGCGTTTGTTTCTGGCCTTCGTCGGTAAAGATACCGATCAGGGTTGGTTGCGTCGGATGATCAAACCGTCCGCCACCGATGACGCTAGTTGGACTCTACCCGGTCGCTTTTGGCGGGACGGTATAGATGCAAATACACCTCTGCCGCTGGCGAACCTGCCTCCCGTTGCAACGGCCATCGCTTGGTTGGTGGTGTCCCATCACAGATTACCGGTTGTGCCGGCTTATGACCCGAATGGTAAGCAGAAATGGTTCGGTGCCAAAAAAGAGAACCTTTCTATTAGCCTGATAGAAAGCCCGCTCGGTGGAATTACACCGGCGTGGAACGAAATTGTTCAGTCGGCCGATGCTCGGGATGTCGAGCCGTACTGGGCAATCGCCGGAGAAACGCCGCCCTGGGCTTTGCCGATGTGGCGCAAGCGCCTGGCGACGCTGGCCGAAAAGTTACTGAGGCTGACCGAAAACGGTAAGCTCGACGGTTGCCTGGACAACCTCTATGTCATGCACCTGTCGCGCTTGAGTTTGATGTTGGCGGACCATCATTACTCTTCCTTGCATCCAGACGATAAACAGCGGGTCAAGGGCGACAGCGGGGATACCCTCTTCGCGAATACCCATAATGATGGCGTGCTGAAACAAAGCCTGACCGAACATCTTCTGGGGGTGGCGCGCAAATCCGGCAGCATCGTCCATTCCCTGCCTATGATTGAACGCGGGCTACCCCGGCTTGTGGGTCACAAGGGGCTGATGCGCCGTAGCCGGGACAAGCGCTTTCGCTGGCAGGACAAGGCTGCCGACTTGGCGACGGAGATGCGGGAGTCGACCACTAAAAATGGCGCGTTTATCGTCAATATGGCCTCTACCGGTTGTGGTAAAACCCTGGCCAACGCGCGCATTCTGTATGCCCTGGCCAATCCCGAAGAGGGCATTCGGGCTTCCTTTGCGCTGGGCCTGCGTACACTCACGTTGCAAACCGGACGCAGTTACCGTGATGATCTCAAACTCAGTGACGACGAACTGGCAATTCGGGTAGGTGGTTCCGCCAGTCGTCAATTGTTTGAATACTATCAACGCCAAGCTGAGGAAAGCGGTTCAGCGTCATCTCAGGCACTGATGGAAGAAGATGGCGATGTTCGCTACGAAGGCGGGCTGGAGGAATCATCGGTACTGGCTAATGCGATAAGCGACACACGTATAAACAGCCTGCTTAGTGCCCCTGTTTTGGTTTGTACCATTGATCACTTGATGCCTGCTACCGAAGCCCAGCGGGCTGGACGACAAATTGCGCCCATGCTGCGCTTGATGAGTAGCGATCTGGTTCTGGATGAGTTGGACGATTTTGATATTAACGACTTGCCTGCATTGACCCGTCTGGTCCATTGGGCAGGATTGCTGGGTAGCCGGGTACTGATCTCCTCCGCTACATTACCGCCTTCACTGGTCAGCGGTATGTACCAGGCTTACATTGCGGGGCGTCGGCAATTTCAGCGTAACCGGACTTTCTCCGCCCCAGCAATAAATCCCACGGTGCCCTGCCTGTGGGTGGATGAATTTACCGCCAGGCACAGTGACTGCGCTGGAATTGAAGGGTTTCAAGCGGCGCACGAGGATTTTATACATCGGCGTGTCGGCAAGCTGAGTCAGTCAATTCAGAGCGAAGGGGCGAAAAGGCGGGGCGCCTTGATACCGTTGACACTTGAATCAAGGAGCCGCAGCGATGTCGCACGGGAATTTGCTGGCCATGTCCAAGCGGCCATTCTTAAGGCTCACCACGATCATCACGAAGAATGCCCAAAAAGTGGCAAGCCGGTAAGCTTTGGGCTGGTGCGCATGGCCAATATTGAACCGCTGTGCACCATGGCAGAAACCCTGTTGGCGATGGACTGGCCAGAGGGTACCCGCTTGCACTTCTGTGTTTATCACTCCCGCTTTCCACTGCTGCTGCGTTCTGCGATAGAGCACCAGTTGGATACAAGCCTTGATCGGCGAGATGCCAGGGCTGTTTATGAACTGCCTGAGATTCGATCCTGCATCGATAGGTATCCCGAAACAAACCAGATTTTCGTGGTACTGGGCTCCCCCGTCACCGAGGTTGGCCGCGACCACGATTATGGCTGGGCAATAGTGGAACCGTCCTCCCTGCGTTCGCTGATCCAGTTGGCGGGTCGCGTGCAACGCCACCGGCAGAAGCCAGTCGAAACCCCCAATATTTATATTTTTGAGAAGAACCTCCGCCATTTTTACGGTAGAGGCAAAAGCGGGCAGCCAGGCGCCGTATTCCTCAAGCCGGGTTTTGAAGTCAATAGCAGCAATTCTGACGACCGGTTCCGATTAAACAGCCACGACCTCAATGATCTTTTGCGGGAAGAAGACTACCGCATTATCTCTGCTCACCCGCGTATCCAGCCTGCCGAGAGGGACTTCAACCCAAAGGGCAACCTCGCCGACCTGGAACACGCGCGCCTGATGGACTGCCTGTTGCCGGTAAAGCGAGTAAAAGCCCCTCGTGGTCAAAAACCTCAGGGCCACCGGCCAAACGCCGCCACCAATTGGCAGATGCCGCAGGCCAGTTTGACCTGGGCCATGGCTCAACATCAGCCCTTTCGGGATAACACAATGAAAGAAGAAACGCTGGTGTTTCTGCCCGATGATTACGAGGAACAGCTGGAGATCAAGCGCATACACACGTCTGGCCAGGGCGGAAAGGCCGATGTGTACACTTCAGAGGAGAAGCGGGTAAAGCGCTATGAACTGACGTATGGCAGGGGAGTAAGCCCCTGGGGGCAGTTTGATCTGATGGCGTTGCTCAACGAACAGACTGAGGCGCAGGGTAAATCGCTGTGGGACTGTGGCGCGAGAATGACAACGGTACAGGTGCCTGCGAGTATTGCTGGGTGGAGGTGGAACCCGATTTTAGGTTTCAGAATTTATCGTCCTAAAGATGAGAGGTGAACGATGTATGTTGAATGACAAGGCGGTAGTAATAAAGACATGCTTACGCGACTACGTCGATGGTCGGCGTGAAATGATGTTAAAAAAATGGGAGGGAAAGTCTGATACTGAATCAAAGAAAAAGATCGAAAAGATAAATACTGAGTACCACCTAGAATATATATTGTCGGAAGGTGCGAAGTACGCGGATCAAGTTGCAATAGCGAGCCATCTGGCCAAGGCAACTCATCCAGACTTGAAAGTAAAAAACGTTACTAATCCAAGTGTAATACCTGAAAGGCCAGTTGGTTTTCCTGAAGTAGGGAGTCATAGCATACCTGTTCGAGATCAGTATGAAGATGCGACGGGCAATGGTGCAATTAACAAAAAATGTTATGAACTGCACTTACTCCTGCAGGTTCCGATCAAGGGGGCTTCTTTAAGAGATTTATTAGAGAAGCAAGATCAAGCCGCTATCGATGTCGTTCGAGAAGCACTGCCGGGGGAGAAGGGCGTCGAAGCAAAATTACTGGCGTTATACACAATCAAGTCGCAATCGCTGGCCTCACACTTGTTGATGAAGCAAGTGTATTGGTGTGTTTCCGGTGAGCCAACGCAAGATGACGGTTACCATTTGTTGCAGCCCATGTTCCCTGCGTGTCTGGTGCATACAGTTTATTTGAGTATCTACTCCGCTCGATTCGGAGGCGACAATGAGAATGCCCGAAAGGCCCGTAGTGAAAAAAGGGCTCACAGTGGCGAGTATCATCAGTACCCAAAATTAGCGGTGCAGAAGCTGGGCGGCACCAAGCCGCAAAACATCAGCCAGTTGAACAGTGAGCGTGGGGGTGTGAATTACTTGCTGTCATCCGCGCCGCCAAGTTGGCGTAGCAGTGAAGTCGCATCCCTCCTGGGTGTGGAGACTGTGATGAACGCATTCAGGCGTACCGATGGCGTTGAATCAATGATCAGGCGACTCGTCTCGTTCCTGCAAAGCGAACCGCCAGCCAACGAACCCACTCGGGCAAAAGTGGAGCGCTACGTGCGCGCGCTGGCCGAAGCTCTTGCCAATTTTGGCAAGCAAGTCATTGAAGCAAAGCCGACTGGTTGGACGGCAAGTAGTGAGTGTCGCCTGGATCTGCACGAAAAGGTCTGGCTGGATCGTGGTCGGCTGTCGTTGATAGACGCTACGACGACTGACGTCAGCGACAAGGAGTTCAAAGCCGCTGCTGATTGGCTCGATTGGCCGGACGAAATAGCGGAGTGTTTCGCGCAATGGCTCAACGGCATCCTTCGCAAGGCTGATCTTCCCGTGGGCGATGCTGATTTCAAACACTGGGCGCGTCAGGCCCTTGTGGACGCCGAGTGGCCCGCAACATTCAGGCGCAAAGCACCGCCGAAAAGCGAAGTTAGGGAGGTCGGTCATGCCTGAATGCCCTTATTTTGAACACGTATTGGTAATACCCCGGCTGCGGGTACAGAACGCCAATGCGATTTCCAGTCCCTTGACTCACGGCTTTCCTGCCATCAGCGCGTTTGTTGGCTTGATGTGGAATCTGGAGCGTCAAACCCGTGCGGCAGGCCTGGATATGCAATTCAACGCGGTGGGGGTGGTTGCCCATGATATCGACGAGCAGGTGACCGATAGCCGCTATGTCAGCGCCTTTCGCCTGACCCGAAACCCCGTTGGCAAGGACGGCAAAACCGCGGCCATTGTTGAAGAAGGGCGCATGCATCTGGATATCAGTCTGGTATTCGCTGTGCAAAGCCAGCAATTACAGGATGACGTGCAAGCCCCGTCGGTGGTGCAAAAAGTGGCTGAGTTAATGGCCAATATGCGCATTGCCGGTGGCAGCGTATTGCCTTCGACAACCGCTCGGGCACGGCCTTACTTCATGCCCCTCAGTACGGATGGTGATGCCCGTGAGCGACTGTTCAGGCAACTGAAAATGCGCCTGTTGCCTGGGTTCGCACTGGTGGAGCGACAAGATCTGTTGGATGAGCGTCTGCAATCCCTCAGGGAAAAGGACGAATCCTCAACTTCTTTGGATGCCTGGCTATCCCTATCTCGCTTCAACTGGCGGTGGCAGCCGGAGACGGACGATGCCAGCAAAGGCTCCTGGCAACATGATCGCAAAGGTGCGGGCTGGCTGGTGCCTATCCCGGTCGGTTACGCCGGTTTGAGCGAGCTGCACCCAGCAGGCTCAGTCAGCAATGCCAGAGATGCCGCCACGGATTTCCGTTTTGTAGAAAGCGTGTACGGAATGGGGCAGTGGCTTGGTCCGCATCGACTGCAGGAGGCACAACAGCTGTTTTGGTATGCCGACTATCAAGCTGAAAGCGGTCTCTATCGTTATCGCAATGACTACATATCCGCAATCTCAACCACCATGGAATAAGGCTACGACCAAGGTCGTAAACTGAAAAATAGAGGAATTTACAATGAGCAATGACACATTAAAAACCGCATCTGTTCTGGCTTTTGAGCGGAAACTCGATCCATCCGACGCTTTTTTTTACGCGGGCAACTGGAATGATAGGGAAAATCACATCTCCTGGCCCAGCATTGGTGTACAGGAAAAAGCGGTTCGGGGTACCATTTCCAACCGCTTGAAAACCAAGGATCAAGACCCCGCAAAACTGGACGCGGCGATAGAAAACCCCAATCTGCAAACGGTGGACGTCGCCTCATTGCCGGAAACGGCTGATACCCTAAAAGTGGTGTTTACCCTGAGGGTTTTGGCGGGCACCGGCCAGCCTTCTGCCTGCAATAATGCGGCTTACCAGGCCAAGTTGAAGCAGACGATTGATAGCTATGTTCAGAACTACGGCTTGCAAACCTTGGCAAACCGCTATGCCGCGAACCTGGCCAATGGCCGCTTTCTTTGGCGTAATCGCCTTGGTGCTGAGTCTATTGAAACCCATGTTGCGCATCTGTGTGATGGGGAGGCCGTGAGTCGTTGGCAATTTGATTCGCTGAAATTTTCTTTGCGTGATTTTTCTGCTGAATCGGCGGAACTTACTGAGCTTGCGGCAACGATAGGGCGTGGTCTTGCTGGTGAAGAGCATGTGCTGTTGCAGATTGTTGCCCTGGTACGCATTGGCGCCGCTCAGGAGGTTTACCCCTCACAGGAACTGATTCTGGATCGTGGTCGTGGTGATAAAAGCAAAACGCTTTATACCGTAAATAAGGTCGCGGCGATTCACTCGCAAAAAATTGGTAACGCTTTGCGCACCGTTGATACATGGTATGAGGGCGCTGATAGCATGGGGTCAATCGCCGTTGAGCCCTACGGTTCTGTTACTACACAGGGCAAGGCTTACCGGCAGCCGAAGCAGAAAATGGACTTTTACAGTCTGCTTGATGGCTGGATTCTCAAAGACAAAACTCCGGAGCTTGAACAGCAGCACTTTGTAGTGGCGACCCTGATTCGAGGCGGTGTATTTGGTGACGCGGGGTGATGCATGACACATTACAATGACATTCTGTTGCTGCCTGATCCCGAATTTCCGGCAACCCTGCTGATGAATGCCGTTTACAGCAAGCTGCACAAGGTGCTGGTCGATTTGAAGTCTACTTCCATTGGTGTGAGCTTTCCCAAGTGTAAAAAAACGTTGGGTAACCTCCTGCGCTTGCATGGAAGTGACAAGGATCTGGAGCAACTTTGGCAAAGTGACTGGCTGGGAGGCATGCGAGGCTATTGCGAAGTAGGTGAGATCCTGCAGGTGCCGGAAGGAGCCCGGCATCGCAGGGTAGGTCGCGTGCAAACCAATATGAGCCAAGCGAAGCTCAACCGCTTACTGAAGCGTGGCTCCATTACAGAGGCTGAGGCAGAGCAGTATCTCGAAAAAATGGGGAGGCAGCAGTTTAAAGGCCCGTATCTGGAGCTGCAAAGCGGTTCAAACGGGCATAAACATCGTCGCTATGTTGAGTTGGGAGAGTTGATAGATCAACCGCTAGAGGGAGGGTTCGATCAATTTGGCCTCTCCAAAACCGCCACAGTCCCTTGGTTTTAACTTTGCGAGGCAATATTGTAGCAATCTGCTACAATATTGCCGTTGCTGCTACTTAGAGGTGAATCATGGCCAAGGCATCATCCCCAATCCGTTTGCAGAAAGAGTTAATGCAAGCCGCTGAACTCACTGCCGGGCGCTACCACCGCAGTACTGCCGAGCAAATTGAGTACTGGGCAGAACTGGGTCGCTCTGTGTCCTCAACATTAAACCCGGATGTACTGTTATCCATACAGGTGGGGCTGTCGCGGTTGAATGTAGAGCCGGTGCTTGCGCAGCCGATTGACCCCGACGTGGTTTTCAATACGCTTGAAGTCCAGCGCCACAATCAAACCCTGTCAGCCGGTGTTTCCGAGAGTCGTCCGCGCTATCAGGCTTCGCTGACGCATCCCGGTTATTTGGAGCGGATTGACCAGCAGGGAGAAGTAGCGGTTGGTCAATTCAAGGATGGCCAGTTTATTCCCATAGATGAAAATGAGCGCAAGTAAGCAGTTATGGTTATTGGCTGGAGGCAATGGCGCCGGTAAAGGCACGTTTTACCGGACACAGCTTGAGCCCTTGGGTTTGCCTTTTGTTAATGCAGATGTACTGGCCAGGCAGCTTTTTCCCGAAGAGCCAGAACGCCATAGCTATGAAGCCGCAAGGATGGTGGATACCATCCGTTCGCAATTGTTGCTGGAAGGCCGGACATTTTGCTATGAAACGGTTTTTTCGCACCCATCCAAAATTGATTTCGTTGCCCAAGCTAAAACACTTGGCTACGAAGTGATATTGGTGGTTATTCACCTTGAGCAAACTGCCCTTAACAACGCCAGAATTTCACAGAGGGTACAAGAAGGCGGGCATTTTGTACCGGAGAATAAAGTCAACGAAAGAATCCCTCGAACCCTGCAAAACATTAAATTGGCATTACCCCTGTGTGACCGGGTTTACCTGCTCGACAACTCCCGTTCAGATGATCCCTTCAGGCAAATAGCTGAGCTATGCCAGGGTGTTGTCAAAGCCAAAGCGTTGCCATTACCGCATTGGGCGAGGAATCTGCTGGCAGACTACAAGACCAGTTAGATACCTAAGTTTTTTCTGCTCTTTAAAAAATTAGAAAAATCAGATAGTTGCAATATGGGTTAAATTTTTGGGTATTTGCCCGCTAAAACACCTAACCCTTTGTTGCAGCTATTTTTTTGCACTTTATACTGGTGTTCACTGCCGCACAGGCAGCTTAGAAAGATACGACATCGGCGCCGTTGGTAAAGCCGGTGTTCACTGCCGCACAGGCAGCTTAGAAAACCGGCTGATCCTGTGCGCAGCTCAATCGCTAGTTCACTGCCGCACAGGCAGCTTAGAAAAGCATTAAAAATTCGACCGCCCGCGACCGCACGTTCACTGCCGCACAGGCAGCTTAGAAAAGTAAAACAGCACCCACGGTGCCCCGGCGGTTGTTCACTGCCGCACAGGCAGCTTAGAAAAACGACACCATCATCGACCGGCTGCGCATCGCGTTCACTGCCGCACAGGCAGCTTAGAAAAACATTTTCCGGGCGCTGTGCGCCTCGGTCGGGTTCACTGCCGCACAGGCAGCTTAGAAACACAACTGGCGCACGACAAAAGTGGAGTTAGCGTTCACTGCCGCACAGGCAGCTTAGAAATTAACGATGCCGACCCGCAAACCATTGCTGACGTTCACTGCCGCACAGGCAGCTTAGAAAATCTGTCTTTGCCATTGCAGATAGGGCAAGGGGTTCACTGCCGCACAGGCAGCTTAGAAAGTTATTGCTGGTTCCACAATGGCGATGACGAAGTTCACTGCCGCACAGGCAGCTTAGAAAGTCATTAGCCTAGCCCTCGGGGGCAGGTTTTCGTTCACTGCCGCACAGGCAGCTTAGAAAGTAGAGAAACTGGGCGGCTAACCCCTGCATAAGTTCACTGCCGCACAGGCAGCTTAGAAAAAGCAAGATTATCGCCGTGATGTCCGGTTCCCACAAAATCGATTGGCTATACCATCAACCGTAAGAGTCGGATATCCCGGCGAGAGGTTGTGTTAATGCTGTGTATGTTTGCCAGATGGCTTGCTCCAAGGTAAAGGGGGTTGATAAATCGTAGAATTTTCTACATGAAATTGGTAAAACCGAAATATAAAAATGTTGAATAGTTTGTTGTTGTTTAATTGGCAAAACCGAATATGATGACATTTTTACAACGGCGATATTGTGGTGGTGGCCTCTTACACAATTCTCTTTTTCTCTGCTTTTTTGGCAGCGACGGTTTTACCTTTTTCTTCCGAGCTTACCTTGACGGCTTTGCTGGCAAATGGTGGCTCTGCGTTGCCGCTGTTGGCGGTGGCAACGGTGGGTAATACCCTGGGGGCTGCGGTTAATTGGTTGTTGGGTGTGTATTTACTCAATTTTAAGAGCAGAGGCTGGTTTTATTTTTCTGACGCTCAAATTGAACGCGGCCAGCGTTGGTTTAATCGCTACGGAGTTTGGACGCTATTGCTTTCCTGGCTGCCTCTGGGTGGGGATGTGCTCACGCTTATTGCCGGTGTGATGAGGGTGAGATTTTGGCTTTTTTTGATGCTGGTGGCGATTGGCAAGGGGTTGCGCTATGTGGCGGTGATTGGCGTGCAGCAGCCGTTGGCATTGTTTTGACGCGTTATTATCCTCTAGTAGAAAGTTGTTTTTTCCCTATTATCACAGCTTGACAGCAATTTCTGCTCCGATGTTGAGAGTTGCGCCTTCCCTGGCGTTCTAGCTGAGGCTGTTTTGCGGATATGACAATAAAGTTCAGTCCTTTTTATTCCCTGCCAGTATGTTGAGAAAATCTACGGGCACGGGGAAAACAATGGTGGAGTTTTTCTCTCCGGCAATTTCGTTGAGGGTTTGCAGGTAACGCAGTTGAATGGCCTGGCCTTGGGTGGCAAGAATTTTTGCCGCTTCGGCGAGTTTTTCCGATGCCTGGAGTTCCCCTTCGGCGTGGATAACCTTGGCGCGCCGCTCCCGTTCCGCTTCTGCCTGTTTGGCGATGGCGCGAATCATGCTCTCATTCAGATCCACATGCTTGATTTCCACATTGGATACTTTAATGCCCCAGGCGTCGGTTTGCTGGTCGAGAATGCTTTGAATATCCGCGTTGAGTTTGTCGCGCTGGGCGAGCATGTCGTCAAGTTCGTGTTGTCCGAGTACAGAACGCAGCGTGGTTTGCGATAACTGACTGGTGGCTTCGAGGTAGTCCTCTACCTGAATAATGGCTTTTTCGGCGTCGACAACGCGAAAGTAGACGACGGCGTTGACTTGCACAGAGACGTTGTCCATGGAGATCACGTCCTGGGTGGGAACATCCATCACCAGTGTGCGCAAATCCACTCTCACCATTTGCTGCACGATGGGAATGATGATCACGAGGCCGGGGCCTTTGACTTTGTAAAAGCGGCCAAGAAAAAACACGACACCGCGTTCGTATTCCCTGAGGACACGAAAGGCAGAGAGTAAAAATAAAACAACGAGCAGGGCAATGGCCAAAGTGAAGTAGTTCATTGTGGGGTTTCCTCTTTACAGGCTTCGAGTACCAGGCCGGTGGCCTGAGTGATGCGAACCCGATCCCCCGCGGCGAGGGGCTGGTTGCAATGTACTTGCCAGAGTTCGCCGTGTATTTTGACCATGGCGCCGTTTTCTCTTGCGCTGACAACGGTGGCGGTTTCGCCAACAAAGGTGCCCAGCCCGGAAACCACCGGTTGGCGGCGAGTTTTAAACAGCAGGCCGAGAACAAAAATCAGCAATCCGGCGCTGGCGGCTGTGAGCGCGAGAATAACCGGGAGGGCAATTTGAAAGCCTGGCACATCGGTGTCCATCAGCATGATGGAGCCAAATAAAAACGCGACAATGCCGCCAAAGCCGAGTATGCCAAAACTGGGGGACAGGGCTTCGGCAGTCATAAGCCCCAATCCCAAGAGAATAAGACCCAGTGCAGAATAACTAATGGGCAGCATTTGCAGGGCATAAAGGGCAAGAAACAGACTGATGCCGCCGACAACGCCCCCCGCACCTATGCCGGGGTTGGAGAATTCCAGCACCAGGCCATAGATGCCCACCATCAACAAAATATAGGCCACGCTGGGATTGGTAATAATGCCGAGAAAACGTGTGCGCCAGTCTGGCGCTATTACTGCAACACTGGCATTGGCGGTATTCAGGGTTTTTTGCCCGGTGCTGGTGGTAACGGTCGAGCCGGAAATTCCCTGTAACAATGCGGGTACATCCTCAGCCACCAGATTGATGACATTTTCCTTTAATGCCTGGCTGGCGGTGAGGGTGGCGCCCTCGGTAACGGCTTTTTCCGCCCATTGCTGGTTTCTGCCGCGCAGTTCAGCAAGGCCGCTGATATAGGCTCTGGCGTCGTTGATAAGCTTGTTTTCCATGGCACTACCAGCGTTGCTTGTTGGCGAATCCTGTGCCCCGGTTTTTTGTGGCTCTTTCTCCTGTTCTTTTTTGGGGTCGGATGTGGGCAGCGTCGGCATGCCGCCTATTTGTACCGGGGTTGCCGCGCCCAGATTGGTGGCTGGCGCCATGGCGGCGATATGGCTGGCATAGAGAATATAGGTTCCGGCGCTGGCGGCGCGGGCGCCCTGGGGGGCAACGTAGCCGATAACGGGAATCTCGGAGGCGAGAATGCGTTGAATAATTTCCCGCATGGAGCCGTCCAGCCCGCCGGGGGTGTCGATGCGGACAACGATGGCGTCATCGCCGCGATCATGGGCGGTGTCGATGGCGCGCACCACATAGTCAGCTTGCGCGGGGCCAATGGCGCCGTCGATATCGACAAGGCTGACAGTGCCAGCTGTCAGCGGCTGAGACAGCTGGATCGCAGTGAAGGCAAGCAGTGTCGCCAGCAGGCGCAACATAAGTGACTCCTTCTCTTGAAGGCATTTTCCGCGATCCCTGGTTTTTACGGCAATCGCGAGCAGGGCTCGCTCCTGCAAAAATAACGCCCCGTAGCCTATGCCAGTTGTGTCATAAAAGCATAGGGCAGGGCGGCGGGTTTTGCCATGTTGACGAATGCTGTTGTTGGCGGCGACTGTTTTAAGTTTTGTCAGGGAAACATGCTATCTTTGGACGAGTGGTTTGATTGATTATTGACAGACGTCCACTGTCGGCCAGTAATGAGTGACTAATATTGGGCATGGTTGTTGCAGAATTGGTGTTCATGGATGTTGAGCGGCGCGGCTATGACCGGGCGGATGCCACAGGTAAGATCAAGTGAAAAACAGGCAAGCATCATTGGTGGTAAATGGTTGCCGAGCTTAAATTACTGTCGAGCCTTTTATCTCTGTAAAAAATCTGGCTGTTAACAGACTCTAGTCTGTGCCGGTGCAGTTTGGAGGCCAATAAAAAGTCTCCTTTAAAAATATTCAGCCAGGTTTGAGCAATATTCCAAGAACGGAGTGTGATCCATGGCAATAAGCTGGAATACCTATGAGCCCGGTGATTTCTACGACGAAATTATCAGCTCACCGGGCAATGCCCGCCTGCCGGCGCGGCGGCTGGTTTCCCATTTGAAATCCCTTTCTGACGACGAGGTGCTGGAGCGTCGCAACAGCGCCGATGTTACCATCAAAAAAATGGGCATTACCTTCACGGTGTATTCGGAAGAGGGCAATATCGACCGCTCCTGGCCCTTTGACATTATTCCCCGTGCCATTTCCCTGAAGCAGTGGCAGAAAACCGCCGAGGGATTGGAGCAGCGCCTGCGGGCACTCAACCTGTTCATCGATGATCTCTACCACAGCCAGAAAATCGTCAAGGACGGCATCCTGCCTGCCTATATTCTTGCCAATTCAAAAAATTTCCGCCCCGAATGTATTGGTATTTCGCCCCCTCTTGGGGTGTGGGCACATATCTGTGGCACTGATTTAGTGCGCGACAGGGATGGCCAGTTTTATGTGCTTGAGGATAATCTGCGGGTACCTTCCGGTGTGTCCTATATGCTGGAAAATCGCTCCATCACCAAAAGGGTGCTGCCGGATCTGTTTGATTCCGAGAAAATTCTGCCCATCGACGACTACCCCGCCCATTTGCTGGAGGCCTTAACCGCGCTGTCTCCGCGAGACATCAGCAGGCCGTCGGTGGTGGTGCTGACGCCGGGCATTTTTAATTCCGCCTATTTTGAACACGCCTTTCTCGCCCAGAGAATGGGGGCGGAATTGGTGGAGGGCAGCGATCTGGTGGTTGCCGATGACGACTGCGTTTATATGAAAACGGTGGACGGTCTCGAGCGCGTGGATGTGATTTACCGGCGTATAGACGATTTATTTATTGATCCCGACGTGTTTAACAAAGACTCCGTTCTTGGCGTGCGGGGACTGATGCGCGCCTGGCAGAAGGGCAATGTCGCCCTGGCCAATGCGCCGGGGGCGGGGGTGGCCGATGACAAGGTGGTCTATGCCTTTGTGCCACAGATTATTAAATACTATCTCGGTGAGGAGCCAAAAATTCCCAATGTGGAAACCTTTCTCTGTATTAACGACAAGGAGCGGGAATACGTGCTCGCCAATCTCGATAAACTGGTGGTAAAGCCAGCCAACGAATCCGGCGGCGCCGGTATGCTGGTGGGACCCCATTCAACACGCAAGGATCAAAAATTATTTGCCGAACTCATCAAGGCCAATCCGCGCAATTATATTGCCCAGCCAACCCTGAGTTTGTCCACGGTGCCCACACTGGTGGACGGCGGCAAGCTGGAGCCGCGCCATGTGGATTTGCGCCCCTTTATTATTCAATCGAAAAAAACCTATGTCACCACTGGCGGTCTTACCCGCGTCGCCATGCGCAAAGGCTCCCTGGTGGTCAACTCATCCCAGGGCGGCGGTAGTAAAGATACCTGGATTGTGGATATGGGGGGCAAATAATGCTGTCCCGTGTTGCTGAACGTCTCTACTGGATGAGTCGTTACCTGGAGCGGGTGGAAAATACCGCCAGGCTTATCGATGTCTACACCAATCTGCTGCTGGATATGCCTTCCGGCGTCAATATCGGCTGGTACAACCTGGTTACCCTCAATGATGCCGAAGAGTGGTTTGACGCCAGATACAAGGTGCGCGACGAGCGCAATGTGTTGCGCTTTCTGCTCTCTGATCCCGACTATCCCGGCTCGATGATCAAGTCGCTGAAACTGGTGCGGGAAAACATTCGCACCAGCCGCGATGTGATTCCGTCGGAGTCCTGGGAATATATCAACGAGCTGTCGCTCTATGTCAACGAGAATTTGCAGAAGGGCGTAAACCGGGGGGCGCGCCACGATTTTATTGGCGAGGTGATCAAGTCCTGCCAGCTCCTCACTGGTTTATTTATCGGTACCATGAGTGAAGGCCAGGCGAAAAGTTTTCTCCGCCTTGGCCGCAATATCGAGCGCGCGGATATGGCCACCAGAATTCTCGATGCTGGCGCCACCGTGGTGTTGGAAAACGACGGCAATCTACTGCCCACCGTTGAGCAAATTGTCTGGGCCAATGTGCTTCATTCCGCTTCCGCCTATTTGCCCTTTACCAAGTCCCAGCGCAAGTCGGTGAATGGCTCCAGGGTGGCCAGTTATCTGCTGGAGGACAATAATTTTCCCCGCGCTGTCGGCTACTGTCTCGAAGCTATGGAAAACGTTGCTGAAAAATTGCCGCGCAATCAGAAATTGCTGGCGGCTCTAAGGCAATTGATGGGCAGCAGGTTTTCTGCCATCGACGATGATGAGGCGCTTATTGAAGAGTCTTTTCGGGATTATCTCAATAATCTCCAATTGCAAATTGCCACCCTGCATCAGCTGGTTGCCGACACCTGGTTTGAGTTGGATTGAAACTACAAATCTGTAGGAGCCAGCCCCGCTGGCGATAAATTCGAGTGAAATTTTTTGTTGTGGGAGCTTGTCCTGCAAGCGATTTTCTCCCGATCTCGCCAGCAAGGCTGGCTCCTACATTGAAAGAGAAATTTTTCATTGCAACGCACAGCGTTCAATAAACAGGCATTACTATGACAATCCGTGTCGCTATCCACCACAAAACCAGCTATAAATTTGATCGGCTGGTGAATCTTTCTCCCCATGTGCTGCGTCTGCGTCCGGCGCCCCATTCCCGCACTAAAATCTGTAGTTATACCCTCAAAATTGCCCCTGAAGATCATTTTATTAACTGGCAGCAGGATCCTTTTGGCAATTACCAGGCGCGCCTGGTGTTTAACGAAAAAACCAGCCTGTTGAGTTTTGATGTCGAAGTGATTGCCGAAATGACGGCCTATAATCCCTTTGATTTTTTTGTTGAAAGCTATGCCGAAAAATTTCCCTTCAAGTATGAAAAGCAGCTTCAGAAAGAGCTGGTGCCCTACCTGGAAAAATGCAAGGGAACGCCCCTGCTAAGAAAATGGCTGGCGGCTATTCCCAAGGGCAAAATAGCCATCAACGATTTTCTGGTTATGCTCAATCAGCGCCTGGAAAAAGATATTGAATACAGCCTGCGCTTTGAACCCGGTGTGCAGACGCCAGAGCAAACCCTGGCACTGAAAAAAGGCTCCTGCCGCGATACGGGCTGGCTGATGGTGCAGATTTTTCGCCATCTCGGTTTGGCGGCGCGCTTTGTGTCCGGTTATTTGGTGCAGTTGACCACCGATATTAAATCCCTCGACGGCCCCTCGGGTCCGGAGGCGGATTTCACCGATCTCCACGCCTGGTGCGAGGTTTACATTCCCGGCGCTGGCTGGATCGGTCTCGACCCCACCTCCGGGTTGTTCGCCAGTGAAGGCCATATTCCCCTGGCTTGTACCCCCGATCCGGTTTCCGCCGCCCCCATCACCGGCGCCACAGACGAATGTGAGGTGGAATTCAGTTATTCCAATGTGGTTACCCGCATCCACGAAGACCCCAGGGTCACCAAACCCTACACGGAAGAACAATGGGCATCCATCAACGCCCTGGGGCGGTTGGTGGACAAGAATCTTGACGACAATGATGTTCGTCTCACCATGGGCGGTGAACCCACTTTTGTGTCCATCGACGACATGGACTCTGCCCAGTGGAATACCGAGGCGCTCGGCGCCGACAAACTCAAGCTCGCCAAGGATTTACTGTTGCGGCTCAGGGAGCGTTTTGCCCCCGACGGCCTGCTCCATTACGGCCAGGGTAAATGGTATCCCGGCGAGGAAATTCCCCGCTGGGCGCTTGGTTGCTTCTGGCGCAGCGACGGTGAGGCCATGTGGCGCAACCCCGACTTGCTGGCGCGCATCGACAAGGATTACGGTCACAGCCCAAGCGATGGCGAAAAATTTATTCACCGTTTGGCGCAGTTGGCGGGCATCGAAGACCGCTATATAAACCCCGTCTATGAGGACGCGGTTTATTATCTGTGGAAAGAACAGAGCCTGCCCGTGGGGGTAGACCCCTATAAGGCCAATCTCAAGGATGGTCTGGAGCGGCGGCGACTTGCCCGCGTACTGCTGCAGGGGCTGGATAAACCTGTCGGCTATGTGTTGCCGCTGTCCTGGGATTACGGCTCCGAAAGTTGGTACAGCAGTGCATGGCATACGCGCACAGAGCGGGTGATTTTGATACCCGGCGATTCTCCCATCGGCCTGCGCTTGCCGCTGAATTCGTTGCCCGCTGTGGTTGAGGAAGAGGTGGAGCCACAGCGGGATCCCTTTGAGAAACGCGATCAGCTTCAACCCAGATACGACCAGCCCGTTTACGAACAAGGCGCCGCCAGTTTTTCATCGAGTTGGGGGTCGGTTGTCCAACAGGAGCCCGGCGACCATGTTGAGGAAACAAAGGCGGCTGCAAGCGACGCCAAAACCAAAGCCACCAGTCTCAAGCCGGTGGTAAGAACCGCCCTCTGTGTGGAAATTCGCCAAGGCAAGGTGCATCTGTTTTTGCCGCCCATGGAATACCTGGAACATTACGTTCATCTGATCACCCTTATTGAGCGGGTAGCGGAAGAGCTGAATACGCCCGTGGTGATTGAAGGTTACGACCCCCCCAAAGACAGCCGCATTCAAAAGCTGCTGGTGACACCGGATCCCGGTGTCATTGAGGTCAATATCCATCCCGCCAGCAACTGGGATGATCTGGTCAGCAACACAGTGGCGCTGTATGAGGAGGCCTATCAATCCCGGCTGGGCACGGAGAAATTTATGATTGATGGCCGCCACACCGGCACCGGCGGCGGCAACCATGTCACCCTCGGTGGAGCCACGCCGGCAGACAGTCCGCTGTTGCGGCGCCCCGACCTGTTGCGCAGTCTGGTGACCTACTGGCAGCATCATCCGGGGTTGTCCTACCTGTTTTCCGGCATGTTTATCGGCCCCACCAGTCAGGCGCCACGGGTGGATGAGGGCCGGCACGAAACTCTTTACGAACTGGAAACCGCCTTTCAGCAGATGCCGGAGGGTATTGTTGCCCAGCCCTGGCTGGTGGACAGGTTAATGCGCAATCTGTTGGTGGATATCACCGGCAACACCCACCGCTCCGAATTTTGTATCGACAAGCTTTACGCTCCCGGCTCCGCCAGTGGCCGCCAGGGTTTGCTGGAGTTTCGCGGGTTTGAAATGCCCCCCCACGCCCGCATGGCGCTGGTTCAGGTGCTGTTGTTGCGCGCGCTGGTGGCGCGGTTCTGGAAAACCCCCTACGCCAAGCCGCTGGTGCGCTGGGGAACCTCTCTTCACGACCGCTTTATGCTGCCCCATTATGTGTGGTCGGATGTCCGCGATGTGATTGACGATCTCAACGAGCACGGTTATCCGTTTAATATCGAATGGCTACTGCCTTTTGAGGAGTTTCGTTTTCCCCATTATGGTCGTCTTGAACTGGGGGACATTCATCTCGAACTGCGCTGGGCTATTGAACCCTGGCATGTGCTCGGTGAGGAAATCAGCAGTTTTGGCACCTCTCGCTATGTGGACTCATCGGTGGAGCGTTTGCAGGTTAAGCTCAGCGGCATCAGCGATGGTCGCTATGTGCTTGCCTGTAATGGTCGCCATGTACCGTTACGCTCTACTGGCAGGCACGGCGAATATGTGGCAGGGGTTCGCTACCGCGCCTGGCAGCCGCCTTCGGCACTGCACCCCACCATTGGTGTTCACGCGCCGCTGGTGTTTGACATTATCGACACCTGGAATGGCCGCTCTATTGGCGGCTGTAGCTACCATGTCTCCCATCCCGGTGGCCGCAGTTACGACACCCTGCCGGTGAATGCCTTTGAGGCGGAATGCCGCCGTGTCAGCCGCTTCTGGGATTTTGGCCATACCCCGGAGATTCAGAGGGTTCACACCAGTTCCGAGCTGCTGCGCAGCTTTTACACCCACAGTCAGCCCCGTCCCATGGTGCCCCCGAAAATGGAGCCAAGCGACGAATACCCCTTTACGCTGGATCTGCGGCGACAGCCGTGATGGGCACAGGCATGGCAAAGTGACATAATGGCGCGCTTGCTTCACTTCTGGTGGTTGTTAAATGACCCTGACCCTGAAATCCCCGCAAGAGGCTGCCTTCGTGTATAGCCCCTCCGAAGGTTCCTACGATGAGATGCTTGCCGACAGCGGCGAGGTTCGCCCTGCCTGGCAATATATCCATAGCAGCCTGGGTGGCCTCGGCACAGAAGAACTAGCGCAGCGCCAGAGCAAGGCGCTGCGCATCCTTCGCGACGACGGCGCCACCTACAACGTTTACGACAGCGACCAGCGCGACCGCACCTGGCCGCTGGATCTGGTGCCCTGGGTGATCGAAAGCGGGGAGTGGAATCAGATCGAAGCCGGGTTGCAGGAGCGCGCCGAACTCTTTAACCTGATTCTGGCGGATATTTACGGCGCCCAGGAGCTGATTACCCGCGGTATTATTCCACCGGAACTGATCTATAGCCACAAGGGTTTTCTGCGACCCTGTCACGGCATGTCGCTGCCCGGTGAACATCAGCTCATTATCCACTCGGCGGACATGATGCGCCGCGCCGACGGTTCCATGTGCCTGTTGGCGGATCGCACCCAGGCACCCAGCGGCGCTGGCTACGCCCTCGAAAACCGCACGGTGATGAGCCGAGTGCTGCCGAGTATGTTTCGCGACAGCCATGTTCACCGCCTCGCCAATTTCTTTCGCAACCTGCGCCATAAACTGATGACACTGGCGCCCCATGTGGCGCTGCCGCGCATTGTGGTGCTGACGCCGGGCGCCTACAACGAAACCTATTTTGAACATTCCTATCTGGCCAACTATATGGGGTTGTCGCTGGTGCAGAGCAGTGATCTGGTGGTGCGCAACGGCCATGTGTGGATGAAATCCCTCGACGGCCTCTCCCGTGTCGATGTCATTCTGCGCCGCGTCGATGACTATTTCTGTGATCAGGTCGAGCTCAAGGGGGATTCCCAGCTGGGGGTGCCCGGTCTGCTTCAGGTAGCCCGCGCTGGCCGTGTCGCCATCGCCAACCCCCTGGGTTGTGGCGTGCTCGAAAACCCGGCGCTGCTGCGCTATCTGCCCGCCATCAGTGAACATTTTCTGGGGCGCAAATTGCGCCTTCAGTCTGTGGATACCTGGTGGTGCGGTCACCCTGAAGATCGCGCCCATGTTCTGAAAAATCTTGATAATCTGGTGATCAAACCCATTTTTCGCTCCCATCGCATTCACAGCCTGGTGGTGTCTGAAGCCTCAGAGGCCGTTCGCAGGCAGCTTTTAAACGAACTCAGGGTGCGTCCCCAGCACTATGTTGCTCAGGAAAAAATTGCCCCGTCCCATATGCCGGTGCTTCAGGACGGCGCGCTCGCCCCTCGTCCCGTGTTGTTGCGCACCTTCGCGGTGGCTTCGGAAAGTTCCTATCGTGTGATGCCCGGCGGTCTTACCCGTGTGGGCAACAAAGAACACAGCGCACTGATTTCCAATCAAATCGGCGCCATCAGTAAAGACACCTGGGTGCTGGCGTCGGAGCCTGAAAAACAGAGCGAAGTGTGGCCGCAACCGGCGATGGATCAGATTGTTGGCCGCGAAAGCACCTCCCTGCCCAGCAGGGTTGTGGAAAACCTGTTCTGGATGGGGCGCTATGCCGAGCGCGCCGAAAATGGCCTGCGTCTGATGCGCACCGTGTTTCTGCAGACCAACAGCGCCGTTGCTGTGCCCATAAATGGCCGCAACCTGCTGCTGGAAGCGGTCACCCGGCTCACCGGCACGGCGCCGGGTTTCTGCGGAAATCCGATCTTACTGCAGAACTTTGAACCAGAGCTGGTGGCGGTGATTACTGACAAAAACCGTTCCGGCAGCATCAACAGCAGTATTCAGGCCATGCTTGCCTGCGCCGAGGAGTCCAAGGAAATGCTGTCGGCGGACACACAGCGCATTATCAACGACATTCGCGACCAGGCGGACAGCCTGGAAATCGGCCTGCAAAACAGTCTGGTGTCCGCCCCCGAAGAGGTGCTCGACCCCCTGGTTTCAAGTTTGCTGTCCCTGTCGGGCATCATTCAGGAAAGCATGATGCGCGGCATGGGCTGGCGCTTTATCGACATGGGGCGGCGCATCGAGCGCGCCATGGAGACCGTCAACCTGGCCAGATCACTGCTCATGGACAGCCTTGAGGAGCACGATGAAGCCATGGTGTTGGAGTCGCTGTTGATGACCATTGAAGCGCTGATCTCCTACCGCCGCCGCTACAGAGCCAGTCTCAATGTGCGCGACGTTCTCGAACTGATTCTTGTCGATACCGGCAATCCCCGCTCGGTGCTCTATCAGCTCGAAAAACTTCAAAGCCATGTCGCCGAGCTGCCCGCGCCGGTCACCGCCAGCCGCGAAGTCGAGGGCGAGGAGCGCTGTATTCTCGAGGCCCTCAGCAAGGTCAGGCTCAGCGAACTCAGCCGCCTGGCAAAAGTGGAGCCCGCCACCGGCAAGCGCAGCGAGCTGGATCAGCTCTTTGCCCGGGTTCAATATCTGCTTGCAGAAACCTCCAACCATCTGTCGCGCAAATTCTTTGATCATACCCAGGGGCCGCAACAACTGGTGCGCCAGCGCTGGGGGATGGAATAATGCGCTACAGGGTTGTCCACTGCACCAGTTACGAATACGTGGAAAGCGTCAGTCAGTGTATCAATCTCGCCTATGTCATGCCTCGCAACACCCTGCGCCAAACCTGTCTTGAAGCCAGGATCAGCGTCAATCCGACGCCGGTCACCGCAACCGAGCGCAGCGACTACTACGGCAATCGCGCCTACCATTTTTCCATCGAGCAGAATCACAAAACCCTGGAAGTGACAGCCACCAGCCTTGTCGATGTGATTCCCGGCGACATTGGCCTCGAGCTGGAGCTGGGCAACAGCTGCGCCCAGGTTCACCATGCCCTCGCCAGCGCCATGGATCGGGAGACGCTGTTGGCGCGGGAATTTATTCTGCCCTCGCCACTGGTGAACGTTGATGAGATGTTGCGCCAGTATGGCAAACAGTTTTTTGTCGATGACAAACCCTTTCTTTCCTGTGTGCGGGCGTTGACCCAGAGCATTTATCAGGAGTTTCAATACGACCCTCTATTCAGCGATGTCACGACACCCCTGCTGGAGGTGTTTGAGCACAGGCGCGGCGTCTGCCAGGATTTTGCCCACCTCGCCATTGCCTGCGTGCGCGCCAACGGTTTTCCCGCCCGCTATGTGTCCGGTTATCTGGAAACCCTGCCGCCACCGGGGCAGGAGAAGCTCATGGGCTCCGATGCCTCCCATGCCTGGTTTGCGGTCTATTCCCCCGGCGAGGGCTGGTTTGAATTCGATCCCACCAACGACCAGATGGCGGGACAGCAGCACATTGTCACCGCCTGGGGGCGCGACTACGCCGATGTGCCGCCGTTGCGGGGCGTTATTTTCGGCGGTGGCGAAACCCATAAACTGCAAGTATCTGTGGATGTCAGCCGGGTAGTTTGACCAGGGTTGCGCCCGCCACTTTTGACCGGGTTCAGCTGTGGTAGACTTAGACCCCCTGAGAGATCACATAGCCGTAGTTCTGCCATGACCAACCGCCTGATTGTTGCCGAAAACGCCCGTTTTCGCGAAATTGTTCAAAGCCATCTGGATCGCCTCCACGACGAGCCCAAATACACTGCTGACTATGAAGAATTCTGCCGAGGGCGGATCAAGCAGTTGCTGGTGGAAAAAGATGCCGTCATTGTTGCCCATTACTACACCGATGACAGCATTCAACGCCTCGCCGAAGAGACCGGTGGCATTGTTTCCGACTCCCTGGAAATGGCGCGCTTTGGCAAAAAACATGCCGCCACTACTCTGGTGGTGTGCGGGGTAAAATTTATGGGCGAGACCGCCAAAATCCTCACCCCGGAAAAGCGTGTCCTGATGCCGACCCTGGAAGCCACCTGCTCTCTGGATATCGGCTGCCCGGCAGAGGAGTTTGCCGCGTTCTGTGACCAGCATCCGGATCGCACCGTGGTGGTCTACGCCAATACCTCTGCTGCCGTTAAAGCCCGCGCCGACTGGGTGGTCACTTCCAGTATCGCCCTCGATGTGGTGGATTACCTGGATTCAGAAGGGCAGAAAATTCTCTGGGCGCCAGACAAGCACCTGGGCAGCTATGTGCAGAAAAAAACCGGTGCCGATATGTTGCTCTGGGACGGTAGCTGCATTGTTCACGAGGAATTCAAGTTTCGCGGCATTCTCGATATGAAAAAGCTCTACCCCGATGCCGCTGTGCTGGTACACCCGGAATCCCCGGAGGCGGTAGTGGATATCGCCGACGCCGTCGGTTCCACCTCTCAACTCATCGAGGCTGCGCGCACACTGCCCCACAAGCAAATGATAGTGGCCACTGATCAGGGTATTTTTTACAAGATGCAGCAGTTGGCGCCCGACAAAGAATTGATTATCGCGCCGACAGCGGGTCAGGGCGCCACTTGTCGCAGTTGCGCCCACTGCCCCTGGATGGCTATGAATCACCTCGAAAATCTGATGCTGAGCCTGGAGCAGGGCAGCAATGAAATCCATGTCGATGGCGATCTGGGCAGGCAGGCCATGGTGCCGTTGCAGAGAATGCTGGGTTTTCGCGAAAAGCAGCTGTCCGGGGATTAATCGGCGCTTGCCAGCGCCCTGTCGCCGGGGCGCCCGGCTCCTACGGAACAGGCTGTCTCGTAGGAGCTTGCCCCGCAAGCGATGGTTGCGGGCTTAGTGGGAAATTCTCGTGGTGCCGTTGATGGTCAAAATGCGCACCCTGTCATCGACGCGAAACACCTCGCCCTCGCTGAGAGCCTGCACATAGGCGTAGGTTTGGCCGTTGTCATCCAATACAGTGATTTCGACACCCTCGGCGCGGGTTAAGCCCTCTTCCGCGGCAGCCCCCAGTAAACCGCCGGCAACAGCGCCGAGAACCGCAGCAACATAGCTGCCGCGACCACCACCGATACTACTGGCGGCAATGCCGCCGGCAACGGCGCCAGCGCCACTGCCAATGGGAGTTTTGGTGCCCTCGATTTTCACCGGGCGCAAGGCGGTAATGGTGCCCATGCGCACATGCTGGGCGCGACCCACATCATCCCTGGAGTAGACATTACTGCTCTGGCTGGGAACGCACCCGGTTACCG
>Ga0265293_10004764_pt1 | contig 23538 bp, 26 predicted proteins | sample Munlanlewell138R_FD_192505 | JGI IMG/M metagenome (GOLD analysis project Ga0265293, IMG submission 192505) | Leachate microbial communities from a municipal landfill in Southern Ontario, Canada - Leachate well 138R | ecosystem: Engineered > Solid waste > Landfill > Unclassified | place: Canada... | reverse complement strand
GCAAGAATGACCCTTGGCATGGAGTTTAGTGCTGTCAGGTAAGGATCAAGCACCAGGCTGGCTGTTTTGGAAAGCCCCAGCCATAAGCCAAAAAGCATCCCGAACACCGTACCGATGACAAATGCCAGCAATGTTTCTGAAAGCGTCACGCCCAAGTGACGGTAAATATCTCCGTCAACGACAAACCAGTTCCAGATGGACTCTGCCACACCAAGAGGCCGCCCAAAGAAAAATGCAACATTGTCGTTAAGGGAAGCGAAATACCAAATACCCAGTATTGACGCCAGAATAATAAATTGCCACAACCGGAAGTTGCGCGTGTTAGGTTTAATTGAATTCCACATATCAGGCCCGTTTCTGTTGATCATACCCTTTCAGGACTTCTTCGCGCAGGACATCCCAGATTGCCTTGTGCAGCTCGGTAAAGCGGGTATGGGAACGAACCTCGGCCACATCACGGGGCCGGGGCAAATCAATCTTGAACTCGCCAATAATATGCGTTCCCGGGCCTGCCGAAAGAATAACCACCCGGTCACTCATGGCTATCGCCTCATCCAGATCATGGGTAATGAACAAAACGGCCTTGCGCTGGCTCATCCAGATTTCCAGAACCTCGTTTTCCATCAGTTGACGGGTCTGGATATCAAGGGCTGAAAAGGGCTCATCCATGAGGATGATATCCGGATCCCGGATCATGGTTTGGGCCAGCATGGCCCGTTTACGCATACCCCCCGACATTTGGTGGGGATATTTATTGACGGCATGCGACAAACCAACCCGTTGCAGCCAGTCCATGGCCTGTGCCCGCGCCTGTTCTTTGGGGACATTGGCAAATTCAAGGCCGGCCATCACGTTTTCAAGCGCACTGCGCCAAGGCATGAGTGCCTCACCCTGAAACATATAACCAGCCCGGTGATTGATGCCCTTCAAGGGTTGACCAAACACCCGGACCGAGCCTGCCGAAGGTTCAAGCAGGCCCGCCCCTACGTTAAGCAGGGTTGATTTGCCACAACCGGTTGGACCCACGACAGAGACAAACTCACCCGGTGCGATATGCAAGGTGGCGTCACGTAGCGCGGTATATTTTTCGTTTTTATTATCACGTGACACAAAGGTACACGTGATTTTATCCATTGATAATGCAGGTTCTGACATATTGATTTAAGCGTTTTGGGCTTTTTCAGCAAAATCGTTGGTCCAGCAATTGGACAAATCAAGCGCCTCGGCGTTGAAGTTTTTAATGTAACTGGCCAATGCTTTCAAGGCCGTTTCAGGTCCTTTCTCATTCATCAGGCCATTGGGTGACAAGCCCTCGAAGCTTTTGCTCAGGGCCAGCTTGTACACCTCGGGATTGCCCAACAGGTAATTTTCGGGAACCACCTTGATGACTTCATCGACTCCCGCCTGCTGGATCCATTTGTCAGCTCTTACAATGGCATTGGCCAAAGCCTGGGTCGTATTGGGATTTTCATCAATAAAGCGTTGTGACGCATACAGGCAGCCTGAAGGCATGGGGCCGCCAAAAATATCTTCGGTAACCTGCAGGCTGCGGGTATCGGCAATAATCTGGATATCCCCCGCAAAATCAAGAATACTTAGTACCGGGTCTACGTTACTGATGGCATCAATCTGCCCTGAACGCAAGGCCGTAACGGCACCGGCACCGGCACCGACACCAATAATAGACACATCGGAATCTTTCAGGCCATGTTGCTTCAGGAAAAAACTCACCAGCATATTGGTGGACGAACCCGGCGCCGTGACACCGATTTTTTTGCCTTTCAGGTCTGCCGGCGATTGGTAATCGGGCATGTTCTTTTTAGACACCGCCAGACCAATCATGGGCGCACGCCCCTGTAATACAAAAGAACGGTAAAACTGTTTCTTGGTCTGCAGGTTAATGGTGTGCTCGAATGCACCGGAGCACACATCGGCACTGCCACCAACCACCGCCTGCAAGGCTTTTGAGCCACCGGCAAAGTCGGCGATTTTCACATTCAGACCCTCATCCTTGAAGTAGCCATTGATCTCAGCAATCGACAAGGGCAGATAGTACACCAGGGCCTGGCCACCTACCGCAATTGATACATCTGTTTTTTCCAGTTTCTTGTCTTGGGCACGCACGAAAGCGGGGGCCAGGGCCGCCAAACCGGAAACACCTGCTACTTTCATTAAATCACGACGGGAAATAGCCATTTTTAATCTCCTACATGGTATTTTTTATATAAAACAAAAAAGAATTTACTGGTTTAGGGTAAAAATAATCATGAACTATTGTAGCAGAGCACTTTCCTGATCAAATCGCGGCCATCACGTCGTGATTGAATCGGGTTATTTCTTGCCTGTACTTATAAGGTAAGTGCCCGATCCTCACGATGGTGAGTTGCCCTGTTTTCAGGCTGAATGACTTTGCTTTTCTGCGACTTCGGACAAATTCCGTGCAATCGAGGCAACATCATGCCCGCTGGGCGACTGATGCAGACGCAGTCCAAACTCGGGAACCACGGCAAAAATATGATCAAAAATATCAGCCTGGATACTTTCGTATTCAACCCACACCACTGTATTGGTAAAACAATAAATTTCAATGGGTACACCATCTTCAGTGGGTGCCAGCTGCCGGACCATGATCGTCATGTCTTTGCGAATATTGGCATGGTTACGCAAAAACATTTCCAGATAGGTCCTAAAGGTACCTATATTGGTTAAACGCCGGCCATTCAAGGCGGTGCTCAAATCCCAGTTATACTCCTGATTGTATCGCTCTACCTCCCGGTTTTTTTCCAGAATATAGTTGGCCAGCAAACGACTTCTGGCCAGCTTTTTCATTTCAGTCTCACTGATGAAATTGATGCTGGTCACGTCGATATTAATAGACCGCTTGATACGACGCCCACCCGACTCCGACATTGCCCGCCAATTCTTGAACGAATCCGAAATAAGCGCATAAGTGGGGACGGTGGTGATCGTATTGTCCCAGTTCCTGACCTTGACGGTCGTCAGGCCAACATCAATCACCGCGCCATCAGCATTATATTTAGGCATTTCAAGCCAATCACCCAATTTGAGCATATTATTGGCCGATAACTGTATGCCGGCCACCAATCCCAGAATTGGATCTTTGAACACCAGCATCAGGACAGCGGTCATTGCACCCAGACCGCTAAGCAAAATAACCGGTGAACGGCCAATAAGCAGGGAAACAATGAAAATACCCACCCCAATGGATGCAACCAGCTTGATCGTCTGGAAAATTCCGTTTAAGGGAAGCTGTGTGGCCACCTGCTTTTTATAACACCAGTCCAGCAAAATATTCAGGATTGAAAACAGGGCGGCCAGGGCATAAATATATGTCCATATTTGCACGACTGCCAAGATGCCATTCAGAAGCTTGCCCTGCAATAGCCATAAATTGGCCTGCAACCCCACCAGAATCCCCTGGATAAAATAAACAACCCGACTAAGCAGGCGGGACTGGCTTAACAACTGTAAAAACAAATAGGGCGATTTTTGCATGTGATTTCGCAAAAACCTAACCACTCCGTAATGCAGTATGAAGTGAATGATAACGGTTGTGAGAAGTATCAAACCCAGTGCGATCCAGGTGGCCTCGTTTTCCGTCACGTCATATTCCCAGGCCTTGAGCCAATAGGACAATGGTTCCAGCATATCTTGTTCCTGTTTGTTTACGATAAATATAAAAAAAATACCCCGGTTAACGGGGCATGAACCTGAATAGTAAACCATCTGGCCAAACAATATCAAACCGTCAGGATTTGTCCATCCCTGGCCACCTTTACATTCTCAGGCAAAGAACCTGGATAGTTCATAAGCCAGTTATCCATTTCATGGCCAATATGGGTCAGCAGTAAAGTACCAATTGCCAGGCTATCACACATTTTCAGGGCCGTGTTCAGATCATTGTGATTGCGTGGAGGAGTTTCTTGAGGCGGATGGGAACAATCCACAATGCAATAATCCAGCGTCTGTTTTTTTAACCAGGCGTAAGTGTCCGCCCCCAGGCCAACTGTATCGGTCAGGTAGGCTATTTTTCGGCCTCCTTCCTCAAACAAATAACCAAAACAGGGTTTTGAATGCACCAATGGCAAAGCGGTCACTTGCAAGTTCGCCCCCAGCTGGCGGGTTTCAAAGGCGCTAAAAGGCTGAGAGAAATCAAGAATGCCTGGATGCCTGTATAAATCGGCAAAACCGGTTTCATCAAACGGACCGTGCACGGAAATACGCATATTGACGCCCCAACGTAAGTGCAACAAGCCTTGGGCATGGTCGGCATGGTAATGCGTTTGCAAAATACCGTTTAACATTCCTGGTGCAAAACGCTGGCATATATCCATATGCCCACTATCAACCAACCATTGGTCTGCTCCGCTTTGCACAAGCACGCTACTGGGCTTGCGTACAAACGCCCTATCCTGAACAGCCCGCTGGCAAGCCGGACACTGGCAGTTATAAACGGGAACCTGGGCAGTATCCCCGGTACCCAGAAATGTCAATTTCATCAAATGCTCCAGAAAAACCCCCGGTTTGCATGTCTGGGGAGGACCTTAATATACCGCTTACATCAGGATAAAAACGCACCATTACCCGATTGAATCCTGGCATGGCACCATGCTTCCAGTTTATAACGCAACTGCTCAACCGCCAGTTTCAAATCACCGGAGTTGTCTAATAGAAAGAAACTGATCTGCTGCAAAGCCAGCTTGTTTTGCAATACCTGTTCAAAACAGCTGTTACGTTCTAAACGCAGGGTGATTTCCTGTAAGGATTCCCGCCCCCGATTGATCAGGCGCTGCCTGAGCAGTTCGGGCTTGACGGCAACCAGCACGATAATCACTTCAGGGTATAACTGGCTTACATGGGAGCAATAAGAACGCGAACCGTTAACCAGTACCGTTTTCCCTTCAGCCAAATGACGCTCCAGGTCTTTCGGAATACCATAGGCCAGGCCGTTAGCGCGCCAGCTCATGGCAAAACCACCCTCAGCCTCAATCTGCTCAAACGCTTGCATAGAAACAGCGTCGGCCACTTCACCGGGCGAGTTTTCAGGCCGGGTAATCACCCGTTTCATAATAACGCAATCATGAGGCAAATCGTTAGCCAAGGCCTGCAACAGACTATCCTTGCCACTACCTGAAGGCCCTACCATATAAACCAGTTTTCCCGCCATTAGAACACCCTGTTCCCTTCGCGCCAGACCTGCCGCACCACAAACTGGGAACCGGCCTGTGCCGCATGAACAAGATCAGCGCGCAAGCCAAGCCTGATTTCGCCGCGATCATGCAAATTGGCCGCACGTGCAGGCAACAGGCTAATCGTGGCAACGGCCTTGGGCAAGTCATAGCCATTTTCCTGCTCGCTAAGCTTTTTAACTGCCTGCAACAGGCTAGCCGGATAATAGTCACTGGAAAGAATATCCAGCACGCCATGACCGGCAAGGTCTGCAGCGGCGATATTGCCAGAATGCGAGCCGCCACGCACAATATTCGGCGCCCCCATCAGCACTTTCATGCCCAGTTGATGGCTAAGCGCCGCGGCTTCATGCGTGGTGGGAAATTCGGCAATCTGCATACCGAAACTAGCCGATTCCGTCACGTGTTCATGAGTGGCATCATCATGGCTGGCCATGGAAAGGTTTTTTTCCTGGCAAATACTGGCAATCTTGCGACGATAGTTATCACTGTACTTATCGGCATTAATGCGCTGACGCACAATGAAAGCTTCCATATCAGTATCGCTCAGATGATACTTGCCCTGATAATACTCACGGTATTTCTCGTATTTGACAAACTGGCGCTGCCCGGGTGTGTGATCCATCAGGGAAACCAGTTTGACCAGTTCATGGTCAACCAGATCCTCGAATACTTCAAGGGTTTTTTCATGACTGACTTCACAGCGCAAATGCAGCATGTGATCAGCACGCATATGGCCATCCTGGCAAGCTTGGTTAATCGCATCAACCATGCGTGGCAATTGCTGCAGACGGTTGCCTTTGGGGTTCACATCACCAATCGACAAGGCATCAAACACCGTGGTAATGCCAGAGCCGATAATTTGCGCATCATGGGCCAGCACAGCCGAGTCTGATGGCCAATCCACGCCCGGACGGGGATTCATGTATTTTTCCAGGTTATCGGTATGCAACTCGATAAAGCCCGGCATTAAGTAATCACCGTTCAAATTCCGGGCGGCGCAAAGCTGGCTGTTGCCTTCAGCGATCTCGCTGATGATACCGTCACGAACCACCACCGTACCGGTCAAGACCTCATCGGCCATGACAACTTTTGCATTCGTGTAAATCTGCTCATGCGGCATAACTTGACTCCTGGGCATTCATATCAATATAGCGGTCAGCCACCACCTCACGGGCAGCCTTATCATGAAAAATACCGATAAGCGCCGAACCCGCCTGTTTGGCTTCGCCAATCAGGTCAAGCACTACCTGGCGATTAATTTCATCCAGTGAAGCCGTGGGCTCGTCCAGCAGCATAACCGGCCAGGTCACCATGAAACCCCTGGCGATATTGACCCGTTGCTGTTCACCCCCCGAGAAGGTCCCTGGTGCCAATGACCATAAGCGCTCGGGAATATTCAGGCGGCTTAGCAGTTGCCGCGCCCTTTGCGCCGCTTTATCTGCCGCCCAGCCCCTGGCCAGGGCAGGTTCCATCACCACATCCAGGCAAGTCACACGCGGAATCACCCGCAGGAACTGGCTGACATAGCCCAGGGTCTCGCGGCGCACCGCCATAATCTGGCGCGGTTCTGCCCCCACCATTTCAAACATCTGGTCCTGGTGCATGACACGAATGCTGCCACTGGCAGGCAGGTAATTGCCATACAGCGTACGCATCAGGGTTGATTTACCGGCGCCGGAGTGACCGTTCAGCACCACACACTCACCGGCACCCACGTTAAAACTAATATCCTTGAGCACCTTCAATACAACACCCTGTTGCTGATGCAGGGTAAAGGTTTTATGTAAATTTTCAACTTCAACAATTGTTTGCATTGCAATCACCTTAAGGCTGTAAAACAGATGAAACCAGCAACTGGGTGTAGGGATGCTGCGGGTCATCAAGGATCTGGTCGGTCAGGCCGCTTTCGACCACGTGTGAACGGCGCATGACCATCAACCGGTCTGCCAGCAAACGGGCCACTGCCAAATCGTGCGTCACGATCACCACGGCAAGGTCCAGCTCACGCACCAGGCGGCGCAACAAATCAAGCAAACGGGCCTGTACCGAAACATCCAGGCCACCAGTCGGCTCATCCATGAACACCAGCCGTGGGCTGGATACCAGGTTGCGGGCAATCTGCAAACGCTGCTGCATACCACCCGAAAATGTCCGGGGAAGGTCATCAATACGATTGGCATCAATTTCCACGTGTTGCAGCCAATCCAGCGCTTCCTGGCGCAAGACACCGTAATTACGTACACCCTGGGCCATCAGGCGCTCGCCAATATTGGCACCGGCCGATACCCCCATGCGCAATCCGTCACGCGGGTTCTGTTCTACAAATCCCCATTCGGTACGCAGCAGGGTACGACGCTCTGCTTCGCTGCTGCTGTACAGATCAATAACCTCACCCTGCTGGCTCCGATACGTAATGACCCCGTCCTGAGGCTGGCTACGTCCGGACAAGACACTTAACAACGTGGATTTACCCGAACCGGATTCACCCACAATACCCAGTACCTCACCGGGATACAGGTCAAATGAAACCCCCTGACAACCCTTTTCCGGGCCAAACAGGCGGGAGATATTCTCCACCGACAGCAAAGGCTGATCCGGCGCTGTCGCCGTTGTTTCCATAATTGAAGGTAAAGCGGCCATTATTGTTTCTCCTGCTGGGCAACCCGTTGGCTGCAATAATCGGTATCCGAACACACAAATTCACGGGTTCCCTGGTCATCGACAATGATTTCATCCAGATAGGAATGGTCGCTACCGCAAATGGCACAACTATGATCCCATTTTTGTATTTCAAAAGGATGATCATCAAAATCAAGGCTGTTGACGCGGGTGTAAGGCGGTACGGCATAAAGACGTTTCTCACGCCCCGCGCCAAACAGCATCAAGGCGGGACTCATGTCAAGTTTGGGGTTGTCAAACTTTGGAATCGGTGAAGGATCCATCACATAACGGTCATCCACCATGACCGGATAGGCGTAAGCGGTGGCAATGTGGCCATATTTGGCAATGTCTTCATATAGTTTTACATGCATGACACCGTAATCATTCAAGGCGTGCATGGTTTTGGTTTCACTGTCCGAAGGCTCGATAAAGCGCAAGGGTTCTGGAATGGGAACCTGATACACCATGATCTGGTCTTTGCTGAGCTGCGCCTCGGGAATCCGGTGGCGGGTCTGGATAATCGTTGCCGCTTCAGTCCTTTCGGTGGTCTGCACACCTGCCGTGCGGGAAAAGAAACGCCTGATCGACACCGCATTGGTCGTGTCATCCGCCCCCTGGTCAATCACCTTAAGCACATCCTGCTCTCCCAGAACAGCGGCGGTTACCTGCATGCCACCCGTACCCCAGCCATAAGGCAAAGGCATTTCTCGTCCGCCAAAGGGAACCTGATAGCCGGGAATGGCCACTGCCTTAAGCAGGCCACGGCGAATCATGCGTTTGGTTTGTTCATCAAGATAGGCAAAGTTATAACCTTCTGTCAGTCCCTGCTGAACCTGTTTTTCCGATGCGGTCATCATGCCCGTTTCTCCTGTATGGAATACGCTTCGTCTTCTGCCTGATCCTGCGCATGCATTTTGCGAATCAATTCCAGTTCTGACTGGAAGTCAACATAGTGTGGAAGTTTTAAGTGTGAAACAAATCCGGCGGCTTCAACATTATCACAATGCATTAGCACGAACTCTTCCTGCTGGGCCGGCGAAGTGATTTCCTCGCCAAGCTCTTCGGCGCATAGCGCCCGGTCTACCAAAGCCATGCTCATGGCCTTGCGTTCGTTATAGCCAAACGCCAATCCGTAGCCACGGGTAAACTGGGCCGGCTCGGTTTTTGAACCGACAAACTGGTTGACCATTTCACATTCGGTTATTTCAATATCGCCAAGTGGCACCGCAAAGTCCAGTTCTTCCGGCTCTATCCATACTTCGGTAAAACCGATACGGATCTCACCGGCAAAGGGGTGATTACGGCCATAGCCACGCTGGGTGGAATACGCCAGGGCCATCATGAATCCTTCATCACCACGGGCCAGCGCCTGCAAACGCTGCATGCGATTAGTCGGAAAATCCAGCGGTTCACGTGTAATGTCAGGCACCTCGGCACGGATGTTTCTTTCAAGCCGCATCAGGCCTTCCTTCTCAAGCATTTCCAGCACACGCGGGCAAGGCTCCGCCTGCAAGTCTTCAAGTGCCGGCTCTGGCAACTCACTGCCTTCAGCCATCAGGGCGAAATCCAGCAAACGGTGGGTATAGTCAAAGGTAGGGCCCAACAATTGGCCACCCGGCAAATCCTTGTAAGTGGCGGAAATGCGGCGTTCCATTTGCATTTCACTGGTTTGCAGCGGCACAGAAGCGGCAAAACGGGGCAAGGTGGTACGGTAAGCACGCAACAGGAAAATGGCTTCCAGCAAATCACCCGCCGATTGCTTGATCGCCAGTGACGCCAGCTTTTCATCGTATAGCGAGCCTTCGGTCATGACCCGTGCAACCGCCATGGACAGTTGCGCCTGAATCTGATCAACCCCCAGTTCGGGGATATCGCTTGAACCACGACGTTTTTTGGCCAGCAGGTGGTGGGCATGGTCGATGGCTTTTTCGCCACCTTTTACGGCAACATACATGTTTAATTCTCCTGCTGAAAGTTGACTTGCGTGCTGCGTGGCAGTGCCATAATCCGCTCACCGGCGATAAAGTACATATCGATACCGCAGGGAAATTTCGTCACGGCCTGGCGGTTTTGCCAGAAAGCCGTTTCGACCGGCAACACAACCGTTCTTTGGGTTTCAATGCCCGGACCTTGCCAGGTTGTGGGTTGGCCTCCTTCCAGTGAGTCCAGTTGAACCAGGGCGGTACATGACAGCTCGGGGTCCCGGTCGGTGCCATTATTCAACAAAGTGATCGCGTCCACCTCGGATGCCAGCATCAGGGCAAAGTCGGCCTCCTGTGCTTGCCCTGTGATGGGGCAGGCGCAATGAAAAGCCAGGTTCGCCCTAACAGCCGGGGTATCCAGTGAGGGACTTAACCATACGGTTGTATCACTGTCGAACAGGGTCAGTGCCAGCGCATAAGTGGCTGGCGCCAGACTGTCCAATTCTGCCACCAGTCCCAGTTCATGGGTCAGGCCGGGCTCGGAAATAGCCTTGAGTGCTATCCGGAAACCCTGCTGGGCACTGTCAACCGGGTTGTCAAAAGCCGGTCTCAAAAACTGTGAATTCATTGCCTAATCTCCGCGAACCATCGTAAAGAAATTAACCTTGGAAGCTGCGATATCAGCCTCCCTTTGCTGGCGTTTTTGCTGTTGCTGTTGTTGCAGGGGACGTACCAGCGTTTCCATCCAGCGGTCATGCTCATGGCCTTGCAAGTGGGCGTCCGCCAACGCGGCCAGTTCAGCATGCTGCTTGTTGCGGCCGGCAATGTAGCTGTAACCGGTACTGCCCTGATCCAGGCTTACCACGCAACGTGTCACCGTCATTTCACCCACATTGAAAGCCTGCCCCGTGCCACCGGCCCGGCCACGCACCATCACCATGCCGGTTTCCGGTGCCCGGATACGGCGGTAAGCGGTCGCGGTCAGTTCGGTCTCGAAAGACATTAATGCATCACCGGCCTTGGCCAGTACCTGCATCCATTGCTGGCGCAAGGTTGTGTTTGCTTGAGCTGTCATGCTCGTTAACTCCATTAATAAACACTTGATATTGAAAGTGATCGGCACGGCTGATGGAAAAAGACAATTCCATTGGCCTGCCATGCTGATCACTGGATAAGGTCTGGACAGTCAAAACCGGCTGCTGATGGGGCATCAGCAAACGGCTGGCTTCATCCACGGTAGGCATCCGTGCACCAATCAGGCTGAAGACCCTGACCAGTTCACATCCCCTTTGCTGCAAATAAGTACGCATTGATCCTTTGGCATAATCCTTCAGCAAAAAGGCATACTGTTGCGAAAAAAAGTGACTGATCAGGCTAACCGGTTGATCCTTGATCAGCCTGAGCGTTTTATATTCAAGAACTTCCCCATCTTCCTTCAACTGAAGATGCTTGATTTCATCTGCATTGGCCCGGCGCTGGTAAACCTTCAGCAAACGGGCCTCGGCGCTATACCCCATGGCACTGAAAAATTCGCTATATGCACTGTCGGCGCGAACCGGATACAACATGGGCCGGTTCAGTACCTGAGTGCCTTTACCCTTGATGCGAATCACGCTGCCTTCCTGAGTCAGGATCTCCAGCGCCCTGCGAACCGTATGCCGGTTAACCCCAAAACGTCTGGCAAGCGGCAACTCACCGGGCAGCAAATCTCCTGCCTGATAAATAGACAGTTCCGCCCTTAGGGTAGCTGCTAATGTCAAATAAACCGGGCCTTCTTGTCTAGACAAGTTCATGGTTGAAAAAGGGCAGTTCACTGCCCATTCCCCTTTAGATAAAAAAGCGGCGTAATCGCTGGGAAATCATGTCGATAATGCTGACCGCAACAATGATGATCAGCAAAATGGCGGCACTTTGTCCAAATTGGAAACCACGAATGGCCTCCCACAGCAAGACACCAATACCACCGGCGCCCACCATGCCGACAACCGTGGCAGAACGTACGTTTGACTCAAAGCGATAAAGCACATAAGAAACCCACAATGGCATGACCTGGGGTATCACCCCGAAAATCACTTCCTGCAAAGCACTTGCACCGGTGGCACGCACACCTTCAACCGGACCGGGATCAATGGATTCAACCGCTTCGGCAAACAGTTTGGCCAATACACCGGTTGTCCCCAGGAACAAAGCAAGGGTTCCGGCAAAAGGTCCCAAACCAACCGCCACCACAAACAGCATGGCAAAAACCATTTCATTGATTGAACGCAAGGCATCCATCAAGCGGCGCACTGGTTGATTAATCCACCAGGGCACAATATTGGCCGACGAAAGAATGCCCAGTGGAATTCCCGCAATGACCGCCAGGACCGTACCCCATACGGCAATCTGGATCGTAATGACCATTTCACGCAAATATAACCGCCAGTCTGAAAACTCTGGCGGAAAAAAATCTGCCGCGAATTCCATCATATTTCCCGAGTCTTTCCAGAGCAGGGCCGGGTTCATTTCCGCACCTTGCCAGGACCATCCCAGAATTGCCAGGAACAGCCCCCATCCCAATAGACTAAGCAGGGAATTACGCTGCGGCTTTTGCAAATCGATGTGTGAAGTAAGTGTTGTCATATCTTTTTTTTGTATCTGTGATGCATGGCTTGGTGCCATGCACCTTTTTAAACCCTGCAATTAACTAAATTCAGGATTTTTTGGCGTCCAGTTCTTTCATGCGAGCGGCCAGTTTTTCCAGGTCGGCATCCAATTTTTGCAACTGGGTCTGTTTGTCGGCATCTGACAACTTGCCATCACCTGCCACTTGATTGCGCTGTTTGAACAGCTCCAACTGGCGGATTGGCAACAACTGGTCATTGCTGGAAGGCCTGAATTTGGCCCAGGTCAGCGCATTCAGGATCGCCAGTTCTTCCGGCTTGTCACCATAAGTATTGAAGAATTCAGTGAATTTTTCCTTGACGTCATCAGGCAGGTTTTTACGCCATACAATCGGATCGGACGGAATCAATGGGGAACGCCAGATTTCCTTGATTTGTGCCGCTTTCTCGGGGTTGGATGCTTGCAGGCGATCAATGCTTTCGGTATTGTTGGTAGCGATATCTACCTGTTTATTGGCCACCGACAGGGCATTGATTTCGTGGTTGGCATTGACCGTGCGTTTGAAAATCTTGTTCGGGTCGATGTTATTCTGGGCAAAAACGTAATAGCCCGGTACCAGATAACCAGAAGTGGAGTTAGGGTCACCGTTACCAAAATTCAGGTCTTTGGCTTTCTTGATCATGTCCTCAATATTATTGATCGGGCTGTCTTTGTGCGCGATCAGCAGGCTCCAGTAACCCGGTTTGCCATCTTTATCAACGGTCTGGTAAATTACTTCGCCATTGGCGCGATCAACCGCTTCCATGGCAGACTTATTGCCATACCAGGCAATATCAACTTTATCGAAGCGCATGCCCTGGATAATGCCGGCATAATCAGGTGCAAAAAACGCCTTGATTTCATAACCGGTTTTTTTGGACATATCAGCCAGGAACGGATCCCACAACTGCCTTAAGTTTTGTGACGACTCTGTGGAAATAATACCGAAATTAATTTCCTTTTTGTCTTGTGCATAGGCGGCACCTGCGGTCAGGGCAGCGGCAAAAAGGGAAACACCCACACGCTGGTAAATAGATTTAAGCATTGTTTATCTCTGGTTTCAGGTTATAAATAAAAAATGAACGGGTAATAATCGAATACAACAGTTTCAGGACTGCTTGCTCTCCAGCGCCTTCATGCGTAAAGAGATTTTCTGCAGTTCGGCATCCAAAGGCGCCATCTTTTCCTGTTTTTGTTCAGGGCTTAGTTTTTCATCACCCGCAATCACCGACCGCTTCTTAAACAGATCAAGTTGACGGATCGGTAATAACTGGTCGTTGTTTGAAGGTTTGAATTTGGATAATCCAATGCCATTGAGTACTTCCATTTCATCGGCCTGATCGCCATATGAATCAAAAAAAGCCTTGATAGCCCCCTTTTCTTCATCGGATATATCGGTACGCCACACAATTGGATTGTCCGGGATCAGCGGAGATTGCCAAATCACTTTCAGCTGTTCTGCCTTGTCCGGATGGCTCTTTTTAAGGCGCCCCATGCCTCCCGTATTAAACGTGGCAACATCAAGCTGCTTGTTGGCCACCGACAGGGCATTGATCTCATGATTGCCATTCATTGAGCGCTTGAAAATCTTGTTCGGTTCAACATTATTCTGGGCAAAAACGTAATAGCCCGGCACCAGATAACCAGAAGTGGAATTAGGGTCGCCATTACCAAAATTCAGGTTTTTAGCCTGTGCCAGCATATCTTCAACGCTATTGATCGGGCTGTCTGTATGCGTAATCAACAAACTCCAGTAGCCAGGCTGCCCTTCCTTGTTCACCAGTTGATAAATCACTTCGCCCTTGGCACGATCTATCGCTTCCATCGCTGAGTTATTGCCAAACAGGGCCAAATCAACTTTATTGAAACGCATGCCCTGGATAATGCCGGCATAATCAGGCGCAAAAAAACCCTTTACCTTGTAACCAGTCTTGCGTGACATATCCGCCAGCAAAGGTTCCCATTTGTTTTTCAGATTCTGGGATGACTCTGTTGAAATAATGCCGAAATTCAGTTCTTTAACTTCTTGCGCTTGCGCCACTCCCATGATAAGACTGGCGGTGAACGGAAAGAGCATCAGGGTTTTACATAAATTTTTCATTGCCATCATATTTGATTTAAATTTAAATTAAGCAACCTTACGCTGAACTTGATGAAGTATGGGTTCGTGCTGTTCTTCTTTTGCTTCCTGATGATCGGAAAACAATAAATTCGTACCCAGTTCGGCACCATACAAATCATTCAGGAAATGATTGCTTAAACCACTGATGGGGCCATCAAAATGCTTCTTGCCATTTTTCAGGGCAACGGCATGCTTGCAATACTTCACGGCGTAATCCACCTGGTGCAGCGTGACAATGACCGTTTTGCCATCTTTTTTATTAATATCGGCCAAAGCATCCATCACATTCCGGGCAGACTCCGGATCCAATGAGGCAATAGGCTCATCAGCCAGAATGATTTCTGCCTGCTGGCAAAGCGTACGGGCAATCGCCACACGCTGCTGCTGGCCACCCGACAACGTTGAAGCGCGGCGATAGGCATGTTCAAGCAGCCCCACCCGTTCAAGTGCCTGCAAAGCTCGCTCTCTTTCTTCACTGTTAAACAAACCCAATGTGCCACGCAAACGGGACATGCGACCAAGACAGCCCAGCAATACATTCTGCAGGACGCTTAGACGTCCCACCAGATTAAACTGTTGAAAGATATAACCGATGTCAGAGCGAACACGGCGAACTTCGCGGCTCAGGCGCCCGTTATCCTGCACTGTCTTGCCCAGGGCATGAATAGTGCCGCCACTTTGTTGGTCAGCCTTGACCAGACCAGCCATATGCCGCAGCAATGTTGATTTCCCGGAGCCGGAAGCACCAATCAGTGCCACCATGGCACCTTGGGGTACATCCAGTTCCATATTGAATAAAACCTGTTTGGGACCAAACGTTTTATTCAGGTTTTGTACTTGAATAGCTGAAGCCATTTTTCCGCCTTCTTACAAAGGATAAATTCGAAAGATGGCTGCATGGTAAAGCGGTGATATGACAGGATGGTTAATAATTTATGACGAAACAGCAACATTATCCATACCACACCCGCTTGAAAACCAGACAGGTTAATATCGGTTAATTCAGGTTCTATCTATGTAATAAAAAAGGAATTACCGGTTTTCGGCAATTCCTTTATGGCAAAAAAACTAGACAAGTTAAATTAATGGCTAATTTGTAACAACATCAGCCATTAACAAAAAAACCGGCTGCCTGCAGCATTTTTTAAACTATCCCCGCATGGTAACGAACTCTTCAGCTGCAGTAGGATGAATGCCAATCGTGCTGTCAAACACGGCTTTGGTAACCCCTGCCTTAACCGCAACAGCAAAACCCTGGATAATTTCACCGGCATCTTCCCCCGCCATATGCATGCCAATCACTTTATCGGTGGCCACTTCCACGATCAGTTTCATGAACACGCGCGCGGTACTGCCACTGAGCGTATGCTTGAGTGGCCGGAACTCGGAACGGAATACGCGAATCTCGCCAAATTTTTCCTTGGCCTCTTCTTCTGAATAACCCACCGTCCCGATATTGGGATGTGTAAACACGGCAGTAGGGATATATTCATAGCTCATGTTTTTCTGGTTTTTGCCAAACAAGTCATCCACCAACACCATTGCCTCGGCCAATGCCACCGGTGTGAGCTGGATCCGGTCTGTCACATCACCCAGGGCAAAAATGGAAGGAATCGTGCTTTGATAACGCTCATTAACCTTGATCGCCCCGTTTTTGGCAGTTTCCCCCCCCAGCACGTCAAAACCCAATCCTTTAATATTGGGTGCACGTCCCGTTGCATATAAAATTTGATCCGCCCCCAGAACCGTACCGTCTTCAAGGGTTGCTTGCAGGCCTTCAGTGGTTTTTTCAATTGAAGCAATATTCGCATTGACCTTTATATCCACGCCGGCCTTACGCATTTCATTAGCGACAAAATCACGAATTTCCCGATCAAAGCCACGCAGGATCTGTTCAGAGCGATAAAGCTGAATAACCTGAGACCCTAATCCGTTAAAAATAGAGGCAAATTCACAAGCTATATAGCCCCCCCCCACCACTAGCAAGCGTTGCGGAAATTCAGGAAGATCAAAAATATCATTAGAAGTGATCACATGCTCTTTACCCGGCACCGCCGGAACAGTTGGCTTGCCACCGGTAGCAATCAGGATATGCTTTGCGGTATAGGTTTGGCCATTATCAAGCTGGACGGTGTGCGGGTCCTGTAATTTGGCCCATCCACGAAGCAGTTCCACCCCGGCCCCCTTGAACAGGTTTTCATAAACCCCGTTAAGACGGCTGATTTCTGTCGCCCTTTGTCGCTTCAGGGTTTCCCAGTTCAGTACCGGTTTTTCCCCTTCCCAGCCAAACCCGTGCGACTCTTCAAATGCTTCGGCATAATGCGCGGCATAACTGTACAGTTTTTTGGGAATACATCCCAGGTTCACGCAGGTGCCCCCCAAAGGAGCCCCTTCGGCTGCGGCCACCCGCGCCCCTGTTTGGGCCGCCATACGGGCAGCACGGACTCCGCCACTGCCGGCACCAATTACAAACAAATCAAAATCAAATTTATTCTGTTCACTCATTATTGTTTCCCACGTTAATTACCCGATTCATTATACGTGCTTTGCCGTGACATCATCATTGAAGAAAAATGCTTGCCCCGCCCCCCGGCAATAACGGCTGGCCGGGCACTTGCATTTATTCAGTCATTACATTAAATTGACGTAGTAATTAGTTGTTTTAAAACAATATATTTTAAATAAAACATTTATCAGCAAGCAAAAACCTGTATAAACACCTTATTGCCTGCAATACTGTCAGTACACTTTCTTGCCAAAGGTGCCCCATGTCTATCCGTTTTTTTCTTTCCGCACTACTTTGCTCCCTCCTGCTGGCAGGTTGCTCCAGCAGCCCCAAGCTTGCCGGTTCATCCAAATACGCCAGTGTCGATGCCGCCAAACGACAACCCGTCATGAAAAATGCCCTGTCTTATATTGGCACGCCCTATCGCTATGGTGGTAACCATCCCGAAGAAGGCTTTGATTGCAGCGGTTTTGTCAACTACGTTTTTAACGAAACCACCCATCTCAAATTGCCCCGCAAGACATCCATGATTGCCAGTGTTTCCAGACCGGTGACCAAATCGACCCTGAAAAAAGGTGATCTGGTTTTCTTCAATACCTCGGGCCCTTATACCCACATGGGCATTTATATTGGCAATAACAAATTCGTACATGCCCCGTCAAGCCGCAATAACGGCAAAGTCCGGGTTGATTCGTTAAACAGCCGCTACTTTGCACAACGTTTTACCGATGCACGCACGCTGTTTATCCAATAGAAAAGCCCGCCTTGCTGAACTGATCCCATAAAGTGGGATGCGTCATCAGTAAGACGGGCTTTTGTCATAAAAAGGTACTCATGGCATGCCTTTTATGGTGCTGCCATGAATCCAGGCATTATTCCTTGAATTCAGGCTCGTGCAACCAGGCGGCATGCTTGGGCGCTCTTTTGGTTTGGGCCCACTCTTCCAGCATTTCCCATTTCACTTCATCCAGTTTACGGTCCATTTCCGGGGTAGAGGTTTTGGCTGCCAGCTCTAAACGGTGGCCGTTAGGGTCACGGAAATAAATAGATTTAAAAATCACGTGATCGGTCACGCCAATCACGTCTATACCCTTGGCCTGCAATCTTGCCTTGGTTTCTTCCAGCTCTTCGACACTGCCCACCTGGAAAGCAATATGCTGAACCCAATCGGGCGTATTCAAATCACGACCCATAGGTGGAGAATTGGGCACCTCAAAAAAAGCCAGGATATTCCCGTTACCGGCATCCATAAAAATATGCATGTAAGGATCAGGAGCCTTGGTTGAAGGGACCTTGTCTTCTGCAATTGCCAAGACGAAATCCATACCCAGATTTTCTTTGTACCAAAGCACGGTTTCTTTAGCATCTTTGCAACGATAAGCAACGTGATGAATTTGTTGGATAGCCATATTATTTGCCTCTAAAAATTTTATATCTGTATTTATAAGTCAGTTTAATTAGTAACCATAGTTACTATTAAATCAATATTATTTTTAATTGTCAACAATAATTAATAAAAATCAATTATTTATTAAAAAATATAATTTATTAGGTATCATTTAATTAATAATTTCTGTTACTACTCTTTATTAAGAATTTTTTCAATATGAACTTGAACCTGGATGACTTCCTTCCCTACCAGATCAGTGCCTTGGCTGAATTGGTCAGCCAATCCATTGCCCCTGTTTATCAGGCACGCCACGGTTTAATGCGGGATGACTGGCGAGTGCTGTTTGCCCTCAACCAGGGCAAACACATGCGAGCCACCGATATCGCCCGTCATGCAAGCCTTGATAAAATGCAGGTTAGCCGCGCCATCGCACGGCTGGAAGAAAAAAATTTACTGGTTAGAACCGTTGATGAACAAGACAAACGCAACCTGATCATTTCAGTCACCCCAAAAGGGCGTTCTATCTATCAGGAAATTGCGCCAGGTATGCTGGCCCGCAACCAATTTCTGCTAGACTGCCTGCAACAGGATGAACAGGAACAGCTAAAAACCATCCTACGATCCATTCAGCAACGCGCCGAACAGTTAATCAGGCAAGGCTAGCCATACAAACTGCCACAGAATTTAAGTTATCATTATTGGCATTCTGAAAAAATATAAATACGGACTGGACTTGATTAACAATACTCTTACCATTGCCGGGATGGACCCTTCCGGCGGAGCAGGCATACTTGCCGATGTCAAAGCCATGAGTGCACTGGGCACCTATGCCTGTGCTGTGGTTGCTGCGCTTACCGCTCAAAACACGCAGGGCGTTACCGGCGTGCAGGCCATCACCCCCGAATTTGTCGCCCTGCAACTGGACACCCTGTTTCAGGATGTCCGGATTGATGCGGTCAAGATAGGCATGCTGAGTCATGAAAAAGTCACCCTGGCGGTAGCCGAAAAACTGGCGCAATTCAAGCCAGAATACATCGTGCTTGATCCTGTCATGGTGGCCAAAAGCGGCGATGTACTGCTTGAAAAAAACGCCATTCATGCCTTAAAAGAAGCGTTAATTCCCCTATCCACCATGATAACGCCCAACCTGCCCGAAGCCGGTGTCCTGCTTGATACCCGGCCGGCCGAGACGCTCAAGGAAATGTACCGCATTGCCGAAAAGCTGCGCAAACTGATGTCTGACCACGACAACAAATGGGTATTGCTTAAAGGCGGACACCTTCCAGGCAACGACACCATCGATTTGCTGTATAACGGTGACAAGATGATAGAGTTGCCCGGACAGCGCATTGCCACCAAAAACACACATGGCACCGGCTGTACATTGTCAGCCGCCATTTGCGCCCTGTTGCCACAACGAAAAAATATCCCCGAAGCCACCCGGCAAGCCAAGGAGTACCTGATGGCCGCCATTGCCCGGGCCGACCTCCTGACGGTTGGCAGCGGCCATGGCCCCGTGCAACATTTTCATGCCTGGTGGTAAGGATTACGACAAAACCCTAATGATCTTAGTACAATGGGTACTACTTTCATTTGAATGATTACAAGTAGCCAATATGAATGTCCCAACCTCTTTAATTGAACAAAGCCGCTTTAACATGGTAGAGCAGCAGATCCGCCCGGCCAATGTTATTGATAGCGCGGTGCTTGACGCCATGCTTTCATTGCCACGCGAGAACTTCGTTCCCCAACGCTACAAAAACCTGGCTTTTTCCGACATTGAAATTCCTTTGGAAATCAATGGAATTGATACCCACGAAACCATGCTGGCACCCAAGATAGAAGCCCGCCTGGCACAGAATCTTCAATTAAAGCCCAGTGATGCAACCCTGGAAATCGGCACTGGTTCAGGCTTTCAGGCCGCCCTGCTCAGTCGTTTGTGCAACCAGGTGCTCAGCATCGAAATCGACACACATATTGCCGCCTTCGCCAAAGATAACCTGCAGCGTGAAAAAATCAGTAATGTCTCTGTTGAAATAGGCGATGGACGCACTGGCTGGGGCTCTGCCGAGTTCAACGCCATTCTGGTTACCGGCTCTTTGCCCAATATCCCCGATTCCCTGAAATACCAGCTTGCCATCGGTGGCCGTCTGGTTGCAATTGTCGGCCAGGCACCGGTCATGACCGCGGTACAGATTACCCGTACCACAGCCGCCTCCTTCGAAACCAAATCCCTGTTTGAAACCTGTATCAAGCCACTCAGTGGCACTACTGTTTCACACTTCAAGTTCTAATTATACGCTTCAGGTATCTTACCCTGCTTCCCTGATTTTTTTAACCAGGGAAGTGGTAGAACGCTCAAACTCAAAGGGAATGGCAATTGCCTTGCCACCCCAGCTTTTAACCCTTGCCGTTTCTGGCAGCTTTTCCATTTCATAATCGCCCCCCTTGACAATAACGTCGGGCTTGAGCTGTTCTATCAGTTCTAACGGCGTGTCTTCAGAAAAACTGGTCACTGCGGTTACGCTGGACAATGCCGCCAGCAAAGCCGCACGGTCTTCTTGCCGGTTCAAGGGGCGATCGGGTGCCTTGCCCAAGCGTCGCACCGATTCATCGGTATTGACGGCAACAACCAGTGTAGCGCCCAGCTGGGCGGCCTGATCAAGGTAACTGACGTGACCGCGGTGCAAAATATCAAATACCCCATTGGTAAACACCAGAGGCCTTTTAAGTTCACCCTTTTCCAGTGCCTGCAGGCACTGCTCACGGCTGAGTATTTTTTTTTCAAAGCGAATTGCCATTACTACCTCATATTCTTATTAATGGAACAGGCTCGCATTAACTGCCAGCCACAAGAAAAGAAAGGCATTCAGTGCCAGCACCATTCCTACAACCATTAGCACCCGCTTGGTTTTTACCTGCGTACGATTAAGCTTTTCCAGTTCTTTCCTGAGCTGTGGATGACTATGATCCCGGGACAGGCTGGCATGCACCAGACGGGGCAATTCGGGAATAATATGCGACCACTGGGGGGCCTCATGCTTGATCCGCTCCATAAATCCTTTTGGCCCAATGCGGTTCCACATCCATTTTTCCAGAAAAGGTTTGGCCGTTTTCCATAAGTCCAGTTCGGGATCCAGTTCACGACCCATCCCCTCGACATTGAGCAGGGTTTTTTGCAATAAAACAAGTTGGGGCTGGATTTCAACATTAAAGCGTCGCGAAGTCTGGAACAGTCTCATTAACACCTGACCCAATGAGATTTCAGCAAGAGGCCGATCAAAATGCGGTTCACAGACGGCCCTGACGGCAGCTTCAAGCTCTTCCTCACGGGTGGTTGACGGTACCCAGCCCGATTCAATATGAAGCTGCGCCACCCGGCGATAATCCCGCTGGAAAAAAGCCAGAAAATTCTGTGCCAGATAGTTTTTATCAAACTCGGAAAGGGAACCCACAATACCGAAATCAAGGGCAATATATTTACCCAGGGTAGCAGGCTGGTCAGATACCATGATATTGCCCGGATGCATATCCGCATGGAAAAAACCGTCTTCAAATACCTGGGTAAAGAAGATTTCCACCCCCATGCGGGCCAGTTTTTTAATATCCACACCCGCCTTCCGCAAGCGATCAACCTGACTGACCGGAATCCCGTCCATCCATTCCATGGTAAAAACCGTTTTGGAAGTCAGGCTCCAGACCACTTCAGGTACCATAATCAACTGGCTACGTTCGGGATCAACTGAAAAGTTACGCCTTAACTGACTGCAATTGGCCGCTTCAACCTGCAAATCCAGCTCATCATGCAGGTATTTGTCAAATTCTGCCACCACTTCCTTGGGTTTCAGGCGACGTCCGTCTGGTAACATTTTTTGTATCAGGCCGGCAAATACCCGCATGATGGCCAGATCTTTTTCAATCACTTCAAGCATGCCAGGTCGCAGCACTTTAACCGCCACCTGTCGCCCATCATGCAAGACAGCTCTATGAACCTGGGCTACCGAAGCCGATGCGACCGGAACCGGATCAAACTGGGCAAACAGTTCATCGGGGGATTTTCCAAATGCCCGGGTAATGCTTGCAATAGCCAGTTCCGACGCGAAAGGTGGCACCCGGTCTTGCAGGGCAGACAATTCATCGGCAATATCGTGGGGAACCAAGTCGCGCCGGGTCGACAGGACTTGGCCAAACTTAACGAATATCGGGCCTAATGACTCTAGCGCCAGGCGCAAGCGCTCGCCACGCGGTTTTTTATATTTACGCCCAAGACGGACAACCTTCAACAAATTAGTCGCAATGGGGTGCTTGATACCGCTTAAAACCAGCTCATCCAGACCATAACGAATTGAAATTAAAATAATCCTGATCAAGCGAAAAAAAGTCACAATCATGACATACCCCGGTCACTTCGTTTCATTTGCAGTGCCCGGATTCTGATTTGCAAGTCATCCAACTGTTTATTTTGTTGCTTCACTTGTTCCTGAAGGCTGTCCAAAGCAGGACGTGACAGTATCATGCGTGCTTCTTCAGAAAGATATTCACTCACATTTTCCGCCCCCCGGCGAACCATTACCTGGCTGTTTTCACGGACAAAACCAAAACCTTGCATTAGCCGTTTTGCCAGAATGGGACCCACCATGCGCGTCAGGTCATGCTCGATATCCCAGCGTAAATCACGGGCCAGATCAGACACCAGTTGCGCCAGACCGGCATCACCCTCAAGGTGCAGCAAGGAAGACAACAGCTGCGGATTATCACGATTACGGATGGCATCGGGCAACTCACTGAGTTTGTCTTCGGGCAAAGAAAGGATCACGTTAGGAACAATAGCGGCATCAGCCACGCTTAATGAACCGTCATAGTGCAGAGTATATAGAAACGAAAAACGGGCGATATTGATCCGCACGGTTTTACCGGCATGAGCAGCAACCTTATCCTTGGCCCACGGCTCTCGGTTAAGTAAAGCATTCAGCAGATTTACGGAAACCTGATTAGGATGAAGAAAAGAGGGGAACATTTGATGCGTCCGGCAGAAAAAAACAGTTTGGCAAACAAACTTCAAGTTTACCTTTTTTTGTCAT
>Ga0265293_10004763_pt1 | contig 23539 bp, 27 predicted proteins | sample Munlanlewell138R_FD_192505 | JGI IMG/M metagenome (GOLD analysis project Ga0265293, IMG submission 192505) | Leachate microbial communities from a municipal landfill in Southern Ontario, Canada - Leachate well 138R | ecosystem: Engineered > Solid waste > Landfill > Unclassified | place: Canada... | reverse complement strand
TGCCCGCTTCGTTCTGCTTGATCGAACCGATGTTCATGGGAAAGTCTCCTGGATGATGGCCTCGAACACCGTGTCCGAGACATCTCCCTCCTTCCCGCTCCTCTCCTCGGCCGTTCGGCCGAGCAGGCGCGTATGCGCCAAGTCCGAGGCCCCCTTCCACGGCCTCGGAGCGCTACGAGAGAATTCTGCATATGCGGTGGTCCAGGGGTCCCAGGGCGCTTCGGGCAATTCGCAGATGAGCCGGTGCGGCCAACAGCTTTTCGTTCCGCCGGCGTGCCAGGTCAAATTGAGCGCATGAAGGAACCTTTCCCGCTTCAACCCGCCTTCGACGGGCCGATCTGAATATCCAACGCATTCCGGGCGATCACGGCGGTGAACTGCCGCTCTTCAGGCACAAACCATTGAACACGATCGGCCAGGATCGCGCGAAGCCTCTCGATGATCGCCGCATCATCTCCGAACAGCAGCCGCATCGCCACTTCCCGGGCGTCGAGCAGAAAGCGGCTGTTCTGGGTGTCCCAGCTGTCGGCTTCCCTGTCGTCGCTCGAGCAGAAGCAGGCGCCTTCAAGCAGTTCGACAAGTTCGGGTGGAGAGACAGCGTCGGGCGACGCCAGCACGATCGCGGCTTCCTCGAAGTCCCAAACGATGCTGTCGTCATAAAGGATCGCAACCGGAGCCGGGATCACGATCGTCTCGGCCTCGGGCCCGGCGAGCTCGACAACAAGATCGAGCCGGTCGACCACCCCGCTTGTGACCGCCGGCAGCTCGGTCGCATCGAAGCGGCGGATTTCGCCATCCTTCTCGATTTCGAACCGCATATCCGTAATGCGTTCGAGGGCGTCGTACCAGGAATAGCCTTCCATTGCGGGGACGGGCTGAGCAAGCCTGGTTGCGAAGCGATCGTCCTGGGCAACGGCGAAATCGGCGCATTGTTCGATAGGAGGCCCAAGGTCGCAGACAAGGATCGGGTTGGCGCCGAGCTTCCGCTCGTTGCGGGCAGAACCGCCATTGCAGTCGGCCTGGCTCGGATACCATGGGTCGAGCAATTGGCGCGCTTCAGGAAGATCGACTCCGAGATCCCGGGCCTCGCACCAACATTTGTAGGGGAGCCTGTGTTCGCCAAGCGACTGGATGCGGCGATAAATCGCCCGGATCACGGATTGGCGCAAGTCGCCGAGCGCGCTGTTTTCGACCATCTCCTTTCGGGCCGGTAGCACGAGTTGGAGTTCCGGTGCATCGACGATATCGATCTTGACCCACCAATGCCGATCCTGCTCACTAACGGTCGGAAGCGAGCAGGCAACGACGACGCCGTGAAAGTTGATCCGCCCGGTCTGACGGACAGCGCGGGCATCGCGAAAGAGACCGATCCGGACTCCGTCCTGTTCGATGACGGCCTCGGCGCCCGCCAGCCAGTCCCGCTGCGGGAGAAGCGTGCCGTTGAAACGGATCGGTACCGGACAATAGGACGCGACCGACCTCGCCGTCTGTTCGATAGACTTGGCCGAGACCGCATCGAGCTCAAGCCGGAAGCTGGTGCCCAAGCCATGATCGCAGGGGGTCACCGCCATTGGCTCACCGGATTCCCAGGCTTCTGGCGTGATCTCGACGCGCCACCCTTGCGATGCCCCGCGCGAACGAGAGCGAACTTCGACATAGCGGCCGGCAAGGCTGAACACGCCCATCCCCGCAGGGTCTTCCCGGGCTGCGAGTGTTTCCTCCCAACCGGATCGTCCGAGCGAGAGGATGACGCATGGATCCTGGATGCCGGCACCGTCATCGGAGACAGTGATCCAGGTCGCGCCTTCGATCTCGGCGGTGGCGAGATCGATAAGCGATGCGCCGGCGCGGCGCGCATTTTGAACAAGCTCGATAAGAATGTCGCCGAGCGTGTTGTTAAACAGCCGCGTGACCTTGGTGATGGCGGCGGGATCGACTTGACTACGGATGGAGCTGGGAAGGCGCATCGGAATTTCCTCGTAGCGAACGGAATGTTCAGCCTCACCGCCTTCCCCCTCCTCTCGTCCGCCGCGCTTCGGGTGCCAGTTCGATCGGATCAGTCGATGGCGCGCAAAATTTTCGCGGCTTCGGCGTGGACGCACGCGTAATCCCGGAGTCTTTCGAAGCTCTCGCTTAGGTGGTCGACGGGATGGTCGAAGGACAGATGCGAGAAGGTGAACAGGGTGGCGATTATCCCGGCGGCATCGGCGCTTACCTCACCCTCATAGTCGTTGGTGCGGCAAATGATCCGGAAGCGCTCGGCGGATGTCGGCGCGAGGTAGAGAGGCTTCCCGCGATGCTCGAGGAAATTCCAGAAGCCGCCGCGGTAATCGGGGCTTAACCACTGCATGAAGTTATAGACACTCGCCTCGCCGACAAAGATGAGCTCTTTGCCGAACAGGCGCGGGAGAAAGCCGCTTCGACGGGCGTCCGGCACGAGGGTTGCGGCGTCTGCGATCGAGGCGGGGTCGGTTTCGATTTGCGGCATGAGAGATGTCTCCGGGATGGATGGAATCAGCCCGGCTGCAGCTCGATTATCTGGCCGGGCACTCCAGCCTTCCCCCTCTCCTCGACCTCGGCGCAGGCTTGGTCCCGGGCTCCGACGTCACGCAGCGAGCCGCGCGTCAGTTTCGGAATGCGGCAGGCTCGCATTGAAGTGAGCCAGCCACTCGGTCATCGCCGGGCGATCGGCTAGCGGGACAAGCGCCGCGACGTCCTGGAAGCGGACCAGGTCCGCCGGTGCATCGCGAATGATGGCGTCGATGTCTGCAGCCTCGAGCAGACCTTCGGCGCGAATGAAGTCAGTCATTCGACCAGGTCGTGTGCGCGTCGAACGGCGCCAGAGACCTTCGACCGTGCGCAGGCGCGGTGCCGCACGGGCTTCCACCAGCACGATGAGACGAAGACACCAGGCAGGCAATGCACGCACCTCATCCGGCTTCATCGCCCCGCAGATAAAGCAACTCGACTTGGGAGGCACGGGCAGACCTGCTGCCACGATACGAGCGATGCAGGCCTCGCGATCCCACCCCCATTCACGCAGCGGATAGCGGCAGTCGAAAAGGTCGTTCGGGATGGTCGAGGCGTGTGAATAGCGCCGTGTGTCCGCGGGAGAGGCGTCATAGCCGATCAGGCGAACGACCTTCTGGCCTCTATCCCAGGCAGCCTTTGCCGGCGCCCACTGCCTGATGAATGCATCCTGCGGAGCGATTTTCCATTTGAGGCTGCACGAATGGCGGCCGAGCGAGATGCTCGGCAACGTCGCATTCGTGAGGACATTGGAGAGCAGATCGAAATAGGGTGGCCAATGCTTGAAACGCCGGGGCGTATATCGCACGGTCTCGTAATGGATGCCCCGAGCGGCCATCCATTCGGCCATCATCGCCTGATATTCATAGGTCTCCGGTTTCTCCACGCCCGTATCGGCCGTGAGTACGAGGTCAGGCAGCGTGCCGCGGCTCTCGAGCTCAACCAGCAGGGCGGTGCTGTCGACGCCGACCCCGTAGGCAAGGACAACGGGAGAAGGTTCGTCGACCAGGATATAGTCGACGGTGCGCGCCGCGCGGGACGCAGCGGATTGGGTCGCCCGCATGGCATGCTCCGGTTCTCGCGCAGCCAGGTCTGCGCAGCCGGATCCAATCCCCCCTCTCCTTCAGCTTGCAGCGCTGAGCGAACCCAGCAACATCAAACGTCCAAATGCACTTGTCGGGACAATCGTGCGCGGCACGAATTTGCAGTCGCTTCCTGGACGCATGGCCGTTGCCCGAGAAGATGCGGCGCCGGTCGGATGACGGGTTCATGCGCCAAACGCTTGGAGAACCTCGGCGGACCGAGCCTCATGTCAGCGGCACTAGGGCATCGATCATGCATCGAAAGGATTCAGAATCGGGACGTCGAAGCTGGTGAAGTCAGCGACGTTGCGGGTCGCAACAGTCCAACCATGAACGAGTGCGGTGGCCGCGATGAGGGCATCCTCGATCAAGTGATCCTGTTGGCGGTGCATGAGCCTGGCCCACTGGCGGAATACGGCAGCATCGGCCGCGACGACGTTGAAAGTCGTCGCCACTTGATCGAGCCAGTGTTCGATCTCCTCCGCCTTCGCCGCGTCTTGTTCGCGGGTTATTTCGACGCCGGCCTGAATTTCGGCCAGTGTAACTGCGCTGATATGAAGGGCATGATCATCGACTGCGCGCAACCATGCAAGCACAGCGCCATGCGGCCGAGGGCGGCGAAGTTCGGAGACGATGTTGGTATCGAGCAGATACATGGATCAGGCGGCACCGCTCAACCGGCGGCGGCGTAGCGCACCGCGGGCCGGCAGAACGAGCTCCGCACGCGCCTCGTCAGACAGAAGCAACTCCTTGAGCGTCGGCTTTGCACCCTGTTGCACGCGACGCCATTCGGCGATCGGCACGAGCACGGCGGTCTCGTCGCCGCGACGAGTCACCATTTGCGGCCCTTCCCGCAGGCAGGTCGCGAGAAGTTCGCTGAACTTTGCCTTCGCATCCTGCACTGGCCAGACCTTCATGACAATTCTCCATCCAGACTAGTCAGAAAACTAGTTTGCCTTGCGGGTATTTGCAACGTTTGAGATGATTGATTGTCGCAAGCAGCACCTAATTGCTGATGGTGCCCCCCGGGCAATGAAGCGTTGGTGCGCCGGCACCGTGCCGTTCGCCCGCACTTTCCGAGCACCAGAAAGCCGCCGCATGTTCAACTTACGCTTGGGCGGGTTCCGGATTCTTCACACGGCTTGGCCACGAACGTGCCGGCAATGGTTCCTTCGCCAGGGATGAGTTCACAGGTGCGCTCATAAAGATCGAGAAGAACCCCGATCGCCTCGGTCTCGGAATAGCTGAGATTTCGATGATCATCGCTATGAGCGCGGGTTGCCATCTCGATGATGGGATGAACGGAGACAATCTGTCCCGATGGCAGGCGAAAGAGGTTTTGCGCCCCAGCGACCGGTTTGGTTCCATCCGGCACGCGGTAGCTGCCTTCAATGCGAAATTCGACGTGCATGATTCGGAGCTTTCAGAAGAGCGGCAGGGTCGTCCTGCAAAGCAGGACGTTTGAGTGCAGGTTGTAAAAAGCCGACATCGTGCGTGGCACGCGGGCCAGCGAGGCCAATGTTCTTGGGAACGCTCGCGTCACCCCCATCCTCTCGATTGTCGCAGTAGCCGGGTCAGGCCGTCAGCAGCCGTTGCTATCTTCGGCAGCGGATTACAGATCGCGATGTTCGCTGGTTCGGTCGCCGTGCGGCAGGGGAATCGGAACTGCCTGACCGCTTGCGAGATTGATGAACTCGCCGGCATGGCCAATCGAGCCGCGCCCTAGAAGATCGAACAGCAGGGCGAGAGCATGGCTCGCAACGACACGGTTAACGAAGAGCGATTGGCGCTCAAGCGCCTCGGCGACGGAGCAAGACGGGGCATCGTCGTCCGGCAAGCTATCGTCTGCGAGTTCCGGGAAATATTCGAGCACGGTCGGAAGGCGCGCATGATCCAGGCACCGATCGGTACTTGGACAACCGATGAGATATTGCCCGTCGCTCGCGCGATTGCCGAGGTCGAGCCAATAGGCCGGCTTGCTTCTTGCCTCCGCAAGCGTCGCACCAAGCGCGCGTCGGGCCGATGCGGTGTCGACGCAGGTAATGAGAATATCGATTCCATCGACGCCGATGGCCCCGGGCGCGCAGCCGTGAACAGCCTTCCATGCAAGGCCATGAGCGAGGTTGATCCGTTCGGTAAGTGTCCGCGCTTTCGAATTGCCGAGGTCACAGCGGTAGAAGGGCTGCCGACCGAGATTGGCCTCGGTGACGATATCATCGTCGACCACCGTGACGTGTAGCGATCGGGAAGAGATCGCGCGGAGCGCCGTGTCGAGCGAGGCGAGACCCATCAGCATCTGCGCGCCGTTTCCGCCGCATCCGACAAGCAGAACTCGAATCGCGCGGTCGTCAAAGGCGGCGGGAAGATAGTGGCGTTCGCGCATGTCAGGCTGCATTCCTGATCTCCTGAAAAGGGGCTGCGTGTCACTGGAAGGAACATGCCACCGGCGCACAGCCGCGACGCCATTGCCGGCCCTGCCGAGTCGCCGAATGAGCCAATGACGAGCGAAATCTTTGTCGCGTGGGTGTCGTCGACATCGTCGGTCGCGCTGAAATAGGCGGGACCGCGTCCGTGACTATGGATGTCGCAAACGACATGCCAATCCGGCTGCAGGACCGGGGTTCGGTAGACGAGGCGTGTGGGGCTAGCCTCATCGATCGGCGGAAACTCGACAGCAAACTCACCGGTCGCCTCGTTCCACAGGATAAAAGCGGCCGCCTCGTTTGGCAGGGCCGTACGGAAGTGGTCGAGGACCGCAGCGAGGCGACCACCCGGGATCATCCCGCAACGCAGGTCCGCCCTGGGCGCCCCTGCCGAACCATATGGGAGATAGGCGTCGAGCGAACGCGCGATGGGCACATCGAGCGCAAGCCATGGTCGGCGAAAGATGAGCATTACGCCGTCCCTGCCGACCGCGAGTCCGTGTCCGGCGCGGCTTTTACGCAGCGCATCAAGCGCAGGCGACCGTCCGCTGGGCGGGACCGGATAACAGGGAACGGCGGCGAGCAGCGCCGCCGCCGTCGGATCGTCAGCGAGCATCGTCATTGTCCGGCGGCCGCTGCGACGAGCGTTGCCACGGTTATCGCATAGGCTGTGGCCGCAAGGTGGCCCGATCGCCGACGGGCGTCGGCGTGAAAGGGCCTTAGTCGCCGGACGGGAAAACGGCTTGCCCCACGTGCAGCGAGATCGTCCCAGAGCCTTACCAGACTGCCCTTGCCGGTGATGGTCAAATCCTGGCCGTGATTGGGGTGCGTCGACCAGGAGTCGAATACAGCGCGCTCGAATTCCGGGATCGACGCGACCGCCAGGGCTTTCGGCCTCGAAATGTTGCCCCAGCACAGCCGGCCATCGACGAAAACATTAAGAATGGGCGAATGCAGCACTCGTGTATCAGCGACGGGACGCTCGCTCGCCGGAAGAGCGTAGACCCCAAGGCCGGCGCGCGTGGCAACGAACAGATGCGCGGGATAGGGCACCGGGACGATCGTCCGCCGCGACAACGCCAGAAGGTCCTTGGGAGGAGAGGACAAGGCGAAGTAAGCAGGTCGCACCTGCGCAGGCACCCACCAGGCGAGGACGTCGGGATGGGAGACCAGTACATTGCCGGGGAGGAGCTCGGGCGCGGTGGTCCGACCCAGAGCCTCCGTCCACCGGCGCAGCTGCGCGCGCGACAGCGGGGCGCCGGCGGCAATCGTCGGCCGACCCTGCGGGTCGTGCTCGACGCAATGCATGCTCGCGAATGCTACCGCATCGTTCCGCGGTGCGTCGTAAGCGCTGGGGTGGCGAGGTGCTCCCGCCTGATAGAGCAGGATGGCATTGGTCAGAACGAGACTGCCGCCGGTGGCTTCGAAGTGGGTGCTATGGTCGGACATGGGTGCCTTCCAAGGTGGCTAGGCCGAAACGGATGAGGTCCTGAGCGGCGAGCAGGAACTGGACGCCAAGCAGCAGACTCGCGAACCAGTCTTCGAGCCGGCTGGAATCCACGAGCGGGCATAGCCCCGCGATATCCATGAAGCCCATTTCCATGCCGTGGCGGGCAACGTCATCGAGCTCGCGCGCGAACTGCTCGAAAGGCACGAGCGTTAATGGCGGCAGCGACGAGCATTCCTCGATACCCGGCACATATTCATACAGAGCATCGCTATCGAAGTGCCACGCATTACGCTCCGATGGCAGAACGCTCAGGGCCTTGTGCGTATCGCGAACGCGTCGCAGCGCCTGTCGCAGAAATTTCGGGAGTTGCGCCGGTGGACCGGCGTTCGCCCCGAACATCCAGTCGGGCCGGCGCGCGTTCATCTCGGATGGCAGCGTCTGCTCCTCAAGTTCTTCGCGGCTCAAACCGTGATAAGCGACCAGACTTTGACGCGCGGCCACGTCGTCGGTCTCGCCGTCCCAGTAGTACATGGCGATCTCTTCGAAGAGATCCTGGTATCCAAAGATCGGAAGCGCGCATCCAAGAGTTTGTTCGAGCGCTCTGTAGGCAGCGGCGCGCCAGGGAACCGGCGCATTGCTGGATTCGATCCAGCCAAGATCGAGTTGACCCAGGCTTTCGCAGACGACGGCGATTGCGGGCGGATTGCTCCCTTCGCCGACAAGGACAGCGACCCGCAAATCGACAAAGTCGACCGGCGCCAGGATATCGAGGACCGCGGCGTTGAAGACCCGTTCAATGTGCCGACGGGCAGCAACGCGGGTGTATCGTCTAACGGAGGCTTCCCGTGCCGCGGCCCATCGGCCGATCAGCCTGTGATGATTGCTGAGTGGTTGATCGAAGACGGCGGGGATATCGATGGATAGCGCGACCGATCGCCCTGCAAGGTCAGCCGAGGGGCGCGAGCCGCAGGCCGGAAGGGGATTGTAGCCGCTCCTCCGTTTCTCCCTTGTCGATAGGGCCGAGGAGGATCCGCGCGTGGAGGGCCTGCATTTGGACACTGCACCGAGGCTGGGAGAAGCAGGTCGTGGCGCCATCGTCGTGCTCGATCCATTCGAGAAGCGTCTTGCGGGGTGCGGCGGGAATGGTCGCGCTGTTGCTGCGCGCCATTGTCAGCCCTTGGTGCCGACGGCGCGGCGGTATTCGGTGACGTGCGCGTTCCCCGAAATGCCGGCATCGATCATCTCGGCATTGAGGATCGCCGGATAAAGGGTGGCGTGGTAGGCACGTAGCGCGCCAGCATCGGTGGCCAGATGCGGCGGGACCGGAAGGTCGATGCCGTCATAGCGATAGGTTCGGGTGAGATGATTGATCTGCATGGATGGCTCCCGGCCTGAAGATGTGGAGAAGGTCGAACGAACTGCGTCACCAGAGGCTGGCAGGCTCCTCCGGCTTGGCGTCGGCCGGCGGCGTGCTCGAGCTGGGAGCCTTGGCCGGGCTGGTCGCGGGCGTCTTGGTCGCTGCCGCCGTAACCTTCGCCTTCGCTGCCGCAGCGGCAGCGGTCCTTGCCGCTTCAGCGGCCTGGCGCTGCTCGGCGAGCTGGTCCGCGAGCGTCTTGCGCGAGGCGATGAGCTGCCCAAGCGCGCCCTCGGTGCCGCGGCCGAGTTCCACATCGATTTCGGCAGCACTCGCCGTGATCGCAATCGGTCGGGTCTCGCCCGGATCGAGCTTGGAAGCGGCGCCTTCGGCCTTGCGCGGAATAATCGTCAGCGTGACGGTATCGTCAGGGCCAGCGACAAGGTCGAACCCAAGCGAGTAGTGGGTCAATAGCGGAAGCAGGTTTGCAATCAACATGGCTGTCGATCCTTGTGGCAAGAATGGATTGTGGTTCAGGCGGCGAGCGGCGTGACCGAGGCGTCGGTATGGCCCACATCACGGTGCCTGGGAGGGCCATATTGGCCATCGAGCGTCATCGAACTGGGCACGCGGCCCTTCCAGTGGAAGCCGGTCGCATTGAGCATGCCGGCGATGAGGTCGGCTTTCTTGGAGCCCAGGAGCTTGGCGAACGCCTTTTCGCCCATGTGCGCGACGAGACCGCACTCCTGGGCGATGAACCTGAGTTCGTCCTTGGTGTAATGTTCAAGGAACGCCTTATCGACCTGCCAGCTATCGCGTAGGTCGACGTCGAACGTCCGCACGAGGTCGGCGACGTGACCGAACGAAATCACGTCCTTGGCGTAAGCGGCGCCGATCGCGGAAAGCACTTTAGCGGCTTGAGGCTGCGACAGCGCGCGAATCTCGGCGATCCTGGCACTGAAGTCGAGATCCGGGAAGGAGGCACCGACCAGCAGGCCAGCGCGGGCCTTCAGGGTTTCGGGCTTGATCTGCGAAAGCGTGCCGGACATCGCGGCGACCAAGATCGCGATCTTCGCATGAGCGGCATTCTCGGCGAGCGCGCGTGCGAGCGCCGTGCGCCATGTCGCCTCGCGCCGGTCGCTGGTGCGGCCGGCGATCGACTTGATCGTGACTGTCGGCTTCTGTGCGGGGGTGATACTATCCGTCGTTTGAACCGGGGTAGTCGGCGCCGGCGCGGTCGTGCCAACCGTGCTGATGTTAGAGGTATCTGCGCCCGAACGGTCCTGGACGGCTCGCGAAGGCGCGCCCTCTTCGATGGCGTCGCCGTCATCGCCCTCCTGTTCGTCATCTTCGCAATCATCCGCAGGCGCGGGTGCTACCGCCTTCGCCGCTGCTGCGGCGCGCTCCGCCTCTTCTCGGCGTGCTACCTCCCACGCCTCGGCTTTCAGTTCGAAGCATCCTGGATTGGTGCAATGCCCGTCATCGACATGTGTCTCGAACAGGGTACGCTGGGCGGCCGAGTTGAACGGGCAAGTGGTGCACTCCGTCTTGTCGAAGCACGCGGCGGCGAGATTCTGCGTGACGCGCATGAGCAGTTCGCGTGTCTTGCCGACATCAAGGCCGGAGTTCAGGATCGTTTCGAGAGCTTTTGCCTGCTTGTCCGCTGGAATCGCAGCGAGCAGTTCGGCATGCCCCACCTTGATCCGCCGCTCATCGAGCGCGAGCTTGACCGTTTCGGAAAGGTCCGCAAGCGCCAGACGGCGATCAAGTTTGGCCCGGGACCAGCCAAGCCGACGCGCTGTTTCGGCTCGATCGTTCTGGCATGCTGCCAGATACCGGACGGCTGCATCGGCTTGCTCAGTCTCCGAAGCGTCGTCGCGGTTGTCGTTCTCGTCGATTGCGGCTTCCAGCGCTTCCTGGTCGGTCATCTCGCGGATGATCACGGGGATTTCGCCGTTGGAGCCGTAGACCTCCAGAGCCGCCCTGTATCGCCGTTCACCCGCGACAAGTTCGAAGGTGTCGGCGGCGCCGGCCACCGGGCGGAGCAAGGGTGGCTGGAGTAGGCCCCGCATCCGCATCGAGGTTACCATTTCGGCGTGCTTGGTTTGGTCAAAATAACGGCGGGGATTGTTTCCCTTTACGATCTTGGAGAGCGGCAGCGTGGTAGGCCAGCTCGGCTGGGGAGCGTTCAAGGTTGATCTCCTGGTGGATTGTGGTCGGCTCGCGCTTTGGGGCCGCGCGCCTTCGCTTCGACGAGCCTGATCTCACCTCTCCCCCCTTCCCTTTCATGGTCCGGGACGTCTGAAGGTGCTCAGTTGAATGGAGAAATCATTCGTGGACGCGCGCCATGCCGAGAGGCATTTCGAAGTGCGATCTCGGCGCGACCACGCCATCGACCCGAGCGAGCTGTGATTCCGGCAGTCCGATGCCGAAATCCCCGCGATAGGCAATGAGACGCGGCGACTGCGGAGCGTGCGGGAAGCCACGACACGCATGGCGATCGCTCAGGCGACAAGGCGCGGAGCGCACGCATCCGAGGCTACCAGATGCAACTCCCGGCGTATACGGGATGCAAATCGCTGCGGGTTCATAAGTTCACGGACGGAGGCCCACATATTGCATTCACCTATGTGATCGCCACGGCCGCGAACCTTGCGAAAACAGACCTCGCGGTCCACGCCGAAGACGCCGAGGGAAAGCTGAGCCCAGATCTCTTCGCCATGCAGAGTGATCTCGCCCGACACGGCGGGACCGCCTTTGTTCGAGCGAATATCGAACGTCCCGGCACCTAGGCCAAGCGCATCTGCAAGACGACGCATCGCATTGCGACCTTCAGAATGGAAAAGCCGCTTGGCCGGTTCGTCATGCGACACGCCGCGATAGGCCAGGGTCTTCAGCACTGGCTGGCACCGAAGTTCGGCAATCCGTGTCATGCAATCGCGCCGTAGCTGCGTATCTGCGCCGCGTCCCCCGCAAACGGATCCGAGATGGCGGACAAGGAGGATCACGGCCGGATCGGTTTCGAAATCGACGCCGGCATTTCTGCAGTCTGTGATTGCCGCCTTGATCGCGTGGAGTGTGGTGCCGATGGTGACAAGGGCGCTGGGATCAAGCGCCTGATTGTGGCGAAAAGCAACGTCGTAACTCATGGAAGCCTCCGGGTCTCATGCGGCTCAACCGCATGCCCCTCCGCCCCCCTCCCCTTTCTCCTATTCGGCCCGGTGGGCCGATTGATGTCCATTTCTGGATAGCGCTCAGCTCAATCTGGCAAGGGGCGTCATGGCAGCCGTTGTTTGCGCGAGAGCTCCGGTTGACGGCCAATGTCGATTTTGATTCAATGGTCCACCTCATGAAAGACGCGATCCGCAGTCGCTCTTGGGCGATGCGGCCGATCAATCGCCGCACCGCACTTCCGGCAAACGAATGCGAAAGCGCAGACACGGAGTTGGTACAAGCCACGGAATAAGGAGCTGCGAGATTTTGGATTTTTTGAAGAGCACGGTCAGCGAATTTTACAATCACTGGCAGAATCTGGCTTACCTTGCTTTTATCCTGCTTGGCGCGCTGGTCGCGACCCTTGTCATTCATTTTATTCTGCGCAAGCGTTACAATCGCTCGCATAAAAGCGGGCATACTTGGCGCGATGCAATTCTGGGGGCGCTGAATGCACCACTTCAATGCGTGGTGTGGATCATTGGCTTCAGCATTGCCGCAAGCGTGCTGACCATTGATGGTAGAATGCCGCTCCTCGCCAAGGTGTTTCCACCGGTCCGAGATGTCGCTGTAATCGGTATAGGCGCTTGGTTTCTGATCCGTCTGGCACGGCAAGTCTCGGATAATCTACATAGTCGCGCGAAGGCCGAAGGCCGGGAATTTGACGAAACGGCGGCTGACGCCATCGGAAAATCCGTTACAGCCGCGATCATCGTTGTCGCCGCGTTGGTGATGATGCAGACCCTTGGCTTTTCCATCACAAGCCTGCTCGCCTTCGGCGGGGTTGCCGGCATCGCTCTTGGCTTCGCCGCGCAAGGTCTGGTTGCGAACCTGCTGGGCGGGGCTACGATTTACGCCAGTCGACCATTCAAGGTTGGCGATCATATCGTCTTCCCCGGCACGCCCTCGACGGGTGGATACATCGGTTGGCAGGCGGGCGAGGTCCAGCATATCGGTTGGCGGGCGACCCGCATCCTCGATTGGAATGGCAAACCGTTTTACGTCCCCAATGCCAAATTCAACACCGAGACGATCGTCAACCACTCGCGCATGTCATTCCGCCAAGTTTCCGAATATGTGTATATACGCTTGGAGGATATCGACAAAGTCTCCGCCATTGTAGCGGATGTTAATCACATGCTGGAAGAACATCCCGAGATGGGCGATTATCTCATTTTCAGGTTCGATAGCTACGGCGAATATTCGTTGAAGCTTTATTTATATGCCTACACGTCCAGCGCGGTTACCGCTTACACGGATTACATGAGAGTCAAGCAAGACCTGCTATTGAAGATTGCGGCGATCATAACACAACATGGTGCCAAGCTTGCTGTTCCAGTTGCTGCCGTGCATCTCCCCGACAATCCATTATCGCGACGCTGATGCGAACCGGGCGGTGCGAGGATGGTTCGGACGCTGCGGCAACGTCATCGGCGCTCGCGTACCTGACGGGTGCTATCCCATAACCAGCCGGTAACCCGTCGCACATAGGATCGCGGTCATGCGTTACCTGATTGCTTTATCTCTCGCCATCGGCCCCGTTCCCGCAGTCGCCCAGATCATTTCTGGGCCTGCCAGGGTGGTAGACGGGGATTCGCTGGAAATGACTGGTGTGCGCATTCGGCTGTTTGGCATCGACGCCATCGAAGGACGACAAACCTGTCAACGTAACGGGTCCTCATGGGCCTGCGGACAGGAAGCTGCCGACCAATTGGCGGGAATGGTGCGCGGAAAGGAAATTACCTGCGAACAGCGCGACCGGGACAGATATGGCCGCGTCGTCGCGGTATGCACGGCAGGCGGATATGATCTTGGCGAAGTAATGGTCGGACAGGGCTACGCTGTCGCCCTTTCCACGATATCGGATGCATACGTTGGCGTCGAAGAACGCGCTCGTTCTGCAAAAGTCGGCATATGGGGCGGGCAATTCGACATGCCTACCGCGTATCGCGCCGCGAACCCGCCATCGATTTCAAAAAGTGCGCCGCAGTCAGCTCGTCAATCCGCAACGCAGCAGCGATCGACGAAAAGGGCATCGCGAGCGCCTGAGCCTTATTCAGGTGGCTGCGTCATCAAAGGCAACCGGAATCGGAAGGGCCAGTGGATATACCATTTGCCTGGTATGCCCTATTATGATGTCACGCGCCCGGAAGAGATATTCTGCACCGAAGCGCAGGCTGTCGCCGCCGGATACCGGCGTGCCATCGTCAGGTAAGAGTGACCGCGAACGGCCCGGTTCCCGATGGACACACAGCGGCCCATGCTGACAGTCCGAAATCGCGGAACTGTGCGCCTCACATGATGGGGGCAAGGCTCATTATGAATCAGGAGCAGGGGCTTAGCTGATGCGGCCTGAAATGCCCTGAAACACTATGCGAATCCTCGAATTCGACGGTGATGCGATCCGTGCCGCTGGTTGCAACGGGCTGACCCACGTGAGAATCAGTCGTTCAGCGAAATTCCGGCGATCAGGCAGGCCATCTCCGGATCAATAGTCTCACCGGGCTCGAGCGGCCGCAGCCTTGCGTTCGTGTCGATCGCTTGTTGCAACAAGGCTGCTGTTGCGAAGTCTCCAGACTTGCCCAGAAACGTCAGAGCCATCTGCATCAGGCCGATCGCTATGGCATGATCCCTGTTGTCCATTATGCCCCCGCAATGAAGCCGGTGGCGAGCCCGCTCGGGGCACGCCATCGCTTCGAAACCGGGTGTTGGAAACCTAGATAGCGCTAGGCGCGAACGCCTTTAGCCGGGTGGCCTGGACATGCGCGTCCGCCACCCGGTCGTTCGAACCGGCTCGCTATCAACAGGGTTTCCACGCCCCGCCTGCGTCTCCGCAGGTCTGCATCGTCTAGCCGCATGCAGTGCGCATGAAAAGACGTGATGCTGCCCGGCATGCAAGATGCGCGATCATGTTTCGCGGCCATGCTGGGATGTGGTCAGGATTTCGGCCCGGCAATGCCAAGCCCACCGTTAGCCGATCGTGTGTCAGGCGCAGGCGGCGGCGCGAAACCGGCTGCCTCGGTGCCGAGCAGGCGCGCCCTCGGGCGCGTCGAACCGCTCACCCCACTGCAGCAACGCCGATACGTAGAGAACCGCATCCAGCTTCAGCCACTGCGGTTCAGGGCTCGCCGGACTGACCTCGATTTCCGCCAGCGCATCTATGCGGGCCGCGCTCATAACGAGCGCGGGATGAAGGTCAGATTGCATTACTATTTCCCACGGAGAAGCAACTGCCTTGATATTCGACCTGACCATCGTCGCTGAAAGCATGCATGGATTTACCGTCGGAAACGGCTCGGGATGGGAGATTATCGACCATCATACATATGGCGTCTGCCGCGCTGATTCGGCGGCGACTTCGTCGATCATTTCCGTATGTGCCGCCCAGGCTTGACTGTTTCGGTCATCAGCTTCTGGAGCAGCGGGTAAAGCGAGTGATAGTTGGCGCGATGATAGGAGGAGTTCTGGCTCAACGCATGCGAAATGCGCCGATGCGCCTCCCCCAACGCATGATAGGGCAGGCTCGGCAGGAGATGATGAAGCGCGTGAAAGCGCAATCCCACCGGCGCCCACAAACAGGGCAGAAAGCCTTTCGTCACGTTCGTGGTGTCAAGATATTGCGCGGTGATCGTAAGCGGCGCGCCATCGCTCCCCCAGAGATGCGCGACAAGGGTGCGGATCTGGTTCAGAAGAGCGATCCCCGCGATCACGCCCAGATAGATCAGAACAATGCGCGGCGGCAGCGCTCTGCTCGCCAGCCCGCCAATAAGCGCGATGGCGACCAGGCTTGCGCCTACTTCCTGCCACACCCATTGGCGGGCGAAATCACCCGAAGGCCTCGTCCGTTCGAACCGGGGGTTGATCTGCAAGCCGGATAAGCGGCCGATCACGATCCGCCTGAGCTTTGACGATAGCAGGGACAACGGCCCCAATACACCAAACCGCAGCAGAATGGCGATCGGCATCAGAAACGAGAGAAACAAAAGCAGCGGCAAGGTCCATGGCTTCATGACCACCAATGGCAGATATTCCGGATCATCGATCGTGCCGTAGCGCGCACGGCTATGATGAATGATGTGGATGTCCTCATACATGAACGACGGCAGCATGAGCGGTATTCCGATCAGCAGATTCCATACAAGGCGGAATCCGGGTAGGCGTGCGTGGTCCAAATGGGTGATTTCGTGGATGAAAAGCGTGGCGCGATATAGCGCAAGCACCGCGCCTGCGCCGCACACGATAGCCAGCAAGGTCCAGGACGACATTATCGCGCCAGCGAGCGCCGCATAACCGAACAAGGTAGAGCCCAGAAGGTCGCTCCAGTAGATTACGGGATTGGGGCGGTGGAGATCGCGGGCCAGTTCGGACGCGGCCCGCAGCATCTCGCGATCGTCCGCCATGCCCGATAGCGAAACGTCGGCCGGTGATGATGCCCTACGCGATGCGGCATTTTGTTCGATTGTTGATTTCATACCGCGCCTTTGTATCGTTGTACCAGCATGTGGCTGATGGCGCGCCAGGCGAATGCCACGCGCGTCGCCGCGCGGAACGGGGCTTGACGAGCAAAGCGCGCCTCCGGACGTTCGGCCGTACAGAGTTTAACCGGCCTGTTAGTCGCGGCAAAGATTGGCCCGCCAACCAGGGGGCGCGTGAAAGCAAGGCCGGCTGGCTCCGCCCCTATTTCGATTATGTCAAAAGCCGGCATCGTGGGAAGCTCCTGCGACGAAAAGCGATAAGCCATTCTTATAAAGTCTGGCAGTTCCTCCTTTGCGTCGCCTTGATAGTCATCAAATAGCCTTGTGATAGGCCGTCGCCACAAACCCGATCGAGATATTCTCACATACAATAGGCCTGTTTGCTTCGGATCAGGTCAGTGGGACAGATCGTCAACCCGGTCCGGTTCAAATTGAACCTTGTCCGGCGCTCCAGTGACTGGAGCAAAAATTTCAGGGCCGACTGCCGCCGCGCCCGGGTCCGGCGGAGAAAAGGATCTTCATGCACATGGCTGTCGGACCATGATCTTGGCCGATCGAGGCTTGACGGGATTATCGTTCATATTATGTTCTGCCCAAAGGGATGATTATTATGAATACCAGCCAGTTTCTTGAGCCATTCGACCTTGACGTGACGCTCCGTGATGCGGCGCTCGATGAACTGAATCGGCCGACCCGGCGCATGATCGCCAACGCCGCGATCGGCATGCACATCGAGGATGCTTACTACTCCGTTCGCGAACTGCGCGAGGCGGTAGCTTGGGTCCATGAAGGCGAGATCGGTGGCAAGCGCAGGCTGGCCGCGATTCTCAGCAATTCCGAAGGTGACGACTTCCAGCGCTGTCTCTATTTCTGTCTGGCCGGCCGCGGCGTAGTCGAAATGATTGACGACCTCATGTGGCTGGAAGAGCTTCTCGAAGCGCGCGGACGGATCGCCGGACAGATGCATCGACGTAGGGTCAGAACCTTTCCACACGTTTCGCCTTATGTGGCGGATGAACCGGATGGTCCGATCGTTGCGGCGAGGGAAGATTTTACGCAGGGGAGATCCTGGTGGAGCAATTCCGGCGTGTGACCGATCGCTTCACGGATCGCTTGAGGATATGACCGGATAGTAGCGGAGCAGATGCGCAGCACAGATTCGGCAGTCGCTACTGCCAAAGCCGGCGAGCGCGGTCTTGAACGAACATATGGCCGACAACCGGGCGATGATCTCGCACTCAGACCCGCCGACGCTCACGATTGCATGCTTCTCCCGAGCGGCATTCGTCAAATCGTCGATGTGCCAATGGCGCGTCTTGCCGGATCGCAGATGACGCCGCAACCTTGCCCTTATCCCGCCAGGGCCATGAGCGTTTCCAGCATAGACGTACCAGCCCGGAGCGATCGACACGTGCGTTCTTCGCCGGGCGAACTGTACAGGCGCGCCGAGCAGGAGAACCAGCGCGTAAGCGCCCTTTTCGGCAGGGGCGCTATCGACGTCGTCCGAGAGGAGTTCATATCCCGCTGCCAGGTGCGTCCTGACGGTCTCCGGCACGTTGCCCAGGAAAGGTCTGCCGTGAGCTTCCGCCAAACCCTTCCCGGCGGGATCGCAGGCCATGGTCAAGCGACCATTTCCATGACCACCGTGTCCCTGACACCCGGATCCGTCGATACGAGATAAGGCTGTATAGGGTCGCCCGTGCACGTAATGCTAACCCTTTGAAGCCGGTCATCAAAAATGCGGCGCGCGACTCGCACCGCGTTTTCACGACTGCAGAGGTGTTTGCGCTTCGAGGACAGACCGGACGTCTCATTTACGTTCGCCATGAGCGGTTCCTTTCATCGCCGTGTCGAAACTGAACGATCAGGCGAAGATAGTCTTGTGGATTGTCGTAGCCGGGACGAGTGACCATGTGCGTTCCATCAGCCTGCTGATCCGGTACAGTCCGCCAGTTTCGGGGTCTCTGAGAATAATCCGTCGCCCGCGTTTGCACACCACGAATTCCAGGGCCTGGTGACCATCGGTAAAAGTCATTGGCTCGGGCAGCCGTATCCGGTCTCCGTCGTGTAGCTTTCGTGCGCGGAGCGCGAGGTTCACGCGGCACCGGGCCCGCCATTCGAGAGCATGCTGATTGGTGGTTGAAGTGAGGAGGTCGAGTATGGCGGCCGGGCAATGTGCCTCACACGGGCCCATCGATTCCTCCATGTCCTTATAGCCGAAAACATATCCTTCCTTGTCGCGGGAATTCCAGCGGACCAGGCAGATGATAGCAAACACTTTCCCGCCGACCCCATTCTCGATCACCTGGGCGGCGGCATAGTAGACGCGGTTCCCGGGGCAAGCCGAAGCCAGAACCCTCAGTCCGCGCGAGCCGCCGTCTTCCTGGGGACGCTCGTATGTGAACTGGGCGTCGAGATAGGATTTCGCCGATTGGTGACCACCAAGCGACGCGCGTGACATGTAGAGCCAGCCCATTGCCGGTCTCCTCGAAATTGTGGTTGAATTGAGGTGGGAGCGTCCGTCGGGAGCCTGACGGCTCGCGAAGAACGCCCTCACCAGACGTATGTCGGTAGCTCGTCCAAAGGCGGGCAATCGCGATCGAATTGCAGCCATTGCGCGCCAGACTTTTCGGCGAAGTCGAGGCAGGCGCGCAGTGAGGGCGGAAAGTACGCCCGATGAGGCGAACGGACCCAGATAAATCATCCATAGACCTGCCAACCCGAAGCGACGAGTTGCGCTTGCCAGATTTGCGGATTGTCACGAGCCGCAAGTGGCGGTGGCGAGGCAATCAGCAAGTCGATTTCGGCAGCGACATCTGGCCTCACATGCGCTGTGGACAGGCAGACCATCAGGGTCAGCTCAATAGACATGGAGTCTTCTCCTGTCGGATGGGGCAGGCGGAGAGGGCTGAAGCGCCGGGTCGCTTTGGCCTGGATCGAGTGCGGGACATACCTCACTGAATGAGCGAAGATAGGTGAACGCCTGTTCGGCCTTCGCAGCGGCATGAATGATCGCAGATTTGTCGCCGCGCAGTATCGTTAGCCAATGCCCGACATAGCTGGCATGACTGTCATGCAGGACATTGGGAAGCCCCAGATCCGCACAAACCAGTCCTGCCCCGACCTCGGCAACGAGCTCCTCCATCGCATAGGCATTGTCGCCAAACCGTTTGCCGAACGTCCGGCCAAGGCGATTGGAATGCCCGCTCCAGTGGACCGTCTCATGGGCCCGGACGGAGGCGTAGAAGTCCATCGTCCGAAATGCCGACCGGGCCGGCAGCTGAATATAATCGAAAGTCGGTGAGAAATAGGCTTGGCCACCGCCATGGCGAACATCGGCCGGAATCGCCGCGAAAAACGCATCGATCGCCGCCTGGCGGTCGGATGCGGCAATCGGTGCTGGAGGCAAGTCGGGGGCATAGTACCGGGCGGGCAGCGCATCGATCTGATCGGCGTTGTAGACGAGGTAGTGCCGCAAAAAGCGGATACTTCGTTCGACCTCCCGGCCGGTTTGGGGATGCGTCTCGTGCTTCCTGAACGAGGAATAATAGACCGAGATCGCGCCGCCTTCACCACGCCGGACATTGCCGCCGAGAGCCTCGGCCTGACGGCGGGTCATCCAGTAGCGCGAGCGATAGGCATGTGCGTCGCCGAGAGCCCAGAGATAGAGTGCATTCACTCCCCGATAGGGATCGCCGGAGTGCCGCAGCGGGCGGGCGCCCGAACCGCAGGTCTGCCAGGGCCGTGACCAAGGCGCCACGCCCTCTTCCAGTTTGCGGATGATGAGATCCGTGATTTCGGCCGCGACATCGCGGCTGCTTCGTTTCGATGGGGACATGGCGGGTTTCCGGCCGAATCTGAAAATGGACCGCCGGCATGGAAAGATCCTGCCGGCGGTCAGACGCTCAAGGGGAACGGGGGTCAGGCGGCAAGCACCTGCTCGTCTTCGGTCGATGGCTGTTCGGCCTCGCGCCCGTCGATCGCGTCAGCGCAGTCCTTCTCACCGGCCGCGTCATCCGGCTCCGTCGGGTCGTCGTCGCTTGTCATGCCGGATCGAGAAATTTCATGGCGTTTGGAACCCAGGCAAGCGCCGCGCGGCGCATGTCCGGCTCGACGATCGCTTCGCCGGCGAAGAGCTTCTCGCACGACCCCGAGATCTCGGACTTCTTCATTGTCGCATGACGCGCAGTGAGCTGGGCGCCGCCGATTTCGGCGAGCAGGTTCAATATCGAACCCTTGCTGATGCGATCGAAGAAATTCGCCGACGTCGGGCGCCACCAGCTCGCAACGTCGACTTCCATGATCGTCGCAAGACGATTGTGGAGCGGACATTGCTCGGCCCGGTAACTCGGCTTCGCCTGAAGGGACATCGCAACGATGTAGGCAAGCCAGGCTGCTTTCCCGTCGTCATCGAGCGCGCGGAACGCGTCGAAGCGATCGACTTCCAGCTCGTACTCGGTCCAGTCCGCATCAAGCCCGTCATGAGCTTCGGCGAGATAAGTGCGCGCCCGCGTCACCGGTTGTTCGCCCCGCACCGGATCTTCGGGCGAGCTGGCCTTGATTGTCGAGCCATAAGCACCAAAGCCGCTGATGCGATCATCGATCATCACAAACAGCGCGTAGTCGAGAGCCAGCGCCGGGTTTCCAAGCATCGCGGCCGCCAGGACATCGCGACGTTGCATCGCTAGCTCGTCGTAAAGACGAGCACTGAGCGGCTTGCCGCCAGGACCGACGGCTTCCTGCGGCGGCGCGGAGGCATTGCCGCTGCTACCCCGGTTGGAACCGCCCGTCAGGACGCTTCCGCTGTTTTCATCCGCGGTCGGATCGCCGATGCGGACCGGTTCCTCGCTGTAATATTCGCTGTCGAGGACCATCTCTCCGCTGGGGTTCAGCTTGAGAAAGGCGCCAACCAGCGGCCTGAGCTCCTCAGGCAGGACCGCGGGGCGGAAGTGGATTGCCCGCTCTTCCTCGGCTAACGCGCCCCATTCCTGGTCCAGGGTTGTGTAAGCCTCTTCATCGATCTCATCGTCCGCCAGCTCCTCGCCGATAACATCCTTGCGGGCGGCGATGGCGTCGAGCCGGGCGATCTGCTCATCGGTGAGCTCGGGCTGCGGCAGCACGACGCGGTAGAGACCGGCCGCCGCGTTATGAGTGTAGTTCGATGCGATGGGTCGTATCCAGCCAAGTCCGAGCTCATCGCCGATCCTCTTGGCTTCCGCCTCCATGATTTCGGCGGCCAGGCGCTGGGCGATCTCGGGATTGACCCACTTGTCGCCATTCTCGCTGAACAGATCGGGGTCGATCTTCCCCCCAGCGGCGAGGTAACGCCCCTCACCGACCAGCATCGCGACGGGCTCGGTTGATTTCATGGTCTCGTTAGCGATGATCCGGCGGATCGTGTCCGCGTTGGAATTGCTGGCGCCATAGCTGTTCCACACCAGAAGCTGCTTCTCCTGATTTTCGGTGGAAGCATAAGCCTTGGCGACATCGAGTGTGATCGTACCCTCGCTAAGGGCCTCGAAGATGGGCTCGGCCAGCGTTGCCAGCCGCAGCCGTCCTTCAACGAACCGGCGCGTAAGACCGAATCGTTGGGCGACGCCGTCGATATCACGGTTGAGGCCGATGAAATATTGGAAGGCGCGGCATTCCTCGGCGGGGGTCATCTTGAGCTGATGGAAGTTGGCCGCGGTCGAGGTTTCCGAAAGCGTGGCTTCATCGCCGACCAGTACCTTGACCGGCACGTCATAGAGCTCGGGATCGATGATGCCACGCTCGGCAAGCAGGCGAAGACCTCGCAGACGGCGGCCACCGTCAAAGACCTCAAAAGTGCCGCGAGGCTTCTTCACGGGGGTGACGAGAAGGTTCTGCAGGACGCCCCGCGCCTCGAGATCCGCCGCCATCTGCGGGATTTCGAGAAGATCGTCGGGCCGCTTGCGCACATTGATCGGCGAAAGCGTGAGCTTCGCCAGCTTTACGGACGTGGTCATCGGAAGAGCTCCATCTGGCGTCCGGACCAGCCCGGACACCAGCCCGCCTCCCCCTTCCCTTTCTCGAATTCAGGGTCGCTGAGGACGACAAGAGCATCATGGGGAGCTGTGTGTATTCCGGCTCGCGAGCAGGAGCGCGCCGAATGTTTCAGGAAAACGCCGGACGAAACGCCGGGTTGCCTCTCCAGGCCCTGCTACGTGGCCAGGAACCCGCCAAGCACCGAATCGGCTGATGCCACCGGCACGAAGACGCGAGTGCGGTACTGGATGATCTCCGTGAAACAGCCGATGGACTTGAGCCAGACGAGCCGATCAGCCGGACAGCCGACAAGTTCTATCCGCTTCGATCCGTTGACCACGGATCGCTTGATCGTGCACGGAAATGGATATGTGAGATTGATGGCGCGCCCTGCACTGACCGCTTTCATAACGGCGTCCGCAGTCAAGCTCTCGCCATGATCTATTCCAAGCCGATTGAAGAGTTGGGGCACATGATCATCGAAGACGAGCCGGCCGAGCCATGAGCGCCCTTCCTTATCAACGATCCGGTTGACCGCGAGGTGGTCGCTCGGAAGTGCTGACCATATCGGCAGGAGCAGGCCCGTTGCCAGTCTTATTGACTCGGTGTCGGCCCTGTCCCGCATTGCCGCGACCTCGCGTTCCCAGCTGGCTGCAAAGGTGTCACGATCCACTTCCTCCCATGAGGATTCATAAAGGTCATGCTCGCGCATATAGTCACTGCGCGTCGGACGGATCATCTCGACGCGCGGAATGGGGGTGCCTTCTTTTTCTTCCATGACGGCACGGGCGCGCGTCCGAAGAGCGGCTTTGCGCGACTTGCGATTGACCATGAACGCGGCGCCGGCCTCACCGTCGGCGATCCGCACGATACGCTCGAGTGAGACGGGATTTCGCCTGCGCGCGATCTCGATCGTCAGAAGATGGGATGTGGCGCCGGTCAGAGTGTCGGTGCGCAATATGACATCGTCGACGACAGTTGCCTGATCGACCAGGATCGTCTCGACG
>Ga0265293_10004762_pt1 | contig 23543 bp, 24 predicted proteins | sample Munlanlewell138R_FD_192505 | JGI IMG/M metagenome (GOLD analysis project Ga0265293, IMG submission 192505) | Leachate microbial communities from a municipal landfill in Southern Ontario, Canada - Leachate well 138R | ecosystem: Engineered > Solid waste > Landfill > Unclassified | place: Canada... | reverse complement strand
TTTGGCCAGTCTCACTTGGATGATAATACACATCTTTCATATTAGTGGAATCCACTTTAAAAACTCTGAACCCTATATCTAAATCCTCTGGGTTTACCTGGCTTTCATCAAAATCAAAACTACCATTATTTTTCTCTCTGAGTTCGTCTTGAATCATCTTTCCTGCTCTGCGTATACGTTCTTTGCCTATCTCTGCTATGGTCTTGTAACCTGCTTTGTAAGCCTCACTGTCTTCAGCTGTTTTTTCAGGTAACTGTACCATGATAAACTTTCTTTTCCCACCATCTTCAGCATTTAACTTCATGACTGCATGGGCTGTGGTGGCTGAACCCTCTGATGTCAAGTTAATGCTAAAATAATTTTCCATAAAATTGCACCAGTACCTTATTTATTTTCTTAAAGTTTCTATTGCTACCATTTTATCGAAATACGCTTTTCTATTCAATTAAATCCGTTTATAGATTTCAAAGGCAAAGCTATTTTCTTAGTTCCACTCTATAAGTTCCGTCCAACGATACAATCACTTTTTCTATATATCGTTCCACTAACTCTCTTGTCAGCTCGTTAGTTATTTGGACTTCTTCTTGCTCTTCAACCTCAACGATTTCGCTTATAGTTTTAATCTGAAGGTCTATTTCTTCTTTTAGCTTCAGAAAATCATCTCTGCTGAGATTTTTTCTTTTGTACTCTAAGAAAGCTTCGTCTTTTTCTTTCAGCAATTTCTCTATTTGCACTTCTTTCGGCACTTGTTCTTGCTCTTGTTCAGGCTGAGTTTCCTCTACTTCTTCCAAATCAACAAACTTTAAGACTTCGTTAAGGCAATATTCTTCAAGCTTATCAAGATTGACATTTTGCGTTTTTAAGCCTTTAGTTTTACAAGTTCTGCACCTAAGATATCTATATGTCCCATATGTCCTCACAGACTTTGAGAAAGCCAATCTATGATTACAATCCTCGCAGAACACATATCCTTTCAGAGAATAGCTGATTTCACTTATTTTCTTGTAGTCGATATTTTTGAAAGCCTTTTTAGCCATCATCTCTCTTAACTTCTGAAAATCGCTTATAGACACCAACGGTACATGATTATTGTAAACTCGTCCCCAGTCTTCATTGGGAACTGCTTTTTGATCGTTGCTTCCAACCGCCTTTACCTTGTGCATATTAAAGCAATAAGTCCCGGTGTAGTTTTCATTGCCTAATAACTTTATAACCGCTCCATGCATCCATATAGGCTTTTTGTGATTGTCGGAAAGTACCATATTGTAAACATAGTCCATACTGGTAGTTTGCTTTTTTCTCTCGCTTGGAGTGATGTAGCCTTTTTCATTAAAGAGCTTGGCTATCTTCCTTGTTGATAAACCGTCAAGAGCAAGCTTAAAAGCTTCCTTAACGATAAAGGAAACTTCCTTATCTTCAATGATTTTGTGTTTATCTTGCGGATCTCTTATATATCCGAAAGGCGGCGACCACGCTAAGAACTTGCCTTGATGTTTCAGCGTTGTCATAACGGACTTTATTTTTTCCGAGGCGTCTTTAGCATAGAAGTCGTAGAGCAAATTCTTAAATTGAATATCAAGCTCCGTGCCATTGCCATTTTCGTTTTTGCTGTCATACCCATCATTGATAGAAATAAACCTTACACCCATAAAGGGGAAGATGTTTTCAAGGTAATCGCCGGCTTCGATATAATTTCTCATAAACCTTGAAAGGTCTTTGACGACAATCGTTTTAACTTTGCCCGTTTTGACATCTTCCATCAACCTTTGAAATGCAGGTCTGTTGGTATTTGTGCCACTAAAGCCGTCATCTGCATATTCTTCCATAGCGAGATTTTTCAAATCGTCTTGCGACTTTACAAACTCCTGTAGGAACATACGCTGTGATGAAATGCTTTCGCTCTCAAATCTTTCTGAGCGTTCTTCTACCGAAAGTCTCAGATATAAAGCCAGTTTACTCATATAATCCCTCCAAACTCTCAAGATTGAAGCTTAGCTTAATCTGTAACTTTCTGTCTGTTGTTACATCGATTCTGTCTATGAGTGCGTCAACCAGCTCTTTATCAATCTTAACTTTGTCTTTTGCTCTAAAAATGTTCTTAATCCATCTCTTTGCTCTTTTTTCATTGAGTTTCAGACTGCCGATTTCCGCATCGAGTTTTGAAAACTCTTCTTGATAACCTTTTATCTGTAGGCTGTAGCTGTCTTTCGTGCTTAAATAGGTCTCTTTATCCGTTTCACCAAGAGCATATCTCTCATAAAGCTTTGAACTTAAAACTTCTAACTGCTCAATGCTTTTACTGCAAGCTTTCTTTTTGTCTTTTAAGAACTCACGGCGTTTTTGGAAATTCAAAGCCATATTTTCAATAAAGCTGTTTTCGTCAATCATCTTGCTTGCAATTTCAAGAATCAGATTTTTGACGATTTCATCAAGGTCTTTTTCACGAATTGACACTTTGACATTGTCCGTTATCTTGCCGCTACAATTTTCTGTTTGATGGATATAAAGGAACTTATCTTTATTCTTCCCATAGATTCGAGTTCTCCTAAACATCGGCTCACCACTATCAAGAGCAAATACCTTGCCTTGGTAGCGATTAACTCTATCTCGCTTAAAATTATGTGGCGTAGAAGCGAATGGGTGCTGCTTTTTTCTTTCCTTTCTTTCTGTTAAAACTTTTTCAAAGTCATCCGTAGAAATAATGGCTTCATGAGCGTTTTCCACGACAATCCATTCATCTTCCGATGTTGTTCTTTGCTTTTCGCCTTTAGCGAGGTTTTGTCTTTTTTTGCCTTGCGTCAGAGTTCCTGTATAAGTCCTGTTTGTTATAAGCTTGGATACCGTTCCTTTATGCCATTGATTATTTTCGTCCGTTCTGTATAATTCTCCGGTCTTATAATAGTGCATCGTAGTGGCTATCTTTTGCCTATTCAGCTCTAAAGCGACTTCGTACTGACTTTTCCCTTGCAATGTTAGTTCAAATATCATTTTCACAATGGGAGCAGTCTTTTCATCAACGATTAGCCTCTGTCCTTGTGGCGTTTTATCAATCTTATAGCCATAAGGTGGAACAGAGCCGATAAAATAACCGTTTCTTGCTCTTTGGTGCTTGGCAGAAATAATCTTGGTAGAAATATCTTTGGCATATAGGTCATTGATGATATTCTTCAGCATGACTTCAAAAGACTTATTGCTATTAACGCCTTTTGAAGTATCGAGTTTGTCGGAAACTGAAATAAATCTGACTCCGAGAAACGGAAAAACTTTATCTATAAGTCTCCCCATCTCAATGTGTTCTCTTCCAAGTCTTGAAAGGTCTCTTATGATAATGCAGTTGATTTTCCTGTTTCGTACATCTTCCATCATTCTGATGTATGCAGGTCTTTCAAAATTCGTACCGCTGTACTCGTAGTCCTCGTAAACTTCTATGACTTCAATGTTTTCATCTTTAGCATAGTCTTTGCATACGGCAACTTGAGTTTGCGGAGATGACGATTTTTCTCTCCAGCTCTCACTTCTCTCATTTGAAAGACGGACATAGATACCTGCTCTATAAACCGCTCTTTCTCTGATTTCATCTTTTTGGATATAGCGTTTAGGAGTTCTAGCCATTTGCCATCACCTCCCGGTTACGCATTTCATTCTTAAAGGGGAAGGGAATTATATGTTTCTGATGGATCACCTTATCAGGCGTAGACCTTTTCAGGATTTCTTCCATAACCTTAAGTTCCTCATCGCCCCAAAAGACAATTGTGAGTTTTTTATCTTCCTCCACAAGAATCTTATCTACCAAGTAGACCAGATTAAGCCTGTCGAGTTTAGAATTTTCTTTGAAATACTCCAAGTCGATTAGCCACTGCCTATTTATGATTTGTTCTTTAAGCTCATCTGCCAATTTTTCTTTATTCTCAATTTGGCTGTCGATTTCTTTGATTTTGGCAGCGTAGTTGGCTCTAAATCTTCCGAATTCTTCTTCATTGATTAAATCGTCTTCCAAATCCATAAAGAGAGAAGCTCTTAGCGTTTCATACTTCTTTTTTTCGTTTTTTAAATCGTCCGTTTCCGCCTTAAAGTCAAATGAGTTTATGTCTTTGCTGAGAACACGCCTATAAACGCTTTCATGATATCTAAGATAGTCGAATATGATTTTTTCCATAACTTCTCTCAAGTCATCTTCTTTTACGCTATGCCTTGAGCATTCCCCTGTAGTATTGTTATTGCCACAGATGTAGAAGATAGTCGTTTTTCCGCTATGCTTCACATTTCGTCTTACAAGCTGTGAGCCGCAATCCTTACAAAATAAAAGCCCTGAGAAAAGCGACGGCTCTCCTCTTGAATTCATATCTCTTAGCAGCATTGAATTTGCAACTTCAAATTTGCTCCTTGTAATAATCGCTTGGTGAGCATTTTCGGTTACAATCCAATCTTCTTCCAAGATTTTGATCCGCTTTGAGCTTTTGTAATTTAATTTAGCTTGTTTGCCTTGCTCTAAAGTTCCAATATAAACCTTGTTGCTAATAATCCGATTGACCATTTTAGCGTTCCACTTGGACTTCTTGGCAGTAAATCCCACACTGCTCCCGGTCGTATCTTCCTTATGCTTCGCTGGAGTCACTGCTCCCAAATCGTTTAGATACTTTGCAATGGCACTAGAAGAATAGCCCTCTATCTTCATGTCAAAAATTTTGACGATAATGGGCTTAACTTTCTTGTCGATGATAAGCTCATGTTTGTTCTTTGGGTTTTTCATATACCCAAATGGAGCAAATGCTCCAATGAACTCACCATTTTGCCTTTTCATTTGCTGAGAGCTTTTTACCTTCATCGAAATATCTCTGCAATAACTGTCATTGATGAAATTTCGAATCGGTAAGATGAGGTGCGTATCGTTCGTATCCGCACTGAAAGAATCATAATTGTCGTTTATCGAAATAAATCTGATGTTCTTTTCAGGAAATATTTGCTGTAAATACTTTCCTGTTTCGATATAATCTCTGCCAAATCTCGAAAGGTCTTTGACTACGATGGTATGAATTTCACCTTTTTCAAGGTCGTCTATCATACGCTTAAAAGACGGTCTGTTAAATGTTGCTCCGCTTATCCCGTCATCTACATACTCACGAGCGATTTCAAAGCCGTTATTTTTTGCATAAGCTCTGATTAACTCTCTCTGACTGGATATGGAGTTGCTTTCATCTAAAGCTCCATCATCTCTTGAGAGCCGTAGATACATACACGCTTCATTTCTCATTGCTAATCCTCCTTAAATCGTCACTTTGCTATGGTTTCATTTAAGGATTCAAAGCTTCCACGCATATATTTTACCGCTCCCTTGCTTAATTGTCAGCGGTCTATTTATACCAAAATGAAAGTTCTTTCTACATAATCATTCGCTTTTTCTTCGATTGTCCAATCGATATCACCGCTAACTATTGTTACATTGAATCCGTTAATGTTTTTAAACTCCAAGCCGACAATTTTTTTATCTTCTTTCGGCTGTTCTCTGATTTCACAGTATTTATCCATAAAGATTACCCCTCTTAAATTTAAAAATTAGAGTTTAAGTTTTGTGACTTTAACGGGTGCTATGGGTTAGCTACATAGGAATCTCACCTCCGCCTCTTTTCTCTTGATGAGCCGGCATCAACATATAGAAGTATCATTATCCTCACTTAGATCATGGCTCACGGATTTCCCAAATCCGCTTTTCAAACTGCTATCTGTCGCTCGCTTCTTTCTATCCTCAGCGTTCTGCCGGTATTTATAAAAACCGAAATAAATTTCAGCAAGAAGGTCTTGGCGTAGCGTTATCTCGCTCCTTAAGTGATTAAAGTCCCGTCATGGTCTATTCAATTGTCAAAGTTCAAATTTTCTATGAGAGGGTTTATCTTTAAATTCAAAAATGAATGAGCTGCTTGCCCGTCCATCTAATAAAATTAGGGTCAAATACCCCCTCACCTTTTAAAGTGAATATTTGACCCTCTTGAACACACTTTTTAGATTTTTTCTTCTAAAAGTTCTCTGAGCTTCTTCAAAATTCGGTTTCGTTTTCTGAGAAGCGTGGTTTGGTGCAGACCTCTTTTATTTGCGACAGCTCTGGTCGTTTGCTCATCAAAATAAAGTGCATTGATGATTTCTCTTTCCTCGTTATTAAGCACGGCTAATGCTTCATAGAGAGCTTCAATTCTCGTCTTTGCTTCTACAAGTTTTTCAACATCAACGCTCGTATCTACCAGATTGTCTTCAAAGTTTCCGTCATGGTCTAAGTCAGAAAAACAAAGCAGCTGGTATTTTTTATCCAGCTGCCTTAAGTATTTTTCTCTGTTTTCCATTTTCCAATATGCTTGGTAGATTTCTTTTGTTACTACCACTTTTTGTCCGTCTACGAATAAATAATATTCCTTGCTCATGTTATCCTCCTATTTGTTTTGATTTGCGATTTCTCAATAAACAAATAGGTAGGAGGAGCTCTTGGCTGATACATAAACGCCTCCTGTTTTCGGGCATAAAAAAAGACCGAAGAGAGAAATTCTCCTCAGTCCCTTTGCCACTTTTTGTCCGGTTTTGTTTTTAGGCTATGCCTATCCCAGTATAGTTATTGTATCAGCACTTAAGTACATATTAAATCCGCAATGAGTACATAAGTGGTCCGTTTTTAGTACGCAGTAAGTACGCTAATTTATTTTGTTTGTATTTTCCTGTTGCTCAAAATCTAAGCTCGATACTTCAAGCGTCATAGTGATTGGCAGTCCCTCAAGGCTTGCCACTTTACCGTTTTTAATTCTATCAATGAGAAGTTTAACTTCCTCTTTTTTTCTAAGATCGTATAAAGGTATTCTCATTAACTTTTCCTCCTATCATGAGCTGCTCTATATTTTTTCCCTCTCTTATTTCATGGAGCAGAGTAGGCAGTGAGTAACCCCAAAGAGCAATACCCATAAGAGAGATTGCTTCCTTTTTTCTTAAGTAGTAGGAAGTTCTCTCCAGCCCCGTGATTAACATACAGCCGTCATCGGTTTCCTTTTCTTTTGCCAGAAAATAATGATACAAAATTTTTGAATAAACTTCTCCGTGTTCGGGATAATCCGCAATCTTATCCAGAGCGTTATCGATAACTCCAATAAGCCATCTCGTTTCAAAAAGACGATTTACCTTGGCTTCAAAATCTTTCTTTTTGTGCGTTGGAGCAAATTCGCTAAGATACATCAGAGCAGTATCCAAATCTTTTCCGTAAGTCGCCATCGATTCGCAAACCATGTTGTCCACTGTATTTTTTAAAGACCATACGACATTTCGATAAATACTAAGTACTGCCTTTGCTTTCTCATAAGTCGCAAAGTACTCAAGATTATGTTGGTCGTACAATCCCTCAATCTGTTTCATCATCTTTGTTTTTCGCAAATAAATCACCCCTTTCCAATATATTTTCCTTGTCTTTAAGTGCTTCTTGTGATATTATTTAGGTACTAAAGTACAGATAGATAATACACCATCTCATATCAAAAAACAAGTACTAAAGGACATATTTATAAAAATCATTTCCTTAAGTACCCATTAGGAGGATTTTATGAATTTCGGAGAAAAGTTAAGAAAATTTCGCCAAGACAATAACCTTACTCAGGTAGAGTTTGCCAAGCAAATCGGAGTTGGGCTTAAGACGCTTTCTCTTTACGAAAACTCACAACGGTTTCCGAGAAAAATGGAAACATATCAAAAAATAGCCAATGTAATGAATTGCGATTACAATTATCTTCTTGAAGATACCGATGAGTTTTTAGCAAGAGTAGCGGGTGAATACGGACAAAGTGAAGCACGAAAAGCCAAAGCTTACACGGAAGGTCTTAGTTCATTATTTGCCGGCGGAGAACTTTCAGATGAAGATAAAGATGCCGCATTTCAAGCTATCACAAAAGCCTATTGGGCTGCAAAAGAAGAAAACAAGAAATACGGTAGGCGTAAAAAGAAATAATTAAGGAGGAACACTATGTCTGGAGATTATATTTACGACAAAGTTCAATCCTTAATCAAAAAACACGGAAGCAGAGATCCCGAAGAAATCATTAAGGGTGAAAAGATTATGATTTTTCCTCTTAACGATACCAAGGGCTTACTCGGAATGTACCAAGTTATCTTGAGGAACAGAACAATTTTTATTTCTGCAGACGCAGGCTTTCAAAGAAAAACCGTTCTCGCACATGAACTGGGACATGACCAACTACACAGAAATCGTGCCAGTCATAAAACTTGGTTTCACGAGACAATTCATAGAACGAATAATTCTATTTACGAAAGAGAAGCCAATTTATTTGCCGCACACTTACTCATAGACGATGACGAAATATGCTCCTTAATCAAAGACGGGTATTGTGAAAATGAGTTAGCTTATGAACTTCAAACCGATATAAATTTGATTAAGGTAAAAATATCTGAACTCGTCAGAATGAAACTAATCGACATCGATCCGTATAGGTTGAGCTGTCCGAACTCAGACTTTCTGAAGGACTATAAGCCGATTAAGGAATCGATAGAAAGCATATAGGAGAAGCATATGATAATACTCGTACTTTTATTTGTTGTGGGAATTCCGCTTGCAATATCTTTATACAAAATGCTCGCCGTATCAACGGTAAAAATTGCGGCGTTTGCGATAGATTTTGCATTGGTATTTCTTCTTACTTGTTTCTATGGACATTCATTCATCGGAACAAAACTTGCCACAGGAAATCTTGTCTATCTGATAGACATCGCACTTGGAATTGTAGCGACACTTGCCTACGGAGTTTTAATCATTCTCTTGCACAGCAGACTTCCAAAGGTAAGTATGGTTTTGAACTTCTTTATCGTCCTTATCGGAGTATCCGTTGCATATCCCTTGGCACTCGATTTTATTTCAGCCGTCTTAAAAATGCTGGGAATTGTAAAAGATACATTTACCGAGCTTAGTCTTTTTGAAAATGGGCTTTGGAATAAAATCCTACATTACCTGATTATTTTCATCTTGGCTCTGCCGATATTCGGCTCAAGAATAAAATATCTAAACGGAAATAACGGCAGTTCAAACGAATACGGTGACGGGGATAGTTTAGAAAAGGTATAAAGAAAACCCATATGCTGACATTCTAGAAATAGTGCGGTAAAATAAGGCATATTTTGATATAACGCTTAACGCTTAATCTACAAACCAAACTTTTGTAGCAAGCACAGCCTTTGGATAGCCAAAAGGCGGAAAATTGATGAAGCAGAACCAGTCCGGGCTGCTTCTTTTTTTATCAATTTTGCTTGTTAGGGCGAACCCTAAGACCCCTAAATATTTTGAAACCAAGGAGGAAAAATCATGGAAAACAGAACAAGAAACAAACAGCTTATTATCAGATTGACCGATGAAGAAAAGGAACTTTTCAACGCCAAAATGAAACAGGCGAAGTGCCGAAACATGAATCAATTTGTAAGAAAATGCGTATTAGAAAAAGAAATTTATCATGTCGATTTAGAGCCTTTTAGAAAGCTCCACGAACAATTTGCTAATGCAACAAGCAACATCAATCAGATTGCAAAGAGGGTAAACTCTACGGGCATAATCTATAGGGAGGACATTCAAGATATAAAGCTTCAGCTTGAGGGATTTTCAAAAAAGCTGATCCAAATCTACTCCTTGCTCTTAAATAGGACGACTAACACAGAGGGGAATTAACTATGGCGATTACGAAAATACACCCGATAAAAGCCACATTAAACCTTGCAATCGACTACATTACCGGCTCCGAAAAGACCGATGATGAAGTGCTGATATCATCAAAACATTGTCATCCGTCTACGGCTCATTTGATTTTTAGAGATACAAAAGAAAAGTCTGGAACTCACGCAACCGTTCTTGCAAGACATCTTATTCAGTCCTTTCTTCCGGGCGAAACAACTCCCGAAAAGGCACACGATATAGGAATGGAATTATGTAAAAGAGTTTTGAAAGATGAGTATGAATTTGTCCTCGCTACCCATGTTGATAGAGGGCATATCCATAATCACATCATATTCAATAATGTCAACAAAGACACAGGGAAATGCTATAAGAGTAACAAAAGAAGTTATCACCAAATAAGGTATCAGAGCGATAAACTCTGCAAAGAAAACAATCTCTCCGTCATAGATGAACACTACGAAAAATTTAAGAGGAAATACAAAACGGCGGGGAGAAGCTGGTACGAAAATGAGCAACATAAAAAAGGCACTTCCTGGAAAAGCAAACTCCAATTTGACATCGATAGAATGATAAAGCAGTCCAAAGATTGGGACGAATTTCTTGAGAAGATGGCAAATCTTGGCTACGAAATTAAGCACGGAAAACACATCGCTTTCCGCCATAAAGATAAGCAAAGATTTACCCGGTCTAAGACAATCGGAGAAGATTATACCGAAGAAAGGTTAAAGGAAAGAATTGCGGAAGAGCCGAGATTCCAGACAAAATTACAGAAAAAACCGTTAGAAAAGGTCATTGACATCTCTAATAACGAGAAAGCCAAGTCCTCAAAAGGATATGAGATTTGGGCAAGAAAACACAACTTAAAAGCAATGGCAAATTCCGTTATTCTTCTCAGAGAACACGGCATTAAATCTATCGCCGAACTCGATAAACTCATTCAAAAAAAGGCGGATATTCGCCAAGAAACAACGGAAAAGATAAAGGAAATCGACACAGAAATGAGCCACTTGTCCGAGATGATGGAACACGCATACACGGTTACAAAGTACAGGGAAATTTATAAATATCACAAGGAAAACCCGAATGATAAAAACTTTGAAAATGAATATTCAAGAGAGCTTGCCGTGTATAAAGTGGCGGCTACCGAAATCCTCAAGCACTACAAAAAGCTCCCTAACACCAAGGAGCTTTTAGTGGAAATCGACGGTTTACAAGAAAAAAAGAATACCCTTATGAAAGAGTATTCCGAATCCAAAGATATGCTTAACGACCTATATTTGATACGCAAAAACTTTGAGCAGTATATGGGAAAAGAGATAGAAAGGTGAGTTTTTTCTCTTTCTTTTAATCAATGGTTTATAGAATCGCCTTTTGTTCCAACGATTTTCTCCTCGACATTATCGGTTTTCCTTTTGCTCAAAACATGTGATGCACCTTCTACCGTTTCGATATCTTCGGATAAGTCTTGTAAATATATTTGCTCTCCCAAACTTCGTCCCGGTATTCTGTGATTTAAGAAGATACTTGATGTTTAATGTGTCAAAACTATTGAATCCGGGTCATACAAAGCTATCATTGCATGACACTTATTCTCAAAAATATATCCATCATGGCCACTATCTTCTATAAATAACTCTAAACAATTCATTGCATATGAGCACATGTATGTAGGAAAATGAACTTTGGAATTACTTGACACCTGGCTATTGCAATTTATTTTTGTGAGCTTTATGCCGCATGTGTGGAATATTTCAATGGGTAAATTATTCCCGCATAAATAACCCAAATGTATATCACTTTGTCTCACTTCCAATGGATCCCCCCTTTTTCTCATATTCTTCTAAGGCAATAAGAGCAGCACCAAGCGCACCGACTATTTGAGGTTCGGGAGGCACATAAATCTTTTGGCCAATATATTTTTCTAGTTTACAAACCAAACCTGCATTTTTGGCTACTCCACCAGTCATTACAACAAGAGGATCTATCTTTGCTTTTTCTAACAGGGCAACGGTTCTGCAGCATACAGAATCATGAATCCCATCAATAATGTCTGCGATAGTATTTTCCTCAGCTATCTTAGATATAACTTCTGACTCTGCAAATACTGTACAAACACTGCTTAGCTTAATCTCTTTAGTAGCATGTGCTGACAGTTTCCCCATCTGGTCAACACGAACATCCAGAATTCTTGCCATGGCCTCAAGAAACCTTCCGGTACCTGCAGCACACTTTTCATTCATTATGAAGTCTTCAGCTCTCCCATGTTCATTTACTTTTATTACCTTGCTGTCCTGACCACCAATATCTAAAACTGTTCGTACTTGTGGATAGAAGTGTATTGCACCTTTGGCATGACATGATATTTCCGTGACATCTTTAGCGGTATCATTCACATTTTTTCTTCCATATCCAGTACTCACAATATACGTTATATCAGACTCTAAAAGATTGTTCTTTTCACATAGTGAGCTTATTGCTTTTTGGGCGGATTCTTTATGATTCGGACCTGTTGGAATTACCTCATAACTGATTATTTCTTTTTCACTATTAATAAAAACAACATTGGTAGAACTGGATCCAATATCAATTCCTGCAAACATATACTCCTCCCTCCTTAAATATACAATCTACAAAATCGTATTTAGATATTTGCTTCTAATCTAGCTATAGCCAAGGTTAATGTCGGTGATGACATCTTTTTCTGTCCGAAATCCCAACCTTTATAACCTGTGTATTGTGATTCTGGAATAAAAGAGCCATCCTCGTTTTGTTTTTCCAATATTATGGATAGCATTTCATTGTAAGCCGCCTGTTGCCTTGCATACTCAAATTTACTTAATACTTGAACAACATGAATAATATCATACCAGTGATTAGGGTATTTTAATTTTTTAAAATCAGTTCCCATGCCAAACATATATATCTTTCGTTCTCTTGTATTTATCCAATGATTACAAATTGAATCAATAGCATTTTTCACAAATTCTTTATTGTGATATTCTGGTAACAACGAAAAAACTTGTAATGACCATAGTGATCCCACCGGGCAATAATCTGTTTTTCTTCCCGGACCATGGAATTTATTTACAGATCCTGAGCATCTCCATCCATTATCCTCTGCTTTTGAAATTAAAAATTGTATCCCTTTCATTACCCGTTCATCCTCTTTATATCCTAATGCTATTAAAAAATGGATTAGTAGGGGAAAATCACACATTAACCAGTCCATATGTGGCTCTTTTGCACCTCCATACGCTTCTGGAACATGTAATAAGGATAGGAACACACCCTCTTCATTTTGGTTTTGAAAGATTTTATTTGCCAGGTCCTGCATCACCTTATCTGAACGATCTAATCCCATTTCCAGTAAAAGATATGCTTTGTGAATAGGATGATTTACGTCATTATGTCTGACCAATGGTGGCTCTGGCCACTGTTCAACAATTTCTACGGTCTTTTTTACTTCATCACATTCTAGTAACCGCTTTTTCTTTTCTATTGCAACATTCTCATCCTGTTCAAGAAATTTACTAACACCATATTCTACCCAGGGTTCATTCTGTCTCTTTAAATACTCCATACAATCATACTTTAATTTCATAGCCAACTCCTCCGAAAATTTTATTTGTGAGCCTCAAGAATATAATAAGTCTTTTTCTTCTCTACTAACTCGAAAGAAAAACCTTTCTTCTCAAATAACGCCTTTACTTCCTGTACATTCAAATAATGATCATCAAAGATAGATTCCATGATACTGATTCGCCCCATAGATTTCAATATTCTTACCATTTCATTGATACTTTCATCCATCTTAACAATCTCGCCAAGAACTAGGTTAATGCAGATTAGATCAACAGAATTATCTGATAAATCAATCCTACTACTATCTCCCTTTAGATATCTGATGTTATTCAAATTCTTCTTTTTAGCTCTATTTTGAGTTATCTGCAGCATTTTTTCTCTGATATCCATAGCAATCACAGTTCCATTAATATTCTCTGCCAAAGGTAAAGAATAATATCCTGGTCCACAGCCTAAATCCAAGATCACAAGCTTTTCAATTTTCTTATCTATATTCAAACTATCAATATACTTTTTGGTTGAAAACAATATATATCGTAAGGGCTGCAGTAATACATACGGTGGAGCCGTTGATGGTATCATTTTAACTTTACCTACATCTGACTTTATTTTTCCCACAATGATAAAGTTTATAATAACAGTGACTACAACGACTACTCCAAGAAATAGGTAATCATACTTTAAAAAAGGCATTAAAACGGCGATTAAAAACACGAATACAATTCCGCCGAAGATTGGTCCAGCATCCCTCTGCAGCCCGCGTTTCCAATTGGCTTTGCCCTGAACTGGAATATCAAGAACTTTACCACGATATGGTAATAGCCTCGGTACCCTTTTTTTATATGTATCGTAAAATTCATTACATATATTCATCAAGTATTTCTCTTCTACATAGATTTGATGCAAATGTACTGCTATAGTCGGTAAAACAGCGATAAGTACAACCTGCCACGAACCAAAAATCAAACCAAACCCAAGAGTAAGGATAATTGCACTAAAATACATTGGGTTTCTGCAATATCGGTAAGGCCCATTTGTTATAATACCATTTGTTGCTATAGGTTCAACAGAATTAATATTTTCCCAGTTATACATAGCTGTCCATATCCTTAAAATAATACCGATAAACATGACAACTGTACCTGTTCCCAGCATTGGCTTACTAAACCTTTTGTTCTCATCTAAAACAAAATACAAAAGTCCTATAGCCACCGGAATAACACCCATTAATACCCGATATTTATATAATAAAAGATGTATTTTTTTCATTAAATTTCCTCCAGAATTACTTGATGTATTCTTTGATCCAATTATGACTATTAATTAGACTAAAATTCTCATTATTTAATTCTTGAATATCTTCCTCCTTAAAGGGTATTGCTGCTAATATTGCATTTCCATCCATAAATAGTTCTTCTGTTACTTCGTGATACAAATGGTATTTCTTCTTCTTACAAATTAGTCCACAGCCAGTATCCTCTTTGCAAATGATCCTTTTCGTATAACATTTTCTGGTCAATGCGACCATTACATTACTTTTATGAATATAAATTTGCATTCCCTCTTTTTGTAATTTCCTGATTAGTGGAAATGTCTCAGGGATATAATCGAATTCAACTCCATAAATATCATTACTTTTTAAAAATTTTAGCGTTAATTTGTAATTCAAATTTGATAAATGAAATAATTTCTTATCTGCAAAATTTGAAATCATATTATCCTTCCCCATGACTGAAGGCATCGCAGGCCTGGCTCTCATTGGTACTGAGATGGTCTGTCGGCCTAATATTACCCTTAAATTCTTTAAAAATAATAATTTTTTGATTTGGCTAATACCAAAATCATTTGCAATGATATAAACTGGCAAATCATATGTATTTATCTTACATAACTGCTCCTTTACCAAATTTATTTCATAATCATTCAAGCGCGGATATATGAAAGATAATCTTTTTCTGTACTTTTGAGATAAGTTTATAGCTTCATCCAATTGATCATCCGATAAGCATTTTTTGAAACAAAATTCATCCCCAAATCGAAGTTCAGAAGTTTCTTGTGGAATTTGAATGCTCTCAATATCCTTTAGATCATAACAATCAATACACTGTACTAACTGATTCATCTATACCCTCTCTTTCATAAAAACATTTCTTCAACCGACAGACTCCATGAAGTTCTGGAGTAGTCCGCTTTAGATTTTCTAAATACTTCTCATAGCCTTTCATATCATCGCTTTCCAAAAGCTTAATTAGAGCCGCATACTCCCCTGGAACCCGCTCCTGATATTCTATTGGCTGGCATCTCCCTTCTATCTTTAAGACAGAAACATTCGTTTTTAAAAGATCAGGCAGATAACATAATGAACAGAATGGAAAACTATTCAAACAGTTGAGATTCATTTTTTCATCACTTTTCCAATCCTCCATTTGAAAAGTAAACATACAAGGATTACGAATACCAATTGAAACAAATGATTTGTCGTTATCCAATTTCCATAGCGGATCATCCGGGAATTCAACACTTTGCTTTTTATAGGAATGGGATAAATAGCAATTCCCATTAACATTAGAGCACCCCTGGCCGTGAATAAACGCCTCTATTTCTATGTTGTATGGATTATTTACCAAACTGGATAATTCTTTTAATGTAGTATCCGGTGGAGCAACAACTCTTGCTACATTGAACTGTGAATAAAAGCTAATAGCCTCCTGATTTCTCACTGTAGCAAAACTTCCTATATGTATTGGAGTTTTCACTTTCATCTGTTCTAATAATAAAATCAAACCTAAGTCAGCTACTATAAAACTATCTACCTCTGACTTTACTGCCTGCCTTATATGCGGTTTTGCCAAAATCTCAAGAATGTCAGCCATAAATGGTAGATTAAGACAGGTAAATAATGCTTTTAGACTTTTAACTGGTAGACCTTTTGGTTTTTTAATATGTTGAAAAGTAAAGTAATCCTCATTATTAAAATTGGTCACTGTATCTATGTTTGTTGCACTTAAAACTTTGTTTGGTGACCAAAAGATTTCAATTTCACCTTTAAAAACCAAAGCAGTTAAAACTATAAATACTAATTGGTATTCGATGTTATATTCGATAGAGTACCATAGATTTGCGTCTGCATAATGAGGGTAGAGTATATCTGATCGATTAATTACTGTTTCTGTGCTTGAATTTTTAAATAAGCTAATAATTGAATCGGCATATTTACTGTTCTGGATATCAATGTATTGTCCATTATATAAACCTAAACCGTTTAATACTGCTTCACCATCACGATTTTCTTTGTCAGGGCTGACAATTTTTCTTAAAGCAGATTTTACTCTCTCCTCAAAATTTTCTTTGGTTAAAGTCTGATTAAGATTTGTAAAAGAAGGATAATCCGGATATTTATCATTAAAGCAATTATTCAGTAAATTAGCAGATAACTTATAAAAAATCATCTCTTTTGATGAACCCTCTGATAACAATGGGTAGCTCTTTAATGGTTTAGTTTCGCCTTTATAAATCACATTCGTTTTATCAATGTATTCTTTGTCAAAAAGCTTGATTGCAATAGAAAGCAAGTCATCTATCTGTTCCTCAAATAGTTTTTTGTGGTTACTTGATGCTGAAACATATCTGGCTTTTGCTGCACCATACCGATAAACAACATCTTTAAACTCATCAGATAAACCCGAAAAATCAAAATAAACTTCATCAGATTCATCATTACGATTTATAGAATTAAATAAAGGACAGAAAAAAATATAATATTGCTGGATAGGCTCTGTCGTACTTCTCTCATTAGGATTTCCAAAAAATATATAACCTAATCTAAAACTTTTTTTAGAAGTCCATTCCAAACTGTGTTGCCAGATTTTAAACCCTGAACTATATGAATCCTGCTTTATTTCCAAGACATATTGTAAAATTTCAAAGAAATACTGGTCAGCAACATTATTGTTTTTCTTTATCTCATCTGCATAATCTTTTATCAATTGCATGATATTTATTCCACCCTCAGATCTTAAATAAAAATCATCATTGATTTCATTTTTGTCAATATACTGCCCTGAGGTAGCTTTAACTAAAAGATTTGCAGTGCTCTCAACATTCTCTAATAACAACTCAGGATCGTTAACACCTGCAATAGTCGTACACAAATCTTCTTTTAAATTTGCGGCATTGTCTCCGATTTGTTTTTTTAAATCGTCAAAGAGAACTCTTATAGCTAAAGCATGTGTAATTTTGAAAGCCATTTCTTTTCTATTGGTTCTTCCTCGATCAAAATAGCCGTTAATCCTCTCATATATAATTTCTGTCTTTTCTTTTACCTCTCTAATGTCTGGAATAGACATCATGGCGGAATCATTTTCAATCTCAGTCCAGTATGTATCATAGGTAATTAGTCCAGGCTTATCTTTAGGGATTTCTTCATCTTTAATCTTATCAAATCTGGAAGACAAGACTTTGAGTATTTCTCGCTGGCTTTTACCATGTTTTATATTTTCAAAGGCACTTATAAACGATCTATGAACAGGAAATAAATCCACAAATTCATTTAAATCTGTATTAATACAATCAAACAAATGTGCAAATTTTAATAAATGCTTTCTGATTAAATCCTTTTGATGATTATCTTTTTTTAATAATCGCTCCTTTACTACAAAAGCAACGTCTTCTTTCGTAATAATGAGGTCAGAATAACGATCCTGAATTTTATTTAACATCTGAGCCTGGAACTGAAACTCAGGAGATCTGTATAATAACTCCTGCACACCAAACATAACTCTAAAACGAGAGTTGTTGCAAGACTCACCAAATTGTCTCAAAAACATCAAATCATTACTTAACTGGTCAGGCTTTCTCCCTTTTAAATACTCTAAAACCTCATCCATAACAATGAGTAAAAAATGATCAGGAAAATTCTCTTCAAAAACAGACATCATATCTTGTATTGATTCTTTCCAGCTAAAATTTGAGTTTTCGTCAAAAGTATATGATATGCCTAATGTGTCTAAAAACCTTTCTATTTGGGCAAAAACAACATCTTTTAGAGGTCTATCCACTCCTATTTCAAATTTTAATACTTTATATTTACCTGCGATCTTTTTAAATTGATCTATCATTTCTGGGCTACTTAATAATTGCAAAAACTCACTATTCTCGGCTATACAGGATACTAAAGACATTAAATGAGATTTACCAGTACCATAACTACCAACAATTTGAATGCCCCTTGTTTCATGTTCTGGCTCAGTATCAAGATTTTTAATAATTATCTCTGATATATCTTCTTTCATTTTTTTGGAAAAAACAAAATTTTTAACATAAGTCTCTGCGAATTTCTTGTCGGAAGCTCTCACTAACTGAATAACAGTCGTAATAGGCTCAAAATTAATTACTTCGCTATATCTCATGATTAATCCTCCTTATGATTATATCATTAAAATTTATATAATACTCATTTTTTTTGGTATCCCATGATAAAATATTATTGTCAATACTATTTTCCCAAATAATAAAAATAGGTCTATTTTTAGATGCATTTATAAGAATTTTGTCTATATTTATACTAATTTCTTTCTCTAATAATATTCCCATGTTATGTATAAATAAGGGGTCTGTTCCATTGTGTAGCGTAGAATTTACAAACTCTATGGCTTCGTCGCTTATGTATTTACTATCTATTTTATCCTTTAAATGCTGTGATAAAGATAAACCGACATCAAATATCTCAAAGTCTTTGTTTTTTAAATTTTCTATTAAATCAAGAAAATGATTATCTGATAGAGAGATAATACAAAGTTTATAGCTGAGATTCCTATTCTTAAATTCATCAATTGTGCTTAAAATCTTCTCAATCATTCAATTCCTCTAACGACAATGTCCTTCTTCTATATATGTATACTTTATCATATTCAGCATATTATTAGCTAATATAAACCAATGTGTACAATATATTTAAAAGCTAATAAACGTCAAGGAAAAAAATAGTTGGGATAGATCTTGTTGTAAAAGTGAGTTGTTAGTCGAGGAGGTATGGATGAGAACATATACAATTTTAAATACATCTCAGAAAGTCACGAAGATTTATTATTGTAAAAAATAATCGCCTCCAAACCCGCTCTGGGAGCCTGTTTGCAAAATTGAATGAAAATAGTTTTAATAAAGCTGAAAATCGGACGCATATATAAGTAGAGGGGTGCGAATATTTCTTTCACCACGAAGGGTTTGCTTCGCAAAAGAGAGAGAGTGAACAAGTGAACGAGTGAGTAGTTTTTTCCGATCGGCATACAATACATTTTATATAACCACAAAGGCCACGAAGAGCACAAAGGTTTTTTTTCTTAGCCACGAATCACACGAATAGGACACGAATAGGTTTTTTTTCATAGCCACGAAGAGCACAAAGATTTTGGTTTATTTAAATAGACTTAAGTCAGTAAAATTCATTTTGTAATATTAAACGTGTAGAATATAATGCGATTAATAGCATAACTAAAAAAAAGCTTGACTAATTTTGCCGTTTTAAGAAAATAATAAAAAAAGAATTATAATGGAGGCTTTAATGTACGGAAGAATGAAAAATGATTTGCAAGAACTTTTTAAAGAACTAAAAGAGAATGGTCTATTTAAAACTGAACGTATTATTACAAGTGCACAAGGAGCAGAAATATCTGTTTCAACAGGTGAAAAAGTATTGAATTTTTGTGCAAACAATTATCTTGGCTTATCAAATCACCCAGACGTAGTGAAAGCATCGCAAGATATTATGGATGAATGGGGATATGGTTTATCATCAGTTAGATTCATTTGTGGAACACAACAAATACATAAAGATTTAGAAGCAAAAGTGTCAGAGTTTCTTGGCACAGAAGATACTATCTTGTATGTAGCATGCTTTGATGCTAATGGAGGTGTTTTTGAGCCTCTGTTGGGAGAAGATTCGGCTATTATATCTGATGAGCTTAATCATGCGTCTATTATCGACGGTGTGCGACTGAGTAAAGCAAAACGCTATAGATACAAACACTCAAATATGGAAGAATTAGAAGCCCACTTAAAAGATTCGCAAGATAGCAAATACCGACTTATTTGTACTGATGGTGTTTTTTCGATGGATGGCGATATTGCAAAATTAGACAAAATAGTTGAACTTGCTGAAAAATATGATGCTCTTGTAATGGTTGACGATTCTCATGGCACAGGATATATCGGTAAAACAGGTCGCGGAACGCATGAGTATTACGACTTAATCGGAAAAATTGATATTATCACAACAACATTCGGCAAGGCTTTAGGCGGAGCAAATGGTGGATGTACCTCTGGAAGAAAAGAGATTATTGAACTCTTAAGACAAAAATCAAGACCATATTTATTCTCAAATACCGTGTCTCCAGCAGTTGTTGGAGGTACTTTGAAAGTCCTTGATATGCTGACAGAATCTAACGATTTGATAAATAAAGTAATGGACAATGCTAAACTATTTAGAACTGAAATGGAAAAAGCTGGATTTAAGCTCCAACCAGGTAATACCGCTATTGTACCTGTGATGCTTTATGATGAACCATTGGCTTTGAAAATGGCTGATATGTTGCTTAAAGAAGGTATTTATGTGATAGGCTTTGCATTTCCTGTTGTACCAAGAGGACAAGCAAGAATACGCGTTCAATTATCAGCAGCTCATTCAAAAGATGATGTTCACAAAGCAATTGATGCATTTATCAAAGTTGGAAAAGAATTGAAAGTTATATAAAGAGGATTTAGAGGAAGATTAGCTCTTCCTCTTTTTATTTTCAAAATGAATAAAGGAACTTTATACTTAGTGCCAACACCAATAGGTAACTTGAAAGATATGACTTATAGAGCTGTTGAAGTTTTGCAAGATGTCTATCGAATTTATGCTGAGGACACACGAACTTCTCGACATCTTTTGTCTCATTATAAAATTGAAACGCCATGTCATTCTTATCATAAGTTTAACGAGAAAAAAAGATTGAGCGAACTTATTATGCATCTTAATAGTGGCTTTAATTTGGCAATTATATCAGATGCAGGATCTCCAGGTATTTCTGACCCCTCAAATATCATAGTAAATGAATGTATTAACAATGACATAAGAGTTGAGGCTTTGCCTGGTGCTACTGCCTTGATACCAGCAATCACAGCGTCTGGGTTTAATTCTGATAGGTTTGTAATGCTTGGATTTTTATCGAATAAAAAACAAATTGCAAGTCAAACACTAAAACAATACGAAAAGTTTGACCTGCCTATTGTAATCTACGAATCACCGCACAGAATTATCGATACTCTGAAGATTTTGTACGAAACTTTAGGCGACAGAGAAATTTGCATAGCACGAGAACTGACTAAACAGTTCGAAACTTGGTATCGTAATCGATTATCGTACTTTGTAAATAATCCAGAGTCAGTTAAGATAAAAGGTGAATTTGTCGTCGTGATCAATGTTGCAGAAAAAGAAGAAATAACAGATGTGGATATATTAAGAGAAATTGATAATTGTTCAGAAGATTTGTCTAAAAAAGAAATTGCAAATATTGTGGCAGAAAAACTCAGTATTTCCAAAAAAATAGTATATGAAATGCTTATAGCAAGAAAGTAGGAGAAAATGGAACTATCAACAAATAATGAAGTTATAAAAAGTACAAAACCACCGATGACACCTGTATTGATCGTGTCACAAAACGAAGAGGGAAAGCCTAATATAATGACAGCAGAATGGTATATGAGGACTTCTATTGAACCCCCAATGTTTGCTATATCAATCGGAAATATTAGGCATACACATAAGAATTTAAGCAACAATAGGCTTTTTAATATTAATGTCCCAGCTTCTGATATGGCAGAAGTTGTGAAGTATTGTGGTACAGTCACTGGCAAAGATACTGACAAAATAGATGAATTAAACTTAGAGCACTTTAAAGGTAAATTAGGCTTACCCTTATTTAAAGATGCAAAAGCAGGATTTGAGTGTAAAGTTATAAGTCAAATACTAAGTGGAGATCATACAATCTTTATCGGAGAGGTCAAGTATTGTTGGCTAAACGAAGAAAAGTCAACTTTAGTTATGTACCCTCAAAAATAGAAAATGGAGAAAAAGTGAATAGAATATACTTACCAGTTGATATATGTTTTGGAGAAAAAGTTTTAAATACTAATGGCGATGCAATATGTGGGCTTGGGCAAAAACCAATGCTTGTGACAGGAAAAAAGTCAGCAATTACATCTGGAGCTTTAGATGATGTTGTGAGCCTTTTAAAAAGTAGCGATAAAGAATACTTTATCTTTAATGAAATAACAGAAAACCCTGATCTGGATACAATAGATAGAGCAATTAATTTGTTTGTAGAAAATAAATGTGATTATGCAATTGGAATCGGTGGAGGTAGTCCTCTTGATGCAAGTAAAGCTATTGCCTTAGGAGCTGCAAATAGATTGCGAGCAAAAGATCTTTATGATGTGGCTAATCATCATCAATGTTACCCCATTATCGCTGTGCCGACTACATCTGGTACAGGGTCTGAAGTTACACAGTATAGCGTTTTGTCAGATAATGAAGCAAAGAAAAAGGCAGGGTTTACAAGTTTTCTTGTTTTTCCTATTGTTGCGTATATAGACCCTCAATATACTCTTAGTGTACCTCCTATTGTAACTCGTGATACAGCTATTGATGCCTTGAGCCACTTGTTGGAAGGACTTTATTCAAATACGAGAAACAGACTTTTATTCCCTTTTATATATGAAGGAATAAAGCTTATTGTCCATAACTTAAAAGATTTGTTGGGTGATTTGCGCAATCTTGATCTGCGTGAGAAGATGATGCGTGCTTCACTGTATGGCGGAATTGCTATTGCACATAGTGGCACAACACTTCAGCATGCTATTGGCTATCCTTTAACTTCGGAGCTTGGGCTTTCTCATGGTATGGCAAATGGAGTTGCTATGAAGGCAATTATGGAGCTTTTTTATCCGAGTGTTAAGGAAGGACTCGATGAGATGTTTAGACAGCTAAATATGAGTAAAGAAGAATTTTATGATTGGCTTGACTCTTTGGATTTGATTTATGATGGTCAGATAACAGAAGAATTTATCGAAGCTAAATATGATGAAGTAATGCAAAGTAGAAATATGGGTAATAATCCATTTGAGGTGAATGCAGAACAGGTGAAAGAGGTTTATCGGAAAATTGGGCGGTGAGGGGATATTTAAGAAAAGTATTGTCTTTTTTTCTATGTTTTGATCTAAATAAAAA
>Ga0265293_10004761_pt1 | contig 23551 bp, 23 predicted proteins | sample Munlanlewell138R_FD_192505 | JGI IMG/M metagenome (GOLD analysis project Ga0265293, IMG submission 192505) | Leachate microbial communities from a municipal landfill in Southern Ontario, Canada - Leachate well 138R | ecosystem: Engineered > Solid waste > Landfill > Unclassified | place: Canada... | reverse complement strand
CACGAGGCGCGCGTTACGGAACACGGTGCGGCCTGTAGAGCGCGCTGCGTGGCCAGAAACCAGTAGGGGGTCGTTACCGGAGGTGGAACGCTGCTCCATAGAACTCATCTCTGCCCCACCAGAAGCGTGTACAGCACGGCCATGCGCGTGGGCACGCCGTTGGCTACCTGCTGCTCGATGACGCTGCGCTCGCCGTCGGCTACGTCCGAGGCGACCTCGAGGTCCCGCACCAGCGGTCCCGGGTGCATGACTATGGCGTCCGGGTGCGCCAGCTTAATGACCTCGCTCGTGACCTGGTAGCGCGCCACGTACTCCGCGAACGACGGGATGAGCCCGCGCGTCATGCGCTCGCTCTGCATGCGCAGCGCCATAACGGCGTGAGCACCCTCCACCGCCTCCTCCAGGCGGTTACTCACGGTGACGCCGGGCAGGTCCGCGAACTCGCGCGGCACCAGCGTGGCCGGGCCGGCCAGAGCGACCTCCGCGCCGAGCTTGGTGAACAGCTCGATGTTGGAGCGCGCCACGCGGGAGTGATCGATGTCGCCCACTATCGCCAGGCGCCTGCCCTCGAACGCGCCGTTGCCGCCGAAGCGGTTACGGAACGTGTAAGCGTCCAGCAGAGCCTGCGTGGGGTGCGCGCGGCGGCCGTCGCCAGCGTTCACGATGGCCGCGTTAGTCCAGCGCGCCAGCTGGTGCGGCACGCCCGCGGCGGGGTGGCGCACCACGTACAGGTCGGCCTGCAACTGGTCGAGGGTGCGCAAGGTGTCGCGCAGGCTCTCACCCTTGGTCAGCGACGAGCCGCCCGCCGCGAAGCTCATGACGTCGGCGCTCTGAGCGCGAGCCGCGCGGTCGAACGACAGGCGCGTGCGGGTGCTGTCCTCGAAGAAGAGCGTGGCGACCGTGAGGCCCTGCAGGGCGGGCACCTTCTTGATGGTGCGGGTAAGCACCTGCGCCATGACGTCGCTGGTATCGAGCAGCGCCAGCGCCTCCTCCTTGCTCCAGTCAGTGAAGTCCAGCAGGTGCTGCTTACGGCCGCGCCTGGGGCTGCCCTCGCGGGGCGCTTCGTTGCTGGTAACGGAGGTGGTGGCGTCGTTAGGGGCGACCGTAACGGCCGCCATCAGTCGCGCTCCCAGAGCTCAACGGCGTCCGAGCCGTCGATCTCCTTGAGCTTCACCAGCACGATCTCGCTGGCGCTGGTGGGCACGTTCTTGCCCACGTAGTCCGCCCGAATGGGCAGCTCGCGGTGGCCGCGGTCCACGATCACGGCGTACTGGATCGAGGCGGGGCGACCCATGTCGATCAGCGCGTCAAGCGCCGCGCGCGTGGTGCGGCCCGTGAACAGCACGTCGTCGCACAGCACGATGCGCGTGCCGTGCACGTTGAAGTCGACCTCCGTGCGGCGCACGATGGGCTGCAAAGCGATCTCGGTCAGGTCGTCGCGGTAGAGGGTGATGTCGAGCTTGCCCACCGGCGGGCGGGTGCCCTCGAACTTGTGTAGCAGGTCGGCAAGGCGCTCAGCCACCGGCACGCCGCGCGTATGCACGCCTACCAGCGCCAGGTTGCCAATGCCCTTGTTGCGCTCAACGATCTCGTGAGCCACACGTTTGAGGGCCCGGTCGAGCTCGGTGGCGCTCATGAGCGACGCCTTGAAAGTCATGTTTGGGTGGTCTGCGGAGATGTTCGGCACTTTCACTCCCTTCCGGCCTCACTGGGCCGGTTAAAAGGCTCCGGAAAGTGTACCCCACACAGTACGATTCTGAGCGTGAACGAGTCGCAGTACCTAGCCGCATACGAAGAGCACCTGCGCACGAGGTCCGAGGTGCGCGGCGCGGCGCAAACGGCGCGACTGGGGCCCCTGTGGCTCGCCCTGTTCCCCGGAGGATCCGGCTTCGTTACGTACCGGGACCTCGGCGGAACGCCCGCAGTGGAGCTTCCCGCGCTGATCTCGGAGGCGCTGAGGTACTTCGTCGCGAGCTCAGTGCGCCACGTGGAGTGGAAGACCCGCGGGCACGACCAGGCGCCCGGGCTGCACGAGGCGCTGCTCGATCACGGCTTCAAGCCGCAGGAGCCAGAGTCGATCATGATTGGCGAACTGAAGAACCTGGCGGTGGACGTGGCGCTGCCAGCCGGTGTGATCGTGCAGCGCGTTCAGGCCGAGCCGGACGTGCGCGCGGTGAGCGCACTGCAGGACTCGGTCTTCGGTGGTGAGGTCTCGCAGGCGAACGCCGACTCCCTGGTGCACCGCGTAGTGCAAGACGACCAGATGGAACTGTGGGCAGCCCGGGCTGGCGGCGAGTTCGTGGCGGCGGGCCGGCTGGAACTCGTGGTGGGCACGCCGTTCGCCGGGTTGTGGGGCGGCGTCACGCGCGCCGACTGGCGGGGCCGCGGCATCTACCGCGCGCTCACCGCTGCGCGGGCGCGCTCGGCGCTCGAGTGCGGCAAGACGCTCGTTAACAGTGACTCCACCGAGTTCTCCCGTCCCATACTCGAACGGTCGGGACTGGTGAAAGTGGGTACAACCACTCCGTACGTGCGCCACCTCTGAACCTGCGCGGCAGCTTAAGTTTCGCTTCAGCCCGCGGGCGCAAACTTTGGTCAGGAGGAAGAGAATGACTCTCACCCAATTGACCAAACGAGCTATCACTGCAATCGCCGCCCTCTCGCTGATGTTCAGCGCCTTCGCCATCTCGCTGCCCAAGGGCGCCCAGCTGCGCCTCTTCAACGAAGCCGGCATCCTGGTCGGCGGCGGCAAGGTCGACGACGACCGCGAGTTGGAGTTCGACGCCCTCGAGGGCCAGACCGGCTCCGCCACCCTGGTCGTGCGCCTGCCGGGCGGCGCCGAAGAGACCTATGAGGTCAGGTACGGTGAACGCGGGCAGCTGATGGTCGTGGTCGGCACCGAACTCGTGTCGCTGCGCGACTTCGCTCGCAGCGCCGGCCTTGAACTCGACTTCGACCGCGAGGACCGCGACGACTGGTTCGACGACTGCGACGAAGACGACCTGCATGACCGCTGGGACGACGATTGGGACGACGACGACTGGGACGACTGGTTCGACGACTGCGACGACGATGACGACGACCGTGATGACCGGGACGACGACCGGGACGATCGGGATGACGACCGCGACGACGACCGCTGGGACGACGACGATGATGATGATGACGACGATGACGACGATGACGATGGTGACGACGATGATGATGATGACGATGATGATGACGATGACGACGACGATGACGACGACTGAGCGAACCGCGGCCCTTAACTGACACTGCCCGCTTCCCTCGGCTGGCGCCCAATCCGGGGCGCCAGCCGCAAGCGGTTACCGGTAGCGGTTAGAGGATTACGATAGGAGACCTGATGCTCAAACTCGGGCTAAAACTCAGAAACCTGGCCGTGGCGGCGGTCCTGGTGCTGGGCGCTCAGGTGGGGGCACTGAGTTCCGCGCAGGGCGAGCAGCGTGTGCTGCGCCCCGCCGAAGTGATCGTGCTGGACGCTAACGGATCACAACTTTTAGGTTACGGCCAACTAGTTGGCAACCTGCTTTCGCTTGAGGTCACGCAGCGGGTGGGAGAGTTCGTGCTGCTGCTCGTGGGCCCGCAAGGCGAACTCGAACGGCTGGTCGGCAGCGAGCAAGCCGACGGCTCGTTGCGGCTGAACCGGGCCGATGGTCAAGAGAACGTGCTGCTGGCGGACTTCTTTAGCGGCAGGAACTTGGGCCTCGTGGTGCACCGGCTCGGCAGCGTCAGCGTGAACAGTGCAGCCCCCAGCGGCCCGCCGGACCCAGACGGCGATGGACCCGGCACGCCCGACCCGGGCGACGACGACCCCGACCCCGGCCCCGGCCCCGGCGACGACGATGACGACGACGATGACGATGATGACGACGATGACGATGATGACGACGATGACGACGATGACGATGACGACGATGACGACGACTGACCCGCGCAGCACCACGTCTGAACGCCCTGCCGCCGGAGCGCGCCTGCTGGTGGTGGAGGACGATCGTCAACTCGTTTCGCTCTTACGCGAGCAGTTGCAACTGGCGGGTTACGACCCTGCCATCGCCATGACTCTGGCCGAGGCGCGTGAGCTGCTGGCCGATCAGCGCTTCGAGCTGGTTATCCTCGACCTGAACCTGCCCGATGGCGACGGCCTGGATCTGGCGGAGGAGATCAGCGCAGGCAGCAAGACGCCGATGCTGATGCTCACCGCCAGAGGTGACGTGGAGAGCCGCGTGGCCGGCCTGTACGCCGGCGCTAGCGATTACCTGACAAAGCCGTTCAGCGTGGCGGAGCTGCTGGCGCGCGTGCACGTGCGGCTGCGCGAGCAGGGCGGGCAGCAGCGGCTGGAGCTCGGCGACCTGGTGCTTGACGTGACCAACGGCACCGCCACCGTGGCCGGCGTTAGCGTGATTCTGCCGGAGCGCGAGTTCAAGGTCCTCAAGCTGCTGGTGCAGTACCGGGGGCGCGTGTTCACCAAGGAGGACCTCGAGCGCGCGCTTTACGGCCCCGACCTGCCGGACTCCAACACGATCGAGGTGTTCGTTTACAACCTCAGGCGCAAGCTCAAGGCGGCGGGCATGGACGGCGTCATCCGCACCGTGCGTAACCGCGGTTACCTGGTGGTGTAGAGGGGCGCATGCTGCGGATCCGGCTGGGCATCCTGGTCATGGCGGCGCTGCTCACGGCGCTGCTGGCGTCTGCGCTGCTAACGGTGGCCCTGTTCGAGCGGCACCAGTTGCAGGAGATGTCGGCGCTGCTCGAGCGCGAGCTGGACCGCGTGCAGGCGCTGATGTCGAGTCCCGAGATCGGCGCCAACCTCCTCGAGGCCGGCACGCAGGTGCTCACGCTGCAACTGGTGGGGTCGGACGGCGCGGTGGTGGTGCCCGAGGGCGACCTCGAGGCGCTGCCCGTGACCGAGACCCCCAGTTGGGTCACGTGGGACGACCGCCCGCACCTGGTGGCCTCTGACCCGTGGCTGGTTGGTTCCGGGTTCGTTATCGGCACCGTGCGGCTGGGTTACGACGCCACCAACGCCCTGGCCGTGCGGTCGAACCTGCGCAACAGCCTGCTGTGGGCCGCTGGTGTGATAGCCGTGGTGGCCGGGGCCGTGGCGCTGCTGGTACTCAGTCGGCAGCTGCGGCCGCTGACTCAGCTGGCGGAGGAGGCGGCAGCGCTCGAGCCTTCCGACCCAGTGCTCAACCTGCCACCCATGCGCGACGACGAGGTGGGCCGGGTGGGTTCGGCGCTGGCGGGCGCTGTGGGCGCCATTCGACAGCACCGTCAGGCCGAGCGCGACGCCCTGGCTGGCGTGGCACACGAGCTGGCAGCGCCCCTCACGGTGGTAGCCGGTCAGTTGGAGGCGCTGGCGGCGACCCAAGAGTCGCCGCAGCTGCACGCTGCCAGGGACGCGGCCAGGGAGTTGCTGCACACCTCGCAGGACCTGCTGACCCTGGCGCGCGGCGAGCTGAACATGGCGCTCGAGCTGAGCGTGGTGCCACTGGCGCAGGTAGCCGAGCGGGTGTGCGCCGAGTACCCGGGCGTGAGCTTCACGGCTGCCGGTGCCGGGCTGGTGCTAGGCAGCCCCGAGCGACTGGCGCAAGTGGTTCGCAACCTGGTGAGGAACGCGGTGCAGGCGGCTTCGGCGCCCGCGGCCGTGAGCGTGGTGGTGGGGGAGACCGAGGAGAGCGTGACCCTGGAGGTAAGCGACGACGGTCCAGGGGTCGACGAGGCGACCCGCGAGCGGCTGTTCGACCGGCACTTCACCCAGCGCGAGTCGCACGGCGGCAGCGGACTGGGCCTAAGCGTGGTGCACGACCTGGTCATGGCGCACGGTGGCGGTATCGAGGTGCACGCCGGGCCCGCTGGCGGCGCGCTGTTCCGCGTAACGCTGGCGTCGCTCGAGGCGGACCTGGGTGCGGACGACGACGCCGCAGACTCGGCTCCCGCCTAACGGAACTCGGCCATGACCCAGATCCTCTTCTTACGCGCCGTGAACCTGGGCAACACCAACAAGGTGCCCATGAAGCGCCTCATGCAGGTCATGAGCGCGGCCGCCCTGGGCGAGCCCAGTTTCCTGCTGCAGAGCGGCAACGTGATTGTGGCTAACTCGCGACTGCCGCTCGGCGAGCTGAAGCGCGCAACGGAGGAGCTGATCCTTAGCGAGTTCGGGGTGAGCACCGCGGTCATAGCCCGCACCCCGGCGCGGTTGGCGCACGTGGTGGCGGCGAACCCGTTCACGGCGCCCGCGGGCGGCAGTGTGCACGCGGCGTTCTGGGACGCGGCACCTGAGGCTGACTACCTGGCCGCCCTTGCCGCCGAAAGGTTTGAAGACGCGGAGCTAAGCCTCACGGACGGCGCGGCCTACATGCGTTACGAGGGCAGCAGCCACACTTCTAAGCTGAGCAACGCTCTGCTGGAGCGGCGGTTGAAGGTGCCGTCCACGGCGCGTAACGTCAACACGCTGCACAGGCTGCTCGCGCTGGAGGCGGTTGCCAGCCAGCTCGACTGAGGGCGCGGCCGAGCGCGCCGCCTAACGCGCGGCGGCCGCAGCCTAGGGCTTCTACTCGTACCGCAGAGCGTCGATCGGGTCGAGCCGCGCCGCGCGCGCCGCCGGCAGGGTGCCTGAGAGAAACGCCAGCAGCATCACGACCGCGATTACTCCGACCACCGTCAGGGGGTCGAACTCGAGCACGCGCAGTCCCGCCAGGTCGCTCAGCGGTCCGGCGGCTAGCACCGAGCTGATGACCGAGCCTAGCGCGATGGCTATCACTGAGCCGATGGCGCTGCCTAGGAAGCCGATGAACACGGCCTCGGCGGAGAACAGGGCGAAGATGCTGCGGCCGCCCATGCCCATGGCCTTCATGAGACCGATCTCGCGCGTGCGCTCCTGCACCGACATGAGTAGCGTGTTCACGATGCCGAAACCGGCGGCGATGAGGGCGATGACAGCGAACGCGTTCAGCACGCCTACGATGCCGTTTACAACGGCGTTTATGGAGCCCATCTGGTCGGCCAGGGTCTGCCCAGCGAAGCCCGCTTCTTCCAGCTCCGCCTTCACGGCGTTCACGTTGGCGTTGGCGGCGAGCCGCGCGGTGGCGGCCGGGTAGATGCTGGCCACGAAGTCGGGCAGGCCGGTGGTCTGAGCGCGGTACAGGTCCACCGTGAGGCCCTGGCTCACGAGCATGCCGAACGCCAGCAGCGAGTCCTCCTGCACGCCGGCCACTACCGCCTCGACCTCGTGGCGCTTACCGAACACGTCGCTCACGCCTATCAGAACGGTGGCGCCCACCGCCTCAGCGTCAGAAGCGAAGCCCATGGGCTCCACGTAAGACGTGGGCAGGAGCAGCTGGCTGGCTGTCTCGCTGGCGGCGATGGTGCTGCCAGCCGTGAGAGCCACGCTCGCCCCAGCCGGCGATGGGTTGAGGGTCATGACGAACATGCGGCCGTTGGGACCCTTGATGAAGTCGGGTGTGGCCATCAGCAGCGGCTCGACAGACTCCACGCCTGTGATGGCACGCATTGTGTCTAGGTCAGCGTCCGAGAGGGCCTCGAACTGCGCGCCCATGCCGGACGCGAGCTGCACCTGGTCGGGGTCGAACTCCACGGGGCCGCTAGCCGCCGCGCCGAAGGCGCCGCTTTCGGCCAGCGACGCCTGCGTGATGAGCATAGAGTCGGTGTCGCCGAAGCTGGCGACCTGCGAGTCGATGTAGTTGGTAACGCCCGTGCCCACCCCGTTGGTGAGCGTGAGCGTGAACGCGCCCACGAAGATGGCGAGGATGGTGAGGGTGGTGCGTACCTTACTGCGGAAGGCGTTACCGACCGCCGTGCGCAGGATCTCTGGGAGCTTCATGCGCTCACCTCGTCGACGATTTCGCCGTCCTTCAGGTAGATGCGGCGGTCGCAGCGCGCCGCGAGTTCCTCGTCGTGCGTGACGATGACCACGGTGATGCCCTGCTCGCGGTTCAGCGCGAACAGCAGGTCCTCCACCACCGCGCCGGTAGCACTATCGAGGTTACCGGTGGGTTCGTCGGCGAATATCAGGCGCGGTTGGTTGGCCAGAGCGCGCGCGATGACCGAGCGCTGCTTCTGCCCGCCCGACAGGTCGGTGGCGCGGTTACGCGCCTTGTCGTCCATCTCCACCTGGCGCAGCACTTCCATGCCGCGCGCGTTGCGCTCGCTGCGCGGCATGCCCGCGATCTTGAGGGGCAGCACCACGTTCTCGAGCACGCTGGCGTTAGGGATCATGAAGAACTGCTGGAACACGAAACCGAACAGGCTGTTGCGCAGCGCGTTCACCTCGCTGGTTGACAGGCTGCTGGCGTCCTTGCCCTGCACCAGCAACTTGCCCTCGTCGGGCGTATCGAGCAGCGCCAGCACGTGCATGAGCGTCGACTTGCCGGAGCCGCTCTTGCCCACGATGGCCACGGTTTCGCCTTCGGCTATTGAGAGCGAAACGCCGCGCAGCGCCTCGAAGCGGTTGGCGCCGTTGCCGTACACCTTGCGGACGTTCTGGGCTTCGAGGATGGTCCGTGGAGGCGCGCCTCCCACGACGCGGGCGGTCGCGGCGTCGGTCCTGGTTTCAGGGGTCGGGGTGGCTATGGTTGGTCTCTCTTTCTTCCGCCTTCATGGCGGCTGGTGGCGAGGTGCTTGGCGGCGGTCTGTTCCAGGAGTTCGAACGCCTGCGGTAGCGCTGCGCTTGCCGCGGCGGCTGGTCCTGGTGCGAGGTGGGGATCGAAGGTCTGCATGAACGGCACGGCGCACAGGCGGATGAGGGTCTGAGCTTCGCGCTTCAGGTCGTGCGGGTTCAGGGTCTGGCCCGCGTGTTGAGTTGCGGTCTTCTCATGGGGCTCCGCGGGCTGCCCTGCGGCCGGGTCCAAGGACCTCGCGCCCTGCTTGGCTAGCAGGTTCGCTACTCGCGCGGTGAGCCCGTCGAGCAGCAGGTGCATCTGCGCCATCTGGCGCCGGGCCAGGGCGGGGTTGGCTTGCAGGGCCACCATGCGCTTCTGCAACAGGTCGTCGGTCGCCAGGCGCTGGCCGAAGCTCTCGATGAGGAAGCGCTTGAGGTCCTCGTACACGCCCGCCTGGCTGGGCTCCTCCGGGAAGCCGGCGAGGAGGTCGTGGTCGGTCTCTTTGGCGGCCACGCCCAGCAGGGCGTCCTCCTTGGAGCCGAAGTAGTTGAAGAACGTGCGGGGCGACACGTCGGCCCGCTCGGCGATCTGTTCAATAGTCACTTGCTCAAGGCTGGACTCGAGCACCAGCTCCACGGTGGCGCGCTCCAGCGCGTGGCGGGTTTCGCGTACCTTGCGTTCTCTAAGTCCGATGGGCTCTTGCTCTTGCACGCGGTGAAGGATTGCACGAACTGCAACATTGCGCAAGGGGCAAGGATACGGGGCCGGAGGCGCACCACTGCCTACCGACCGAGGGCGGTAGTATCGGCGGCGCCATGAGCCGAGCCAACGAGCACGTTGCCACTAACCAGAGTTACTGGAACAGCCGCGCACACGACTGGGTTGCTGCCGGCGAGCGCGCCTGGGCTGCCCAAGAGCCCAGCTGGGGCATCTGGGGCGTGCCCGAGAGCGAGTTGCGCCTGCTGCCGGCCGACATGCGCGGCATGAACGCCGTGGAGTTGGGTTGCGGCACGGGGTACGTGTCGGGCTGGATGGCGCGCCGCGGCGCCAGGGTCACTGGCATCGACGTGTCGGAGGAGCAACTCGCCACTGCCCGGCGCTTGGCTGAGAGGCACGGCGCCGACGTTGAACTGGTGCACGGGAACGCCGAAAGCACCCCGTTCGCCGATCAAAGCTTCGACTTCGCTATCAGCGAGTACGGCGCCGCCATCTGGTGCGACCCGTACGTGTGGATCCCGGAGGCATACCGCCTATTGAGACCCGGCGGGCGCCTAAGGTTCCTAGGCAACCACCCGGTCGTGCCCATGTTCAGCCCACCCGACGGCAGCAAGGTGGTGCGCGAGCTGCAGCGGCCGTACTTCGGCACGCACCGAATCGACTGGTCAGACGTGGAGGTCGACCCGGGCGGGGTCGAGTTCAACCTCACCTTTCAAGCGTGGACCGAACTGTTCCTCAGCACTGGCTTCGCAATCGAAGGGTTCAAGGAGCCGCGCCCGCGCGAGGTTACCGGCAACGAACGGTTCTTCGTTAGCGACGAGTGGGCGGCCTCGTGGCCCAGCGAGCAGGTGTGGTACCTCCGGAAGTCGTGACAGCCCTCACCACCACCCCCACCGCCACCAGGGCAACCGATCGTCCTGCTCGCGCATTGGTGCGAGGCTGAACTCATCCGGGAAGCCGAGGCCGGTGCGGGCGCCGTCCTGCTGCTCGGTGTGCAGGCTGCCCTCGCGCAGCAGGCCCAGGTAGAGGCTCACCAGCTTGGGGTCGAACTGCTTGCCGGCCTCCTCCTCCAGAATGCTGGCGGCGGCGGCCGTGCTCATGGCCTTGCGGTAGGGCCGGTCGCTGGTCATGGCCTCGAATGAGTCGACCACGGCCAAAATGCGGCCGAACAGCGGGATCTTCTCGCCGGCAAGGCCCTTGGGGTAACCCTTGCCGTCGTAACGCTCGTGGTGCGTAAGCACCGCCTCGGCCACCGGCACGAAGTCCGTGCTGATGTGGCTCAGTGCCTGCGAGCCGATGGTGGCGTGGCGTTTCATGACCTCGTACTCCTCCGGGCTAAGGGGGCCCTCCTTGAGGAGCATGCGCGCGGGCGAGGCTAGCTTGCCGATGTCGTGCAGGTAACCCGCCCAGTACAACAGCTCGAGCTCGTCCTGACTCAGGCCCAGCTTCTGGCCCACCCGCAGGGCGTTGGCGGCCACGCGCTCGCAGTGGGTGGAGGTCTCTTCGTCGTGGTGCTCCAGCAGGAACACTAGCGACTTGAGGGTGCGCGCGTACGTGCGCGCCAGCTGCTTGTTGTAGCCCCGCAGGCGCGCCTGCCGGTGCGCCAGCAGGTTGCACATGTACCCCACCGCCAGGCCGAAACCCACGAAGAACAACGCGCGCACGGTCCACGCGTCGGCGGCGTACTCGCTGGGGGTGGCGCTGCCCACCAGGAACGGGCTGGCGGCGAGGCCCGCCACGGCTCCCGCGATGATGCCGCCCGGCAGCCTGAACCAGAAGGCGGCCAGCAGGATGGGGAAGTAGAAAATGTGAACTAGAACGAAGTTGGCGGGGCTACTGGCCCGCAGCAGCAGCACGCAGGCCACCATGACCGCCAGTAGGGTGCCCAACCGTAACGACTGTTTCGCAGCGACGCTCACAAGAACCGAACTCCTCGGAAAGCTGGTTTCGCGCGCTTCGCCCCCAAGCGGCTCAATACTGTCTGACCTACCAGACTGACACGCTGACAAGCACGGTGGTCTTACGTTTCGTCACGTTCTGGGGTCCGCTATGCCCCGGCGGGCGGCATGAAGCGGCGCGGCACCATGTTGTAATGACCGCATGGCAACCAAGACGTTCCCCCACCTGTACGGGGGCAAAGAAGTAACCGGAACCTCCACCTTCGAAAGTCGCAACTCCTCCAACACCGCCGACGTGCTGGGCTCGTTCTACGAGGCCACCAAGGAGCAGGTGCGCGAGGCCGCCCAGGCAGCCAGGGACGCCGCCAAGAGCTGGGCCAAGACGCCCGCCCCCATTCGCGGGCAGGTCATCGGCCTCATAGGCCAGGCCATCGAACGCGAGAAGGAGTCGCTCTCGCGCCTAATTACCCGCGAGATGGGCAAGACCCTCAAAGAGGCGCGCGGCGACGTGCAGGAGGCGATTGACACCTGCTACTTCTTCCAAAGCGAGGGGCGCCGCCTTTACGGCCAGACCGTTCCCAGCGAGATGCCTAACAAGGAGCTCACCACCTACCGCCGCCCGCTGGGCGTAGTGGGCATCGTGACCGCCGGCAACTTCCCGATCGCCGTGCCGAGCTGGAAGATCATCCCCGCCCTGGTGACGGGCAACACCATCGTGTGGAAGCCGTCGGAAGACGTGCCGGCCTGCTCGTACGCGTTCGCCAGAATAGTGCAGGGCGCCGGGCTGCCCGCCGGCGTGTTCAACGTGGTGTTCGGCGGCGGTAAGGACGCCGCCGGTCAGTACCTGATCGAGATGATGGACGAGGGTCTGCTCGACAAGATGGCGTTCACTGGCTCCAGCGCCGTGGGCCGCTACGTGGGCGAGGTGGCGGGCCGCAACCTGCAACACCCCACCCTCGAGCTGGGCGGCAAGAACCCGCTGGTGGTGATGCGCGACGCCGACTTAGATAACGCCGTGCAAGGCGCCGTGTTCAGTGCCTTCGCCACCGGCGGTCAGCGCTGCACCAGCGCGGGTAACGTCATAGTCGACGCGCCCATTTACGAAGAGTTCAAGAGCCGCTTCCTAGAAGCCGTGCGTAAGATCCGTATAGGCGACCCGCTCGTAACCGAGGATGTGCTGTACGGCCCCTTCATCAACGAGCGCTTCTACGAGCGCTGGAACAAGCAGTACGAGTGGGGCGAGCAGGACGGCGCCACGCTGCTGTACGGCAAGGGCCGCATAACCGACGACAGCAAGCCCGAGGGCTTTATTGGCGACCCGAACGCCGGCGTGTACGGCTGGCCCACCGTGTGGGAGGGCGTGAAGCCGGGCATGAAGCAGTTCCAGGAGGAGATCTTCGGGCCCACCATCAACCTGGTGAAGGTAAACGGCATCGAGGAGGCCGTGGCCACCGCTAACGCCGTGGATTACGGCCTGAGCAGCAGCATCTACACCAACAACCGCGAGTGGGCGCACGCCTTCAAGGACAACATCCAGGCGGGCATGACCAGCATCAACAACACCACCAACGGCGCCGAGGCGCACATGCCGTTCGGCGGCGTTAAGGCTAGCGGTAACGGCACGCGCGAGAGCGGCATCTGGGTGCTGGAGAGCTACACGTACTGGCACGGTGTGAACGACGACATCAGCGGCAAGCTGCAGCTGGCGCAGATGGACACCGCTTACGTGGAGCCCACCGCACCCGTACGGGTAGATGAGCTCTTCTGAGCCAGGGCAAGGGCCTGGCCCAACGCCGCAGCTGAGCATCCTCATCCCCACGCACAGCCGCCGGCTGCTGCTGGATGACCTGCTGACCAAGCTGGAGGAGTACGACGGACCGACGCTGGAGGTGATCGTGATAGACGACGCCTCCAGCGACGGCACCAGCGAGATGCTGACCCGCCACCCGAACGTGCGCGTGCTGCGTAACGAGGTGGGCCGCGGCTTCGACGCGCTGCCGGACGCGGTGCGCATGGCGCGCGCCGAGCTAATCATGCAGCTCGACGACGACGCCTGGCCCGCCGCCGGCAGCCTGGAGAAGGTGGTGCAGCACTTCGAGCAGCGCGGGCCGCAGCTTGGAATGGTGGCGCTGCCGTTCGTGGAGCCCGAATCAGGGCGCCGCGCGTACACGCCGTACCTCCCCAAGGTTGCCGAGGGTCAGGCGGGGCACGTGCCCACGCGCGCCTTCTACCAGGGCGCCGTGGTGTTCCGCCGGCAGGCCGCCCTGCAGGTTCCGCCCAGCCCGCCGGGCTACTTCATGTACGGCACCGAGCCGGTTACGGCCATCGAGTTACTGGCCGCCGGCTGGGAGGCCGATTTCCTGCCTAGCGCGCCGATATTCCACCTGTGGGAGGCGCGCGGCCAGAAGGTCGACGTGCGCAGCGCGGTGATCATGTTGCGCAACGACCTCGCAACCTTCAGGCGTTATTACCGCGGCTGGCGCCGGCTTGACCTCATGGTGGGGCGGTACCTCACGGGTCTGGTGCACCTGCTTGCCGCAGGCGCGCCGTGGGCGTTCGGGCGCGCCATGCGAGAGGCCGACGAGCTTCTTGAACTGAACCCGCCGCACGAGGTCGACGAGGCCATACTGACGCGCATGCTGCCCTGCTTCGACGGGCTGGGAGTGACCACCTTCTTCGGCGAGACCAACCGCCGCCGCGCCGCCTGGTTCCTGGGGTGGTTGCCGGCGGATCAGGCCTGCTGAGCCTCATGCTCGGTTTCTAGTTCGGGCTGGGCCGCGTTCTGGGCGTTAGCGCGGTTGAGTTCGGAGATGAGCACGGAGCCGCCCAGCAGCGCGCCCACCACGATGGGCACGTAGTAGGTCAGCGCGCGGAACGCTATTACCGCCGCGGTCATCTGCGCGTGCGTGCCGCCCTGCGAGAAGGCGTACGAGAGCGCAACCTCGAAGTAACCGCTGCCGCCGGGCGTAGGCACCACTTGACTGGCAGCGGAAATGAGCACCATGAGCGACAGGGTTTGCATGAGGCTGAGGGGGCTGCCCAGCGACACCGCGAACAGGTGCAAAATTGCGTACGCAGACAGGTGCACGGGCAGGGTCAGTAGGTTGAGGCCGACCTGCGATAGGAAGCTGCCGCGCGAGATCGTGTTCATTGCAGAGCTGACGTCGTCTAGGAAGCGCAACGTGCGCTTACGCCAGCGCTTGAGGATGCGCCACCCCAGCAGCGGCCGGATCAGGTGCCGCACCCTGCCCAGGTGGAACGCCAGGCCGTACCACAGCGCCAGGCTGAACGCGCTGACCGCCAGGGTGAACCACAGGAGGCGCGCCGAAATGAGCTCCGTGCGGTAGAGCAGTAAGCCGGCTACGGGCAGGGTCCAGGCGAAGTAGAAGAGGTCAAGTACCGAGCCGTACACGGCCGCGGACCATGCCACGTTGGGCTTGATACCGTCGCGTTGCAGCGCGAAGCCTATGGCCAGCCCATTACCGCCGCCGCTGGGGGTGACGGCCGCCGCGAACAACCCAAGGATGTGCGCGCGCGTGGCACGCAGGAAGTCGGTCCTCGCGCCCGCCATGCGCAGAATGGCCACCAGACGCAGCCCGCCGCCAAGGAAGCTGGCCACCAGAAGGACCATGGCCCAGGTGAGCGTGGAGCCGCCCAGCCTGAACAAGTGACGCCACTGCCCGGGCTCGCCCAGCCACAGCGTTACCGCCACCAGCCCGGCCAGGCCGAGGATGAGGGCTATGAGCAAAGTTGTCCAGATCTTGCGGTTCAGGGCGGCGCTCCTCGGAGATGCAGGCTACTACTTTCCGGAGCGCGGGCTGGGTGGATGGCCCCACCACTGGCTCTGCACATTTGCATTGATGTCGATATCACTTCTGCATTGATTCGGATATCACTTTTGCATTAGAACGAGTAGCGCGTTTGCATTACTTAGAGTGGCCTGGAGCCTGCGGTCCAGGGCGGCGCTCCTCGGAGATGCGGTGTCGGCTCACTCTAAGAGTCGCCTCTTTAGTAGCGACTGGAAGTCACGCCTGCCGTCGGCGACCACGAGCACGTAGACGTGGTCGCCGACGTGCGAATAGATGATGCGGTAGGGCGGGCTCACGAGTTGCCGGTAGCTCGTGATCCCCAGCGACGCCAACTCTTCGGGGACCGAGCCGGCCTCGGGCTGTGTCTCGAGGAGCGCGACCATTTCTTGGAGACGAACTAGCGCCTCGCGGGCGCGCCCGGCGCCGTCACGCCTGCGAATGTAACGACTGATCTCGAGCAGATCCGCCTCGGCGCCCTTGGTGAAGTGAACCCTTGCGTTCACTCGATCGCCAGTTCGGCGAATACCGCCGAGGCCTCCTTGGTCTCACCTGCGGCAATCTCTCGCTTACCGAGCGCCAGAAGTGTTAACAGGGCGAGGGTCTCTTGCGTCTGTTCGTAGGCGTTGATGTCTTGCAGTACGGCCTTGGCCTCGCCGTTGTGCGTGATTATCAGGGGCTCCACATGGTCTGCTAGCCCGCGCAGCACGTCAGCTGCGTTGGCCTTGATGTAGCTGATCGGCTTTATGCGGCTTGAGAGCTTCATGGCGACACCTGCCCTTCGGACTTAATATAGTCCATGAAAAGCCTACTAGGGGCGCTTTGAAGCGTGCTTGCTATTGGACGGTGAGCCCAATTGTTCGGTGGTTGTTAACAAGCTAAGCGCGGAGCGCGCGCTTTATGGCGCCCCCTCATGGCGCTAACAGCCCAATTCCTTCGTTAGCTGGCGTACTTCGGCCGCCGGGAGTCGGCTTCCGACCGTTGGCCAGAACGCTAACCACTGGCAAAGGACTGAGGCGGGCAACAGATGTAGCCTTAGGGCTTCATGCACTAGCCAGAGGGAGCCGTGTACCTCTACGTTTTCCTTCTGGCAACGATTGCGAAGTGGCTTGTCGGACGCTAGAAGAACGCGCTCCATGGTCTTCGCGTAGTAGATATTCAGCTGGTCCTGGACGCTAAGCTCCGCGGACTTGTATTGTGCTGCCGCGGAAAACCAAGACGCCTTTGCCTCGATTACTTGGACTCCCGCTGCGATGATTTTGGCCGTAAGTCCTGGTTGGCGTTCGTCTTCACATTCCTGGAGGACTACGTCCAGTACCTCGGTAGGCGCGATCTTAGGGAGTATCTCCAGTCCGTTAACGTAGCCTAGGTCAATGAGGATGTTCGCGTCGGACAGGAGAATCACGCGCCTTCTCCTTACACCGGCTCCGTGAGGTAATCGGCTAATCGCTCACGAACTCTAGCTAGCGGTGTAGAGAGAACTTCGGCAGCGCGTGTGGTTGTGATGCGCTCTTTCACCAACGCCCTGTAGGTCAGCCGCTCTAGCCTGCTCTGGGCCTTCGCGTCGCTCGTCGGTAACGCTACGGGCTCTCCCTCGGGGCCGTACTTCTTGTTAAGTACGCCAAGCTGTTGACCCATCCGTTTTCTGCTGATGAGCCCGAGCGCAGCCGCGCGCATGAGCACAGTGCGCATGCTCACCTTGTATCTAAGCTTCATATCCGCAAGGATGGCTTCGGGAATCCAATTCAGGTGGTAACCCTTGAACTCCGACTCCATGATGTTCGGGGGCAGGAGCACGGCGCTGGCGAAGTAGTTTGCGGCTTTCTCGCGCGGGTCGCCTCTCGTGCTTGCGGGCGGATTCCGGTGGTCGTACTCCTTACGGTGGAAGATCAGATGGGCAAGTTCGTGCAGAGCCGTGAAGTACTGGCGCTCGAGTGGATGGCCGTCGTTGATCACGATGACCCCACCCCAATCGTCCGTGTAGGCAGAGAATCCAGAGACTTCTTTCGGGAGAGGGTGACAGATCACCTTCAGCCCCTTCGACTCGAAGAGGGCCAACACATCACCGATAGGAGCGTCGTCAACACCCAACCAATCACGTGTACCTTGGGCCACTCTCTCAATCAGCCCGGTATCAACCTCTGCCAAAGGGCGCGTTTCTGGGAGAATCGGTGACTCTCCTGCCAGTAGCTCAATCTGGGCGTAGTCTTCAGATTTGCGAGATAACAGTGCTTTCAGTTCCGTAGACAGGACCGAAGGGTCATCGGCCCGGAACAGTAGCTCTGGTACTTCGTCCTCCGTGTCACTAAGCAGGAGCGTAAGCGGGACCTTCAGTGCCTTCGCTACCTTGGCGAGTTGTGCAACGCTGATCTCGCGATCGCCCCTTTCCCAGGCGGCGATGGTCTGCCTGGTAACGCCCACCAGGTCGCCAACTTCCTGTTGGCTTAGGCCAGCATTCAAGCGGAACTGTTGAAGGGAGCTAACATTGACAGGCATATGCCACCCCTCTCGTTTACCCATATGTTAGCACTATGTAACGGCCCAGTCGGTGCTCGTCTCACTTGGGGACGGCTTCTCGGACCCGCAAACCTTCTCTCGGATGTCTACAGGGGTTACAGGAATGTATGGGGCAAGGCATTCGCGCCCTAAAGCTGAGTGTGGAAGTGCCCAGTTTCTGTAACTGAACGCAGGCCTTCTCTCGCACCACGCGGCGCTCAGCGTGTGCAACGTGGCCTTATCCAATGCGGGCCTAGTTCGCTTTTACTGCCAGAAAGCGGCGCGAGGTGAAGCTTGCTCTACCAGCCCTACGCCCCAACCTCCTCAAGCAACTCCGCCATCCGCTCGTCCGCCAGCAGCGTCTTGATCTCCTGCACCCGGTCCTTGTGCACCAGCATGACGGCGTTGCCGCGCTTCACGATCACCAGGTCGTGCACGCCTAGGGTTATGACCACGTCGTCGGGGCCGTCGGTGTAGACGATGTTGCGCGAGGCGTCCAGGCCCACGTGCCGGCCCACCACCGTGTTGGCGCCGCCCGGACCGTTCTGCGGGGCCAGCAGGCGCTCTAACGCCACCCAGTCACCGATGTCGTCCCAATCGAAGTTGCCCGGAACTACCAGCGCGCGGTCGGTGCGTTCCATCAGCGCGAAGTCGATGCTGATCTTCTTCAGCGTTGGGAAGGTTCGCTCCACCGTGCCGTTTTGCACAGCCGTGCGTAGCGGCTGCATGAGCTCCGGGTCGTGCCGGTCGAGTTCGGCCAGCGCCGTGCCCACGCGCCAAACGAAGATGCCAGCGTTCCAGAGGTGCTTTCTGCCCCTCAAGTAGGCCTCGGCGGTGGGCTGGTTCGGCTTCTCCACGAAGCGGCCCACGCGGTGACCGGGCCCCAGGGCCTCGCCCACCTCGATGTAGCCGTAGCCGGTGGCGGGGCGGGTGGGGGTAATGCCTATGGTCACCAGGCCGTCCTGCTCGGCGGCCATGCTTATGGCCGAGCGGGCGCACGACGAGAAGGCGGGCACGTTGCCCACCTCGTGATCCGACGAGAAGAAGCCGACCACGGTGTCCCCGCCGAAGCGGTCCGCGATAGTCAGGCACGCTAACGCGATGGCCGGCGCCGAGTCGCGCGGCATGGGCTCGCTGAGCAGGTTCTCGTGCGGCAGTTCAGGCAGCTGCTCCATCACCAGATCGGCGTAAGCGGCCGACGTGGCGACCATCACCCGCTCGGGCCTGCCAGCCAGCGGCAGCACGCGGTCGTAAGTGGACTGCAGCAGCGTGCGGCCGCTATGGCTGAGGTCCAGGAACTGCTTCGGGCGCGAGGGCGTGGAGAGCGGCCAGAAGCGCTGGCCCTGGCCCCCGGCCATGATGACTGCTACGAACTCGGTGTCTTGCATGTAGGCAAATCCCCCTAGAAAGGCTGGCTACTTCCCGAACCGCCGCTCCCGCGCCTGGAACGACCGCACCGCCCGCAAGAAGTCGACCTTGCGGAACTCGGGCCAGTTGGCGTCGCAGAAGTAGAACTCGCTGTAGGCAGTCTGCCACAGCAGGAACCCGGAGAGCCGCACCTCGCCCGAAGTGCGGATGACGAAGTCAGGGTCGGGCAGGCCGGCCGTGTACAGGCGCCGAGTTATCTCCTCAACGTTCACGCGCTCGGCCAACTCGGCGGCGGTGGCGCCGTTGGCGCCCTCGTCCGTGAGGAGGCTCTTCACGGCGTCCACTATCTCCTCGCGCCCGCCGTAACCGAGTGCGATGTTGACCGACATGCCGTCGTAATCCTTGGTGGCCTCTTCCATTTCGCGCAGCGCCTGCTTAGCCGACTCGGGGAAGTCGCCGATGTCGCCTATTACCCGCACGCGAACCTTGTTGGCGTGCAGGCGGTCGTCGTTCAGCAGGCTGCGCGCCTGCGCCGCGAACAGCTCGTGGAGGTGGCTCACCTCGTCGGGTGCCCGGCCCTTGTTCTCCGTGCTGAAGCCCCACAGGGTCACGTGCTTGATGCCCAGCTCGAGGCACCAGTCGAGCACCTCGCGTGCTTTGCCGGCGCCGTGGTCGTGCCCGGCCTTCACGTCCAGGCCGACCGCGCGGGCGAAGCGGCGGTTGCCGTCCATGATGATGCCGATGTGCTTGGGCATGGCGCCGCCGCCCGTAACGGCGCTCATGAGGCGCCGTTCGTACAACCAGTAAACGGGCTTGGAGACGGCGTTAACGACGCTAAGCGCGCGTTTGGCACCAGAGGCGGACATGGCGGGCATTCGGGCTACTGTACCCCCTGGCGAGTTAGTAGGCGCCCTCCCGTTTGAGCACAACGCCTACGGTCTTGATGAGGATATCCAGGTCGATCCAGAGGTTCCAATTGCGCACGTAGTAGGTGTCGAGGTCGACCCTAAACTCATAAGACGTATCGGACCTGCCCGACACTTGCCATGCTCCCGTCATGCCGGGGCGGACCTGGGTGTAGTACCGGTAATCGTCCTGGTACTTCTCGATCTCGGCCTCGATAATCGGCCTTGGCCCAACCAGGCTCATATCGCCCTTCGCCACGTTCCAAAGCTGCGGCAGTTCGTCTAGGCTCGTCTTGCGCAAGATGCGGCCCACTCTTGTTACGCGCGGGTCGTTCACGAGCTTCTGCGTTTCAGACCACTCTCGACGCGCTTCCTCACTCGATGCAAGTAGCGTCTTGAGCTGTTCATCGGCGTCGACCCCCATGCTGCGGAACTTCCAAACCTTGAACAGCTTGCCGTCTCTACCAACCCGAGGCTGGCTGTAGAACGGCGAACCTTTCGAATCCAGGCGAATGGCCACCGCGATGGCGAGAACCAGCGGAACTGCGAACGGCGCGCCGAGAATCACCAACGCCACGTCGAACGCACGCTTGTAGAACCGGTTGTGGCCATACGCGAGGTTGTTCCTGACCTGCAACGAGAGCGCTCGACCGAGCGGTTTGGCGACCACGTCGGTGCTGGGCACCGACATAAGGTCGGGAACAACCTGCACGACCCTGAAAGCCGTCCGTCCGGCCGCGCTGAGGACCTCCTGCGTCGTGCTGCTGGAGCCCTGGCCCGGTACGACGATCACGTGGTTCGCACTGCGGCTTACAGAAGGAGTCATGCTCGTCGCGCGCGTAACGCCACTCAATACTGGGGTGCCGGTGGACGGCTTCTCGTCAACCAGCGCCACCGGGTGCAGCCCAAGCTGGGGCTGTTGCAGGAGCATCTGAGCGATCCGGTCGGCCGACCCGTCGTGTCCGACCACCACGACGGCTCGCCCCCAAACCCTTAGCTTGCTGAGTACAAGCTTGGTTAGCACTCGAGCCACGGGCGCAGCAACGGTCGCGAGAACCGTAGTAAGCCCGAGGAAGCCCAGCGGCAACTCAGCCACTCCACCAAGCACGGCCCCCACCAGGATGACCAGGGCGCTAGCTCCAAGCGATGCCAGGATCGACCACTGCAGGTCCTGCCAGCTGGGCCTGCCGTAGCCCGGGTACTGCCCCAGCACGCTGTTCAGGAGTGGCCACGCGAACGCGATGTACAAGATCAGCTCGGCCGTAATTAGCTCCCCCTGAATCGGGGCGGACGAACGGAGCAGCAGGAACGACGCGCCCAATGCAGCAAGGGCCACCATGTAATCGGTGAAAGCAAGGGCCAGGCGCGTGAACAGCGCGCTACCCGTCCCGGTCTCATGACTCGCTACTTGCCGATGGCCAACTGCCCGCCAGCCAAGCACCGCAGCAAGCGGGTAGATGACCGCGGCCGATAACAGCGTTGAATCGAACAAGTTGAGAATGAACACGCCAGCCAGGACTACGGCAATAGCCCGGTCCCTCTGCTGGATTGCCCTGAGCGAGAGCATGGCCAGCAGGCCGACGATGCCCAGAACCCCCACGAAGCCTCGCTCGACCCAGACTGACAGGAAGATGTTGTGTGCGTGCGAGCCGACCGGGCGGAGTAGAACCTCGTCCGGATGCACGGTGTCGACCGCTGCAGGAAGACCCACCGGCCCCCAGCCGAACAGAGGTTTCTGGCCTATGGCCGAAAGCGCGTCACGCCAGATGGGGAAGCGCGACGTGCGCAGGTCCGTGACGCCGCGCGTTGCCGTGCCGGGGCGATAAGGCAACAGGGTGTAAGAGGGTGTTAGCTGTAGCTCCGCAAACTGCATGCTAACGCCGGTTTCGCTCGACCGGTCTGGCACAACCCCCACGTACCAGGTGATAGGCGACTCGCCCTCGAACCTGAACGTAACGAACAGCCTCTGCCAGGTGTCGTCGATAGAGACAACGCTCGACGAGGTGACCGCGATAGCACCGGTGGTCGAGGTTCGGAGGACCGCGCCTTCGAGCGTGGCGGCCAGGTTGGCGGGAGAGACATCGGCGGATTCTCGACCCCAACCGTCGAAACCTGGTTGAAGCGCCGGGTCAGCCCGGACTGCCGCGCTTAGCGTGTAGGTCTCGCCTGGCGTGAGCGTTACGGCTTGCTGCAACCTTGCCCACGGCTCGGCCCACTCCTTTGTAACCGTGAAGCCGATGCGGGGCTCACCTAGGAACGTGAACTCTTGACCGACGAAATCAACACCGAGCGGGAACCACCAGTCCCCAGCCCGAACTTCGGTCCCTCGGAACAGGTTCTCTTCGGACGGCGAAGGGGCGAACTCCGTGAGGAAACCGGTTCTACCAATCCCGATGAACTGACCGACCCCGGACATAAGGAGAGCCATGGCAACTATCAGGACCCACTCGGCAAGCCGCGTTGCTCGGCTGCCTCTACGTCCAACGAAGCGGAGGCCGATAGCAACAACCAACCACGCCAGCACGGCCTCACCCGAGCCGGAGAACACGACCCCGACAGCGCCGAGCGCTAGCGCCACAACGCGCAGGCGCGCTGAAGGCACCACCACGGCTAGCAACGCGGACAGGACCAGGATGGCGTGACCGAACAGCGCGGGGTGCGTGCGCCACGCGATGGCGTCCAACGTGGTGATGGCTGCGTCAAAGCGGAAGTCACCCATCTGGCTGAGCCCGAGAGCCAGGGTTATGCCTAGACCCATAACCAGGCCAGCGCCTATGTCTCGGGTAATGGTGTCGTCCTTCAGGCTCTTACGGAACTCGGTCGCGGAACGGTATATGAGCCAGATCGCGAGGACTTGCGCGAACGCGAGTCCGGCCGCGGCCGGGTGACCCGTAACGAGGAGGGGCGTGGAAAGGAGTAGGCCAGATACCCACCAGAAGACGTCGGCACGCTGAATCTCCAGGCGTCCAGTGAAGAAGGCCAGGATGGCTAAGAAGGGGCCGACCGTGGGGATGGCGGCGAAGCCCAGCCCGGCCGCGAACGCGAAGCCGCGCCTCAAGTGACTGGTATGTGTTGCAGCAGCCATTCGGAATCAGATTATCCTTTGCTTCTTGGTTGCGCCAACGAAATGCCCGCTGGTAGCAGGAGGGCGATGATTAAGGGAACCCATACTCCCGGGAAATTCATCGTGTAGTCAAAAGTGTTCAGAACTGCTAGCGCTATGAAGAAAGCGGCGCCGTTCCACCTATGCTTCCGCCAGAGGACAATGCCGGTCAAGATCGTCAACAGAACAGCACCGGCAAGACCTAAAGCGCCGTGCTGCACGGCCGCGACCAACCAAAGATTGTGGGCATGTGACACAGTAGAGGAAGCTGGGGACTCGGTTGCCCAGAACTCCGCGAAACTCGTGCCTATTCCTCTTAGTGGACTACCCAGGAATCCGTCTAGTGCTACGGTCCAGATCTCCTGTCGGCTGCTGACGCTGGCGCCCGGATCCCTTTGAAAGCTGTCGCTGAGTCCGAACAGGACCGTTACTATCGACATCGCGGCTATTGCGCCTATAGTGATCATCCGAGCCGGTCGCCACTTTGCGATCACTAGGGAGAGCACGGCGATAGAGGCAGCTAGTAGCGCGGTCCTGCTTCCAAGCAAGAACAAGGCTAAGTAGGCGAACGCCGTTCCAGACACTGTTACCCACGCTGGGCCACGTAGCAGGAGTAAGA